>JAEEGL010333264.1_pt1 | contig 23304 bp, 18 predicted proteins | sample 9134231 | NCBI WGS metagenome assembly JAEEGL01 (sample SAMN16246548, study PRJNA631951) | gut metagenome | biome: gut microbiome; feature: rumen; material: fiber-attached | host: Bos | place: Iran: Karaj | collected 2018-10
ACGCACAGGAATCGTATAGTTCCCGTTTTCATCCCGGGTATAGACCGTCACAATCTGGTTCCGCACATCCACTGTGATGGCAAAAGGTACCGGTTCCGGCGTCGGTGACGGTTTCGGGGTCTGGTCCGGCATCACGATCCCCGGATTGTTGAAAATCAGGTTCCAGGTCGTTTCATCCACCTTGCCGGTGATGTTCATACCGTTCTGTTCCTGGATCTTCTTGACGGCTGTTGCCGTCTTGTCCTGGTAATTGCCGGAGATTGGCCCGTCAAAGTATCCAAGCTGCTGCATACGTTCCTGCAGCTGTTTTACAGCTTCACTTTTCGAGCCCTTCTTCAGCTCCTTGGAGAAAATAACCGGCTCTTCCGGCATGGGAACGCCGCTCTCGCTCTCGTCCACCAGGTACCAGGACAGGTCATTGTACGGCGTCGCGGTCGGTTCTTCCACGTCATGGCGTCCGATCGCCTCTTCGGAATAGAGTATTTCCTGGGTCAGCGGATCCGCAACACCGGTAACCTCCAGGTCGTTGTTCTTCTGGAACTGTTTGATCCCGTTTTGCGACCCTTCCAGGAAGTTCCCGCTGATCTTTCCGGTATAGTATCCGAGTGCTGTCAGGCGCGTCTGGAGCTCCTTGACATCATCTCCGGAGGATCCGTACCGCAGGCCGCGGTATTGTGTGGAAGCTGCCAGGATCTGGGTCGCGGTATCCGCGATACCGGTCAGTTCCAGGCCCCGGTTCCGGTTGTCGTCCTGGAAACTGCGCACGGCCGCCTGTGTGTCCTGCCCGTACTTTCCGTCCGTTTCGCCGTCAAAATACTGCAGGCTCTTCAGCCGCATCTGCAGAAAGAGCACATCGTCTCCCTCGTCTCCCGTCTGCAGGATACGCAGTTCTGTCTGTTCCACGGCTCCCTCCCCCTCTTCGTCAGGAGCGTCCACCGGGATCTGTACGGAATCGTCGCCCTCCTCGTCCTCTTCAGCGAAAGCAGCCATCACCGCCGTAAAGATCATCACCAGTGCCAGCAGCAGGCCGAACCATTTTTTCATACAGTCAATTCCTCTCAGATAGTCAGGTTTCAGGGATCAGTACTTCGGCGTCCAGTCCTGGGTCTCGCCCTGTCCCGCTCCGGCAGGCATCACGCCGTCCCGGCGGCATACAAAGCCGAGGTCCGCATTGTACTGGTTACGGTTGCTCTCCACCGTCAGCGGTACGGAGAACACGATCCCTTCCTCGGATTCTTCCAGGACGGACGCGATCATCGGCAGGTCCGTCCGGAGCTGTGTGGGTTTCACCTCATCCGGTGCGTACACACGCAGCGTATAAGTTGCAGGATACAGGTCCACAAAGCGGTAGAATCCGTACTGGTCCGTCTCGGTATCTGCGATAACCGTTCCGTTGCGGAGCAGTTCAATCCGCACATTCGGGATTCCGGGTTCATCGCCTGCCTGCAGGCCGTCCCCGTTCAGATCCATCCAGCAGTAGTCGCCCAGGCGTCCGGGAAGTACGCAGCCGATATCCATGCCGTTCATATCCTGGTCCATCTTCAGTTCCATCTCATCCGTGGAACCCAGGCGGTTGGTCGGATACTGTACGACGGAACGCAGGCTTCCCTGCAGCCGCGGATCGTCCGGTTCAATGATCACGCAGCCTTCCGGTGCGGTGATCTCAAGCCGGAAGGTTCCGGGCATCAGTCGGTCAATACGGTAGCTGCCGCTGCTGTCTGTTTCTGTTTCAGCAATCACACCGCCTGCCGGATCCTTCATTACAACCCGTACGCCGCCAAGGTTCTCGGCACCTTCTCCGCGGTCGATCCAGGCACGCCCTGTGACCGAAGTATAGCGGACCACACCCATCAGCAGGCCGTCCAGGCTTTTACCCTCTTCCAGTTCGATACCGGAAAGGACCAGGGATCCGTTTTCCTGGCGGAATACTGTGTCCCCTTCCTTCGGTGCCAGCGTTTTTTCGTCCAGCGGCATGGAAAGCGTAAACCTTCCGGGAATGACCCCTTCCGAGGTAAAGATACCGTTTTCGTCTGTCACCGGTGTGTCAAATACGTTCCCGGTCGTCTCATCCGTCAGGTAAAGCCTGCAGCCCGCCGGTGTCCGTTCATCCTCGTCGAAAACCCCGTTATTGTTTTCATCCAGCCAGACCTGACCGCGAATGGCAGCCGGGCGTACCGCGCCGGTCTTCTGGTCCAGCCATTCCGCACCCATCGGCACATCCAGGGCAACCGTCTGCCGGGCCTTGCCTGCTGTCAGCGGCAGCTTCAGGGAATCCGTCCTGCTTACCGCATATCCGTCCGGGCATTCGATCTCCAGCCGGTAGCTGTCAGGCCTCAGGTCTTCCAGCAGGAAGGCGCCGTCCTCGCCGGTTACCACCGTGATGGTGTCCAGCTGTTCCCTTGAAGGGATCAGTTTCACGGTCATGCCGGCCAGCGTTTCCTCGTTCTCCATCCTGCCGTTCCCGTCGTGATCCTGGTAGGCGGTACCTTCGATCCGTCCCAGCGTCAGTGCACCGCAGACAGGTGCGTCAACCACCTGTCCGGTCACAAAATCAAACGAATCCGTACGGCCGATACTTCCCGCTTCCGCGGTCTGTGTCTCCGTGATCTGGTTACCGCCGTTGGTAATCCGTGCAAATACAGCGCGCTCAGGCAGTATATATTCAAGGTAGTACCTTCCGGGCATCACAGCGTCGAAGAGGAAAGCCCCGTCCGTTCCGATCCCGGCGCTGAAAGCTTCTCCTTCCGTTTCGCTCATCAGCCGGACCGTCACACCCGTCAGGCCGTCCTCACCCGCATCCCGGATCCCGTTGTCGTTCCGGTCCGCAAACACAGCGCCCCGAACCGTTCCGGGACGGATCATGCCGATGTCCCGGCCGGTGACGCTGGCCCCGAGATCCACCCGAAACAGCTCGGAGTATCCCTGTCCGCCGGTCCGGTTCAGGATCACATTGCCGTCTCCCCGCTTTGTGAAGGCATAGCCGCTGACAGCCGCCACATCCAGCCAGTAATCGCCGGGAGTAAGGTTCTCCACCTTGTAAACGCCTTCTCCGTTGGTCCGTGTCGTTGCAATCGTGTTTCCGTCCGCGTCACGCACGGTCACGTTGAAGCCGGCGGCCGCCTTTTCCGATCCGTCCTCCGTCGCTGAGAAATTGTCGTCATAATACACAGTACCGGAGATGGACGCGGGATAGATCGCGCCGATATTCATCTCGCGCCGTTCCGAGTCGTTCAGCTTCAGGCTGTTCAGCGAATTTTCGCGCCTGTCTGCCCTGGGCGGGAACAGGTTGCCCAGCGGTTCAGACGGAGCCGTTTTTGTGTATACGCTTCCGTCCGCCGGCAGCAGAACCGTGACCGAATACTGGTTTCCGCGCAGCGCGTCCAGCACATAGGTTCCGTCTTCGCCGGAAACCGCCGTGGAAGCCTCCGCGCCGTCGTACAGGTATTTCGCGGTCAGCTTCACGCCGGGCAGCGGAAGCTCACCCTCGTCATACAGACCGTTGTAGTTTGCGTCCAGGTAGCAGCGGCCGAAAACCTGCGCTGCCCAGTTGAAGCCGATATTCATTTCCGTCTGGCTGTCGGTCTTCAGTTCCATCTGCCGGCGCGGGTTGTCCGAAGTCAGGTAGGACCGTTTTCCGCGGCTCTGGGTATAGCGGGTCAGCATCAGTCCTTCCGGTCCTTCGCAGGTCAGCACATAATAACCGGGTCGGAGATTGCTGATGCTCCAGCTGCCGTCCGTGTCTGCTTCCGTCTCATAGACAAAATCGTTTTCCCGGTCCCTCAGCCGGATCCGTACGCCGCCGAATTTCGTTTCACCGTCTTTGTACAGGCCGTCGACTTCCCCTTCCAGCCAGCAGAAGCCGTATGCGGAAGCGGCGTCGTTGTGGATAGCGATGCCCTGCTGCGATTCCGCACCGTCCGTGATCTCAAGCACTCCGCTGGTCTGGCTGCCGGCCGGAGTAATATCATAAGCGTTCAGGGTCAGTTTGTTTTCCCCTCCGTAAGGGGTAAAATACCAGCCTTCAGGCAGGTTTGTCCGGGTCCGGTAGCGTCCGGCCGGTACGTTTTCGAATGCGGCAAAGCCATCCGCATCCGTCACAGCCGCGGCCAGTACTTCCTCCGCTTCACTCAGCAGATAGATGGTCACATTCGCGATACCGTACTCATAATCGCCCTGGTTTCCGCTGCCATTCTTGTCAAAGAAGACCTGGATCCGCAGCGAGCCTGTTCCGGCAGCCGAAAACCCGGCCGGGACTGGTTCCTGTGTCGCGGAAGTACCGGTATAGGGCGGAAGTGTAGGCAGTTCTGCCGCGGGCTGCTGGGCAGGCTGAATCTCAATCCCGGGAACCGGCGTTTCCTGCGCTGGCATCTCTGTCACGGTCACGTCTGTTTCTGTTCCGGACGCATCCGTTTCCGTCACCGGTGTTTCCGTCGGAACCGGTTCAGGTGTCGGTGTTGCCGCCGCAGCCGCCTCACGTGCGGTAATCGTGACGGGAATCAGCTGGATGCTTTCCCCGGTCAGTTCCGGTGTGATATAGGCGGTGCTCAGGTCCCATTCAGGCGCAAAGCTCTGCGGAACCGGCTCAATGCGGATCCGTTCCCGGCTGTTCAGCGTCAGGGTCTCCCGTCCTGCTGCAATCACGCCGGCTTCCTCCCCGTTCTGGAAAACGCGGAACTCGCCTTCCGGCACAACAGACCGGGTCGATCCGTCTCCGTCCGCGATCAGACCGGTCAGGGTGATCCCTACAGTCACCATTTCCGCGTGCGCTGCCGTCATTCCGCCAAGCAGCAGGACGCACAGAACCAGGGCCACAAAACGCGTTGCCTTGCTCATTGCCGATAAGCCTCCGATAACAGACTGTGACGCGCTTTCATACAATGCAGAGAGCGCGTCACAGGAAATCTTGATCAATTGAACTTCCGGATCAGTCCGTCAGCTTCATGGAATGACGGACCTTGTTGTAAACACCTTCCGCAAAGGTGTCCGCCAGTCCCCGGGGATAGCTGACATGCAGAATATACAGGGTTTTGTTCACCGTGTTTACGATGATCCGTCCTGCAACACCGGTTTCCGCGTCGTTGTTCTGGACGGCTTTGTAGGCCAGGTAAACGCCGTTTCCGTCGATAAAGAATCTGGCGGCGGTGTCGGAAGGGTCAAAAGACTTGAAGTTGCCGCTGCTCCGGACCGCGTCGGCCTGGGCCTTGACTTCTTTGATCAGTTCCTTCTGGGTGTAGTCCTGGCCGGCCGCCACCGTACGGATCTCGATCTTCGCCTCGTAGTCCATGGAAGGATCCGGATTTGTCAGCGAATAGTAGTCCGCGGCTGAATTGTCCTCGATCCAGCTCTGGGGTCCTTCAAACGCCAGGTGCAGGTTCGGCGCGGTATAATTCGCATAGGAGAACGTCAGCGTCGGGAGCGGTGTGGGAGTGGGTTTGTCCACCGGATCGATCTTCACGGGCGTCGCGCCTGCGTATTCGCTCTGCATGAACGGTGCGGGGGTCTGTACGTTTTCCGCGACAATCACCTGCTCTGCCTGGCCGCCTTCCTCAGAACCGGGATTGTAGCTTCCGTCGTCAAAATTGATCTGCTGAACCGGTGCTTCCTCGGTGCCTGCATACAGGTCTTCCTGTTCATAGACCTGCTGTTCCGCGGCGCTGTTCTCGCGCGGCTGATTCGGGTAGGTTTCCTGCTGTTGTCCGCAGGCTGTCAGGATCAGCGCGGCGCACAGGACCAGAACCAGGCAAACAATCTTTTTCCTCAACATGGTACTTCCCTCCGTTAGCAGTTTTATATTTTCTGGCATTATTTCCGCTTTATTCCGCGTCGTCCGTATATACCGGATGGTAAACACGGCGGTCCAGGCTGAAAATCTTCTCGCTGAACGCCCCTTCCGGCGTCTTGTCTTCCACGCCCTTCATGGTATTCATCCGGGCGTCCATGATATCAATCCAGTGCAGCGCTTCAGCTTCCGGAAACATTGGTGCTTTCGGGCTGCCATACTCGCTTTCCCCGTGATGGCTCAGCAGCATATGCTCCAGCAGCACCACCGTCTCGCCGTGGATCCCGAGCCGGTCCGCGACCCGGTTCAGGTTCGTGATGCCCCGTACCAGGTGGCCCAGCAGCTGCCCGTCCCGCGTATAGTCTGACACATTCCCGGTCCTGTCACTCTTCAGTTCATCCATTTTCCCAAGATCGTGAATGATAACACCGGCCAGCAGCAGGTCCCGGTTCAGCCAGGGGTAGATCTGCAGCATCGCTTCAGCCAGGTTGAGCATGTCGGTCGTATGGTGCAGCAGGCCGCTGCGTTCCGCGTGATGCATGCGCTGCGCGGCAGGGAACCAGTTCAGGTCCTTTCCGGCATGCTCCAGCATACCTTCCGTCAGTTTCCGGAGGTTCTCGCTCCGGAAGCTGTTCACTGTGTCCCGGATCTGCGCCATCATATCCTCCGGCTTCCGGGGGGCGCATGGAACCAGCTGGCTCATGTCCACCGGATCCTCCGGAGTAGCCGCGCGCCATTTTTCCACCCGCAGCTGCAGCCTTCCGTTATACTCCTGTACCGTCCCGCGCACCTTGACGGCGCTGCCGGTCTCCGGCGTCTCGGTATCGGGGAGCCAGTTCCAGATCTTGCAGTTGATCTCCCCCGTCCGGTCGGTCAGGTTCATATCCACATAATCGTTTCCTTTGATATCCTTCCGCTTCTCGGCGGAACGCACCAGCAGGAAGCCTTCAAACCGCATATCCTTCTGCAGCTGGCAAACTGAATAATTTTCCATTCAAACTCCTGTCAATACAATAATGAATTGTTCCGCTGTGCGATCGCCGTTTCCGCACCGTGCGCGGGCGGTTTCTCACCACGGTGCCGGGCCGCCCGGCGTATCGTCCCTCGCAAGGTTTGCGAAGGTCGTGGTCTCGCTCAGCCATGCCAGTTTCACGGTACCGAGGGGACCGCTGCGCTGTTTGGCAATGATGACTTCGGCAATGTTCTTGTCTTCCGTATCCTTGTTGTAATAATCCTCCCGGTGAAGGAACATGACAACGTCCGCGTCCTGTTCGATGGAACCGGAATCCCGCAGGTCGCTCAGTACAGGGCGCTTGTCCTGCCGGTCTTTATTGGCGCGGCTCAGCTGTGCGCAGGCCATCACCGGAACCTTCAGTTCGAGCGCGATCGCCTTCAGCTGCCGGCTGATCTCGCTGACCTCCAGCTGGCGGTTTTCAACCCGCCCGTCAGCCCGCATCAGGCCCAGGTAGTCCACAACAATCAGGTCCAGCCCCTTGTCCATCATCAGCTGCCGGCAGCGGGAACGCAGCATGATCGGCGACAGGGCGGACGTATCGTCGATATACATCGGCGCCGCCACCATGGGTGTCAGGGACTGCGACAGTTTGATCCAGTCCTCGTTTGTCAGCGTTCCTTTCCGGACCCGCTGCATATCCACCCGGGCGTCCGAGCAGAGAACGCGCATCGCAATCTGCTCCCGGGGCATTTCCAGCGTAAATACGGCGACTTTCTTCCCTTTGTTGATACTGGCGTGCGCCGCCACATTCATGGCGAAGGAAGTTTTACCCATGGCTGGCCGCGCGCCGAGGATAATCAGCTCGCCGGCATGCAGGCCGGTCAGCAGGTTGTCCAGATCGGTAAAGCCGGTGGGAACGCCCGCGATGGAGCCGCGGTTCCTGGCCAGTTCCTCGATGATGTCGATCGATCGGACTGCCACTTCGCCCAGCGGCTGCAGCGCTTCCCCGTCCGCCCGGTTCATCACGATATCGAAGATCGCTTTCTCCGCTGCTGCCAGGGTTTCCGGAACAGGATCCTGCTGCCGGTAACATTCGCCGCTGATCTTCTGGCAGGCGCTGATCAGTTTCCGCAGCGTGCTCTTTTCCCGGACGATGTCGATATAAGCCTTCGCGTTGGCGGTCGTCGGCACCTGGTCCAGGATCCGCATCAGGTGATCCGTTCCGCCGATGCCTTCCAGCGTTCCGCGCCGTGCAAGCTCGGTATGCATCGTCACCAGGTCAATCGGTGTGTGGTTCCGGTTCAGCTCCGTCATCACCGTAAAGATCTCGCGGTGCTCCGGCAGGTAAAAATCTTCCGGATTCAGCAGTTCCATAGCCCGGAGCACGGCGGTGCTGTCCTGCAGCATTGCGCCCAGGACGCTGATCTCCGCCTCGATGCTGTGAGGCGGAACAACTCCGCTCAGGTTCTCCGGATTCTCCATGTTACCTCCCGGGGACGTGTCCAAAGCTGCCTGCGGCTTTGGGTAACCCATCCCCACGCTGCAGCCGTCCGCGATCGGCAGGCGCTTACGCACAAGGCGATTGCGGACACTGGTCACTTATTTAACGATCGGCTGGACGTCCAGCTTCATTTTTGTTGTAATTCCCGAATAAAGCCATACGGAAATCTCGCGGATTCCGGTCTCCCTGATCGGATCTCCGATATCGATCTTCCGCTTGTCAGCCTTGATCCCGTGCTGTTTTTCCAGCGCTTCCGCCACTTCCGCGGCGGTCACACTGCCGTACAGGCGCCCTTTGTCGCCGCATTTTACCTGCAGCACGATAATCTTGTTCTTCAGAAGCTCCGCTTTAGCCAGGGCTTCTGTCCTCAGTTCTGCTTCGCGGGCATCCTGTGCCGCGCGCTTACGCTCGATCTCCTTCAGTGTGCCGGGCTTTGCTTCCACTGCCAGCTTCTGGGGAAACAGGAAATTACGGGCATACCCGTCGCTCACATTCAGGATATCGTCCCGTTTTCCCACATTCTTAACATCTTTCAGCAATACAACCTTCATTCCTGATCAGCCTCCTCTTTGGGACGTAATTGACGCGCGTCCCTGCGTTGATCGATCATTCCCATGATCATTGGGATCAGTGGCATCACCACGGACAGGATCACGGACCAGATGTTGCGCACCGTACTCCGGACCCCCATGCGTTTTCCCAGCCACTGCATCCAGCAGATTCCCTGCAGGATGAATGCGGCCCGGAAAACATCGGCGCACAGCCAGCCCAGGTACATCCCGGTTCCTTCCTGCGCCATCAGGGCGATGACCCATCCGATGCACAGTGCGAATACCGCTGCTCCCATCCGCCGGGGCATGTACCATCGTTCCATCGGGGCGAATTCACCCTGTTCACCGCGTTTCCGTTTCAGCCAGTCCGGCAGGACTGTGCTCAGGACCACTGTCAGCGCCGTATGGTATACCACTGCGCTGCACAGCAGGGATGGCAGGATCTCCTCGAGTGAAACGCGCAGGCTGTAGAGCATCTGTACCCGGGTGCCTGCCGGGATCACGACGCTGCCCATCAGCCGGAATGCAGGAACCAGCGCTTCCGTTCCCTGCAGCCGGACATATCCTGCACTGTATGCCCGAAGCAGCAGGTCTGTACTGTCAGGACTCCGTTCCACATAATCGCAGGCTGCCTGTGCCAGACCGTTCACAATCTGCCCGCCGGTCAGTCGCAGCAGAATGATCAGTCCGATCCCCCATGCGGCAAGGCACATCCCGCTCCGAAGCGCCGGCCGGAGCAGCCGTTGTTTCATCGGCAGGCAGGAGAGCAGCCCGTTCGCGAGACACCAGAACACGATGACCGGCAGCGCTTCCTGCGGAAGAACCGCCCACCCCGCTGCCGCGGCAAGGATGCAGAGCACCCCTGTCACCGGCCAGCTGTGCAGCGCCCCGGTCATTGCTGCAGCCACAGGAAGCAGCAGCTGAACCAGGAGCACAGGAATTGTCCATCCGAATCCGGTCATGCCGCCACCCCCTTTACTGCGTCGCATATAATATCACTTTATTGTATTCCAAAACAGCTGAAAAAGCAACTAAAAAAGCCGGGCGGCACCGCCCGGCATCCCGTTCTTCCTTATCCTCCGGATACTTTCCAGATCGTCGCTTCCCCGTTCTCAAACACCTTCCGGTAGCACCGGTCCAGCGCTTCCTCATTCACATTGTATTCCGATCGTTCATAGGAGGAAACATATATATAACCGACATCGTATTTCTGCGGGATCTCCGGATGGTTTTCCGGATCCTCGTAGAACAGCCGCAGTTCTTCCTTCCGCTCTCCGGTATCAAATCCGTGCCAGTACAGCCACAGGTCCGGCCCGCATACGATCGTCTTTCCTCCGATGGACAGCACCGGGTTCAGGTGCTGTGTTCCGGTCAGGAACACGGCATCCTGTTCTGTCCGGTCCCTGGCGAACCCGCCCGCTTCCACGGTTTCCCTGCTGAAAGCCATGTAGTCCGATACGCACTCCCGCCAGAGGGTCAGTCCCGCGCTCAGGAATGTAACGACCGCTGCGACCGCCGCCAGCACATGCCGGCTGCGCAGGCCTTTCATTTTCTTCCAGATCCCGGCGGTCCAGTCCGCAACGATCATGCAGCACAGCAGCCACGCCAGGTAAAACAGCTTGTTGTTATCGTATTCGTTCGGCTGGAAGCGGATGAATTCCGCGGCCAGGATGATCGGCAGCGCCATGGCAAACAGCCGCCGGTTCCGCGGCGTCTTGTCGAACAGTGCCGCGATCAGGGCCAGGAACGGAAGTCCGATATTCTTCACGTAGAACCAGATATACAGGTCCCGCATGCCTTCCCCGCCGGGATTGTTGACCCAGTTGAACTGGAACTGCAGGAAGCTGTGCCCGGCGCCCTCCCGGAATGCCTGCCGGAACGTGAAAGCCAGCAGCTGTGGGGCTGCAAGGATGAGTGCGGTCACCGCGTACAGCAGGTACGGCAGCAGGATCTCCCACCGTTTTCTCCGGATCATCATGGCATGGGGATCGCCCATGATCCAGTCGTAGAGCATGCATCCGAGGGATGCCAGTCCGATGGCAAGAAAGCTGTGGGTATGTACCAGCGGCAGGGCACCGGCCCAGACCGCCAGCAGGATCAGGCCCCGCAGTCCGTTTTCCGGATCCCGTTTCTTCGGGCGGAAGACCGCGTCCAGCAGGTAGAAGCACGGGATCGCCGTACACCACCCGCCCAGGATTGTCCGCTGGGGAACCATCAGGTCGCAGATCACGTTGGACCAGCGCAGGTTGTTCGGATTCGGCTGATTGGTCGGTGTTTTGTAATACCCGGTCAGGATATTCCCGATCCGTTCGCCTACCGTCCGGAAATAGCCGCTGACCGTTTGTCCGATCTGTGTCAGGACAGGCGCCCCGTCCTCTGCCTCCCAGGTCCCCCCGGCCAGGTCAAAATCATACAGGAATCCAAGGCCGCCGTTCAGGAAGAACAGCAGCGCCGCAATGATTACGGCTTTCCCGCCCGCGGTCATCTCTCTGCCGAGCACCAGAACGCCCATGAAGCACAGGGCCATCATCAGTGTTCCTGGAATGATCACGGACGCCTGCAGGCTGCATCCGAGGAGGCAGAAAGTGGAGCTGAAGGAGTCCGTCAGGAAGGGATAGCTCAGTCTCGCGCCCGGGAAAAAGGGATAATCCACCGGAAACTTCTTCCCGACGATCCCCGTGATAAAGCTCAGGTGCATTGGCAGGTCGCCGTAAGTGCTCTGGCCCACATGCCAGTTGCCGGCCGCGTCCGCCCGCATCGTATGCGTGTACTGCAGGTATGCTCCGAGGATCGTCAGCGGAATAAGGACCGGCAGGATCCTGTACAGCTGTTTTTTCTCATCTTCGTCCCACGGGGCCGGATCCCGCCTGTCACGGACAGCCCAGCACACCACCGTAATCAGCAGCAGGAACCCTGCCGCCGCCGCATGGCCGGCGGCTGTAAATCCGAGGAAAAAAGCAGCCAGTGCCGGGAACCACATGCCTTCCAGGACGCCGAGGCTCAGTCCGATCCAGATCCTGTTCAGCGGCTTATGCCGCGGCAGGAGGAAACGGACGGTCAGCACGCCGAGGGACAGATACAGCAGCAGATACGCCAGGGATGCGATCATGTGTTCTGTCCCTCCTCTCCGGTGTTTTCAGTATCAGATACTTTCGGCGATCTCCATCAGGCGGCGCATCCTGTGATTGATGCCGCTCTTTCCGACCGGCGGATCCAGCATTTCCCCAAGTTCCTTCAGGCTCAGGTCCGGGTTCTCAAGCCGGAGCCTGGCCAGTTCCCGCAATGCGGGCGGCAGGGTGAACAGTCCCTGCTTCAGGGAAATCTGCCGGATGGCCTCCGCCTGCTTCTGGGCAGCGTCCAGCATGCGCTCCCCGTTGTGTTCGTCACAGTTGGCCGCGCGGACCGCGGAAGCCCGGAGCTGTTTGCGGATCCGGGTATTCTCCATCTGCAGCACGCTTTGCCCGGCGCCCATCAGCGCCAGCGCGTCCGCGATCTGCTGTGCGCCTTTCAGGTAGACCACCTGCTGCCCGCCGCGCGTATAGCTGTGGAACGGCAGCTCACATTTCTCCAGCAGTTTCTCCAGCACCTGCGGCAGGTGCCCGTCATCTGCCTTCCACTCAAAGTGATATCCCTTCTCCGGATTCGTCACCGTGCCGGCTCCGAGGAACGCCCCGCGAAGGAACGCCCTCCGGCAGCACTGCCGGGTCATGGGATGGCGCGGCACCGTCCGTTTCAGGTGCATCTGGCCGTTCTCGTCCGTTTCCGTCATATGCAGCGCGTCCAGCAGCGTCCGCGCGTCCTGCCCGCTCAGGGTCAGTACGCAGGTCCGCCGGCCGCCCAGGCGGGACGTCTGTGTAAAATGAAGGGTCGGATTGACGTCCAGCCGTTTCTTCAGCATCTGGAACAGCCGCCGTGCCACGCCGGCGTCATCCAGCCGGTAGCTGACGGACAGCCAACCGCCGCCCCGGAACGCCAGGTGGCCCGAGGTTTGCGTCAGTGCGGAAATCTCGCTGAGCATGCAGCAGGGTTTACCCGCCGGCAGGCGGATCAGTTCTCCCCGCACCTGTGCCGCAAAGCTTTGCCTTTCACCTGTTCGCATTATTCTCCGTCCTCAGCCGGCACGTTCCACCGTGCCTGTTCCAGCAGCAGATCCCGGTGGTTGATCTCCGTAGGCAGTCCCATTTCCCGCAGGAATACGCCGATCGCCTCTGCGATCGTCACGCTGCGGTGTACGCCGCCCGTGCATCCCACCGCGATCACGAGGCGGTGCTTGCCCTCCTCCCGGTAGCACGGGATCAGGAAAGACAGGAGGTCTGTCCATTTTTTCATGAATTCCTGCGTCACGGGATGATCCGTCACAAACGCTTTCACATCCGGATCAAGTCCCGTATGCCGGCACATGCTTTCAATATAGAACGGATTCGGCAGGAAACGCACGTCAATCACGATATCCGCCTGCCGCGGCAGTCCCCGCTTGAAACCGAAGCTCATCACTTCAGCCCGGATCGGCGGTTCCTCGTCGTTCAGTTTTCCAAGGCATTCGTCCAGTTTCTTCTTCATGGCCCGGGAAGTCAGGCCCGTGGTATCAATCACATAATCTGCCGTCTCCCGCAGCGGCTGCAGGCGAAGGCGCTCTTCGGCAATGGCCTCTGTCAGCGTAAGTCCTTCCTGGCACAGCGGGTGGTCCCGCCTCGTTTCCTTGTACCGGTCCAGCAGCGTTTCGTCGCTGGCTTCCATGAAGATCGTTTCCATGGAATGGCCGACGCGGCTCAGTTCCCGGATCATCTGTGCTACAGCGTAGGCATCAAAAAACTCGCCGCTGCGGGCGTCAACGGCGATGGTCACCGTCTCCCAGCGCGTACGCGTCGTATCAAATGCTTCCAGCAGTTTCGGCAGCATCATCGGGGGAATATTGTCCATACAGAAACTGCCCTTGTCCTCCAGATAGCGGACGCATGCCGTCTTCCCCGCGCCGCTCAGTCCGGTCACAATCAGGTATTTCATATTTTCTCCACCCCAACAATCCGGATTTCAGGTTCCAGCTGTACCCCCGTCTGTTCCTGCACGACCTGCTGCACGTAGCGAACCAGTGCCAGGTAATCGCGGCTGCTGCTGCCGTTGTTCACCAGGAAACCCGCGTGTTTGCGGCTGACCTGTGCGCCGCCGATGCTATAGCCCTTCAGCCCGCACTGGTCGATCAGCGCCGCGGCAAAAAAACCTTCCGGCCGTTTGAACGTACTGCCCGCGCTGGGAACATCCAGCGGTTGTTTCTCCGCACGCCGGGCATTCAGTTCGCTCATTTTTGCCCGGATCCCGGCCGGATCCCCCGGCTGCAGCTCCATCGTCACTTCCGTGACAATGAGATTCCGTTCCTTCACCGCGGATGTCCGGTAACCGAACCGCATCTCATCCCGGTTCAGGGAGATCGGCTTCCCGTCCGGGGTAATGCCGTCCACCCGTACTGTCACATCGGACATCTCGCCGCCGTACGCGCCGGCGTTCATGGTCATCCCGCCCCCGACCGTTCCCGGGATCCCGGAAGCGAATTCCAGTCCGGTAAGGCCTGCTTCGGCTGCAGCCGCGGCGGCAGTCCCCAGCATGGCGCCGGCCTGCGCGATGAGGCGATTCCCTTCCCTGCGGATGGAGCGCATATTCTTTTCGACCCGGATGACCAGGCCGCGGATCCCTCCGTCAAGGACAAGCAGGTTGCTCCCGTGTCCGATGACCGTCACGGGCAGTCCTGCCTGTCCGGCTTCCGCGTACAGCGCGGCGATCTCCTCCGCGTTCCGGGGGAACGCCAGCCAGTCCGCCTTTCCGCCCAGCCGCAGCGTGGTATACTGCCGCATTTCCGCGTCCCGGATCACGTCAAAAGCTTCAAACATTCCCGAATCTCCGTTATATTCCTTATCATCCGGAACGGACCGCACGGATCCACATCCCGTCCCATGATCATTCTACCTGCCGCCGGGGGAAAAATCAAGTTGACAGTACCCCTGCTTTCCTGTATCGTTCAGGGTAGAAAAACAAACAGGAGGAATACTGCCATGTCCGGTATTGAAAAAGTATGCGCGTTCCTGGAAGAATGCGGAACCTATTATCTCGCGACCGTTGACGGGGATCAGCCCCGCGTCCGTCCCTTCGGCACCGTACTGGTATATGAGGGAAAGCTTTACATTCAGACCGGAAAGGCCAAGCCTGTTTCCCGCCAGCTCGCCGCGAATCCGAAAGCTGAGATCTGTGCCTTCAAAGACGGTACATGGCTCCGTCTCTCCGGTGAGATGGTCAACGATGACCGGCTGGAAGTAAAGACCGCCATGCTGGAAAAGTATCCTTCACTGCGGGCAATGTACGACCCGGCGGACGATAATACGCAGGTGCTGTATTTCCGCAGCGGTGAAGCTGTCTTTGCCTCCTTCACTTCCGCGCCTGAAACGGTCACCTTCTGATGGCCTGCCCCGGCATCTCACATCCTGTACAAAAATACGGCGATTCAGATAAGGTTTCCGTCCGGAAGCAGGCGCTTCGGGCACGCGGAAGCCTGTCCGTTTCCGATCGTGATGCCGCTTCCCGCTGCGTAGTGGAACGGATCACCGCGCTGCCGGCATTCCGTGCGGCGCACACCGTAATGCTGTACCGGGCTGTACGCAGCGAATTGTCCCTGGACGCGCTTCCCGGTCATCCTGCCGCCGCCGGAAAGCGCTTTGTCTATCCGTGCTGCGTCAGCGGCACGGAAATGAAAGCCCTGTTCCCCGGCGGCTGGAAATCCGGTGCCTTCGGCATCCCGGAGCCGGAGGAAGCGTCTTCCGAAATCGTTCTGCCGGAGGAAATCGGCCTGGTGGTCTGTCCCGGCACCGCCTTTGACGACCGGGGCACCCGCCTGGGCATGGGGGCCGGCTTCTATGACCGTTTCCTTCCGGCGTGCGTGAACGCTTCTGTGGCGATGGCCGCCTTTGAGATCCAGCACGTGCCTTTCCTGCCGGCTTCCCCGCATGATGTTCCCCTGGATCTGGCCGTCACCGAAAAGAATCTGTATCTTTTCCCCGGCCGGAAAGAGCGGAAGGATTACCTTCCGGAAAAAACAATCCGCGTTGCCGCTGCCGTACTCTGCCATGAGGGCCGCGTCTTTGCGGCCCGGCGCGGTTACGGTCCCTGGAAGGATTACTGGGAATTCCCGGGCGGAAAAATCGAACCCGGGGAAACCCCGGAGGAAGCCCTGGCCCGGGAAATCCGTGAAGAACTGGATACCGAGGTCAGCGTCGGCAGGAAAATGGCGCAGGTGGAATACGACTATCCCGATTTTCACCTGTCCATGGGCTGTTTCGCCTGCCGGATCCGTTCCGGATCCCTGACGCTGAAGGAACACGAATCCGCCCGCTGGCTCATGGCGGAAGAAATGGACACTGTGGACTGGCTGCCGGCGGATCTTTCCCTGATCCGGCAGTTCCGGGACGGAGGGCTGGCATGCGACTGACCACCTTGTGCTATGCGGAGAATAACGGCCGCTGGCTGATGATGCACCGCGTCAAAAAAGACGTGGATGAGAACGCGGGAAAATGGATCGGCCTGGGCGGCCACCTGCTGGAGGATGAAACGCCGGAGGAATGCGTGCGCCGGGAAGTCCGGGAGGAAGCCGGACTGGAACTGGGCAGCCTTCGCCTGCGCGGTATCCTCACCTTCATCCTGCCGGATTGGGGAAACGAGCTGACTTTCCTTTATACGGCGGACGCAGAGGACCTGCCCCTGCCGGATTGCGGCGAGGGCGTACTGCGGTGGGTTCCGCAGGATCAGGTGATGGACCTCCCCCTGTGGGAAGGCGACCGGGCTTTTCTGCCCCTGCTGCGGGCCGGACACCCTTTTTTCTCCATGAAGCTGGTCTATGCCCCCGGCGGCGCTTTGCTGGAAACACGGATGGAGGAGCCCTGACCGGCTCCTCTTTTTATGTTCCTGTTGACTTTGAGTGAGCTTAAAGGTTTAGAATATCCTCAGAATTCTTTCTCTGCGTCATCCCGGCAGGAGCGAAGGATAATATGATGATCCGTAATTGATTGTTTATTGTAAAGAAAGGAAGATCGTATGAACAACTTCACCTTCTATTCCCCCACCTGCTTCGTCTTCGGCAGGGACTCCGAAAGCCAGGCCGGCAGCCTGGTCCGCCGTTTCGGCGGCACAAAGGTTCTGATCCATTATGGCGGCGGAAGCGCCCTGCGTTCAGGACTGATCGATCGTGTGAAATCCTCCCTCGAAGCGGAAGGACTTCCGTACTGCCTGCTGGGGGGTGTACAGCCCAATCCCCGCAGCGGCCTCGTATATGAGGGCATAGACCTGTGCCGGCGGGAAAAGATTGATTTCATCCTGGCTGTTGGCGGCGGCAGCGTCATTGACTCCTCCAAGGCCATCGCGGCCGGCACCGTCTATGACGGGGATTTCTGGGATTTCTACAGCGGAAAGCGCATTGAGGAAGCCCTGCCTGTCGGGACCGTGCTGACGATCGCCGCCGCCGGCAGCGAAGGAAGTCCGGACAGTGTCATCACCCGGGAAGACGGCATGTTCAAGCGCGGCGCAAGCGGCGATGCCATCCGCCCCCGCTTCTCCATCCTGAACCCCGCCCTGACCCAGACGCTCCCGCCGCACCAGACAGCAGCCGGTATCACCGATATCATGGCGCATCTGTATGAGCGTTATCTGACCAACACCAAAGAGGTTGAGGTCACCGACCGGCTCATTGAAGCCCTGCTGCTCACCATGATTCATGAAGGCCCCCGGGTCATCGCGGATCCGGACAATTATGAAGCCCGCGCAAACATTATGTGGGCAGGCATGATGGCACACAACAATTCCTGCGGTGTCGGCCGCAGCCAGGACTGGAACAGTCATAATATCGAGCACGAGCTTTCCGCCCTGTACGACTGCGCGCATGGTGCAGGCCTGGCCGTCACGATGCCCGCCGTCTTCACCTATGTGATGAATCATGACATCATGCGCTTTGCCAAAGCCGCTGTCCGGGTCTGGGGCTGCCAGATGGACTTTGACCATCCCGAAGTCACCGCGAAAGCCGGTATTGAAGCCCTGCGCAGCTTCCTGATTTCCATTGGCATGCCCCGCAACTTCGCGGAACTTGGCGCAAAGGAAGAAGACATCCCCGCCCTGGTTCAGGCCCTGTGCCGCGGGGACGGACGTCCCGGCACCATCTCGGGCTTCGTGACCCTGGACGAGGATGACTGTACAAAGATCTACCGGATGATGGTATGATGTGATTCGTTTTGATTCCGGTTATTCCTGCGGCCGGGCGCCTGGTGCGTCCGGCCGTTGTCGTTTTGAAGGCTCTGCAATGCGTCTTCCCTTTGCTGTCAGTTCCCTGCGGCAGCCTTCCGCCGGTTCGGTCAGGGCGGTCACCCGGACCGTTCCCCGCCCTTTTTACGCCAGCTTCTTCAGGATGACCATCTCCGCGGTTCCCCTGCGGAGATAGACCTTCACGTCATCCGCCACTTTCTTCACGACAGACTTCTCCAGTTCATCCCATGCTTCCTGCGCGCCGGGCTCCTCCTTCGCCACCCGTGCGGACAGCGCGGTCTCATACTGCCGCATGGACCATTCCCAGTCCAGCATGGGAGAACTGGTGTGTTCATACATGTCCGGCAGGAACAGGGTGTTCGAAGTGATATCATCATCGACCCCCCAGTCAAAGAACTCCCGCATGCGGCCCAGCAGGCCTTTTGCGGACTCATTCTTCCCGCTGCCGGATACGGAAAGCAGCTGCTCTTTTTTCTCAGTGGAAAGAAGCGTCCTGACCAGCAGGTGCAGCCGGTATTCCCCGTCTTCATCCTCGATCCAGAATTCTCCTTCGTCCGCTCCGGTAACGGACTGCATCAGCCCCATCATTTCTTCCGTCAGCAGCCGGAGATGCATGGCGTCCTTTTCGGATAACCCTTTATATGCGGCGACCTTATCGGCCTGCCCGATCGCCGTTTCCATCATTTTTTTCTGGCCGGATACACTGATCACATCTGTTTTCATATGATTCTCCTTCTTGCCCCTTATTGTACTCTCTTGTGGAAAATATAGTACCACAGAACCAGCCTGAAAGGAAGTCCTGCTCCATCGGTATATACGTACCGGAGACCCTCGCGGCAGTATTTCCGGTTCTGTTCCTGATCAGCAGGATGCGCTATGCTTACTGTTGTCTGCGGATCCGTTTTCCGCCCGGGATAATTGCGCGCTGCGGGCAGACCAGGATGCAGAGATGACAGCCGACGCATTTCTTTCCGTTCAGGACCGGCCGGCGGTTTTCGTCCAGGGAAATTGCCTGGTGTCCCCCGTCCGCGCAGGAGATTCTGCAGCGGCCGCAGCCTGCGCAGCGTTCCCGCACAAACTGCGGGAAGATGATCGTATCCCTTTCCAGCCCGTCGGTCGTTTCACTCACCGTTTCGAGGCCGAGGCCGATCGCTTCCCGTACGTTTCCGAAGCCTTTTTCCGTCAGGTACAGGTTCATACCCGTCTTCAGGTCGTCAATGATCCGGTATCCGTACTGCATGACAGCCGTCGCAACCTGGAGGGATCCGCCGCCCATCAGGATGAATTCCATCGCGTCCTCCCAGGTTTCGATCCCGCCCATCGCGGAGAGATGCATTCCTTTCAGCGCCGGATTGCGTCCGAGTTCTGCCGCAAAACGCAGGGCGATCGGTTTGACCGCGCACCCGCTGTATCCGCCCAGGGCGCTTTGTCCGTGTACGGCAGGTGCGGCAACAAAGGTATGCAGGTTTACACCTGTGATGGACTTGATCGTATTGATCGCGGCAATGCCGTCGGCACCGCCCCGCTTCGCAGCTTCAGCAGCAGGGCTCATCGCCGCCACATTGGGCGTCAGTTTGGCCAGGACCGGAATGCGGCAGGCCTGCCGGGCTGCCGCGGTAAAGCGTTCCACCAGCTCCGGCGACTGGCCGATATCGCTGCCAAGTCCGCCTTCTGCCATATTCGGGCAGGAGAAATTGAGTTCCACCGCGTCTGCTCCGTTTTCTTCGCACATCCGCGCCAGTTCGCCCCACTCTTCTTCATTCTGTCCCATAATGGAGGCCAGGATGACCTTCGTCGGATAGTTTTCCTTGAGCCGGCGGAAGATCTCCATGTTCTCTGCCACGCTGTGGTCTGAAAGCTGCTCGATATTCTTGAACCCGATCAGGCTTCCGTCGCCGCCGGTAATCGCGGAGAAACGGGGAGATGCTTCATGGATATCCAGTGAACAGACCGTCTTGAAGGAAGCGCCTGCCCATCCCGCCTCAAAAGCCCTCGCGCACATATCATATGTGCTGGCTGTTACGGAGGAAGCCAGCAGGAACGGATTCTCAAGCGGGATTCCGCACAGGTCGCATTTCAGCCTGTCTTCGTTTTCCGGCAGCGGTGTCTCGCATTCCGGCTTCACCTGGTAATACAGTCGGTTGACCGTGTCCCGTATCGGAACATCTCCCGCCCGGACGCATGCGCTTTCACACGGGGCGGAGCAGGTCAGACACGGATTTGTTTCCGGAAGCTTCTGCGCCGCTGTCTGTTCATTCCCGAACCAGATGCTCCGCAGCAGGGCTGCCGGCCTGACCGCCTCGCAGGCATAATCGCACGGGGCATTGTCGCAAAGGGCACACCGGACCATATCGGCCCGGGAAATGGCATGATTTACACCGATCATCATTCATTCCTCTCTCCGGCATCTGCCTGCCGCGTCCGTTCAGTTTTCATGGATATCAGGTCACAGAACCATGGTCAGGGAACCGAAGAAAACGATCAGGAGGATGAGAAAACCGATTTCCTGTTTCCATCGTTTCTGCAGCAGTCCTGCTGTCTCCCGCAGGAAGGCGTTTGGCCAGAACCACCACTTTGTTTTGCTGCCGATCCCTTCCGCAGGCAATCCGGACTGTCTTGCCAGCAGCCCGCTGCGGAACACATGGTAGCTGCTCGTGGCAAACAGTGTCTTCCCCGTATGACCGGTTTCCCGGATGATCTTCCCGGAGTTGCTCATATTCTGCAGGGTGTTCGCAGAGCCGGTCTCCGGCAGGATCAGCTGCTCCCCGATCCCGTTGGAAAGAAGATACTGCCGCACCGCCTCCGCCTCAGGCATCGGTTCATCCGTTCCCTGCCCGCCGGACGGGATAAAGATTGCTTCCCTGCCTGTTTCTTCCTTCTGCATGTGCCAGAATTCCAGCGCCTTGTCCGCACGCCCCTTCAGCAGCGGCGGCAGTGATCCGTCCTGCCGGAACCAGCACCCCAGGATGATGATAAAATCCTTGTCCGGCGCGGGATTCTGCCTGGCCGCCCGGATGCCGCAGATGATCGCGCCCGTCAGCATGCATTGGACGTAGATAAAAGCAGTACAGTATGTATTCTGCAGCGTGCTGAAGATCCGCGCCTCCCATTCAGACCCCATAAAATCCCTGGACCACAGGTACAGGCCCGCTGCCTCCCCGGTGATCAGCAGCAGGCTGACCAGCAGGCCGAGGGCACTCTTGAGGCGGGGCCGCTGTTCATGCCGGAGCAGCACGACATTGCTGACAGCCACAGCGCAGGCAAACAGGATCATCGCGGGAGCCGTCATCAGCATATAGTGTGTTCCTGCGCTGCTGATGGCGGAATATGCGTTATACATATTGTAGGATTCCGGATGGACAAAATGCCGGACCGTTACGTTCAGCATCGTCAGGCCGCTCGCCAGGGCAAACAGGAAAAAGCCGGCGTAATAGATCGTTCCGTAGTCATAGAAGGCCGGCCCTTTCGCCCGCAGGAAATGCCACAGCATGATTGCGCTGACCAGCAGCCAGAAAAGCGTAACAGCAATCAGCACAGCGGTATCCCCGGTAAAATTGCCCGTATTCATATCATACACCGTCCGGAAACGGTCCGCCCGCATCACATGCAGGAATTCCCGCCCGTTTTCTTCCGTACGGAAGATGATATCCGATTCCCCCTGCTCCCGCGCAGAAACGGGGATCCTCACATAATCCGGAAAAAAGACCGCCTCGCCCGTCTGCAGCACATCCGGATTTTTAACCGTTATCCGGCCCTGCTCTGCATGCTCCGCCGGGATATAGATGCTGAACTGGTTAAAAAAGAGAAGGCGGCATACAATACAGAGCAGGAACAGTACGATCGCGCATACTGTGATCTGTTTGGCCGCTTTTCTCATACAGGAGTCCCTTCCTTCCGGACGCTTGGTTTCCGGGGATATTCAGTGTTCCCTGCAAACCATGATACTGCAGGGAGCAGGCTCCGGGTCACTGCAAAACCGGGGCTCAGAAGGAAATTCCCAGGTTCTCCATCGTGTCGATCACGACAATGCAGTCCTCCCGGACATTTTGCATAATGAGTTTCATAATGTTCTCCGGCACTGCCACACAGCCGCCGGTCCAGGGTTTCTGGGGCCCGAAGCAGTGCAGGAAAATCGCGGATCCGCGGCCGGGTGTCCCGTCCTCGTTAAAGCTGATATTCAGGCAGTACTGGTATTGGTACTCATAATCCACGATATGTTCGCTGTCGTCCATCAGCAGTTCCGGTACATCGCGGAGATCCACCATCTGGTTGTACTGCCGGTCCGGATCTCCGGACCAGTAGGTATTCTCATCCGCCTGGATATATGGAATTGCACATCCCGGATCAGCGGCAATCCCGAACGCCTTGTTGAAATGGTAGATACCCGCAGGTGTCTGGCCGCAGCCTTCCTTGTGATCGGCATCTGCACACAGGCCGTTCTTTCCGACGAATCCGGGCGTGGAAAGGATCTGCTTCCAGGCGCCGTCCTCGTCCTTCTGATGCATGGAAATGAAAGCCGTGGTCTTGTCCATGCCGATTGCGGCAACGATAAAGAGCTGGGAAGCTTCCTGGGCCGCAGGCAGGCTTGCGATCCACTCCGGAGAATTGGTCACCGGCTGGATGTCAGCGTGGAGGCCGTCTGCAAAAGCAGCAGTAAAGAAAACTGTCAGGGCCATCACCAATGTTACAGCGATCATGATCCTTTTTTTCATATCGGAACATCTCCTTTCTGCGGACTTCTGCCCCGTATCGTTGTCTGTGATTGGTTGTCAGTTGCAGATCGGGAACCGGATGGCTTCCCCGGCTCCTGTGATTTCTTATATTCTATAATATGGCTATCCGGATGAAAAATCAACTCCGTTCTGGAAGGAATTCCCATTTTCCTTTGACGGGCTGTATGTCTTTTGTTATGATGAAAAGCATTGTTTCCGGACTGTCAGTTGCCGGAGCAGAGCAACAGCCGGAGGAACGGAAAATGAAGATGATCAATGTCGATTTTTTGCTGACCGGGTGCAATACCCGGTGTAAACATTGTTATGTTGCCGGAGGACCCGCTCCGATGATGGATACGGGGGATGCCCTCCTGTGTATCGAAAAACTGGATGCCGTGGCAGCTTGTCTCCCGGAAGAACTCAGTTTCACCCTGGATCATGAACCGATGAATCATCCGGAGATCGTACGTATCATCCATGCGGCAGCCGCGGCAAAACACAGCCGGAATTATCAC
>JAEEGL011617418.1_pt1 | contig 23304 bp, 20 predicted proteins | sample 9134231 | NCBI WGS metagenome assembly JAEEGL01 (sample SAMN16246548, study PRJNA631951) | gut metagenome | biome: gut microbiome; feature: rumen; material: fiber-attached | host: Bos | place: Iran: Karaj | collected 2018-10
AGCAGGGAGCGTCAACCATTATCCTGTCGAAATATCCTTCGAATCTGTTCAACAGCGATGCCGGTGATTCGTTTAACACGATGGCATTTTTGATGCCCATTCTCTCTATATTTTCAGAGAGTATCTTTGCTCTGGAAGGATTGATCTCGTTGGAGATCAGCATACCCTGCCCTCGCATATTTGCCGCTATCTGAGTGCTTTTTCCGCCGGGTGCCGCGCAAAGATCCAGTATCTTTTCACCGGGTTTTGCATTCAAAAGCTCCGCAGGAAGCATTGCGCTGGGTTCCTGAATATAATACACTCCGGCCTCATGAAGAGGGTGCATTCCGGGCCTTGAAGCTTCGTCGTAATAATAGCCGTTTTCGGCCCATTCCACAGGCGTAAGATCCCTTTTTTCAGAGTAGCTCTGCGCCGCGTTTTTTCCGTTAAGATTCTTCTTTAACGGGTTAACCCTCAAGGCGCGATATCTCTCATTCTCATATGACTTTTCAAATTCATCATATTCATCCGCGAGAATGTTTTTCATTCGCTTTTTAAATTCTTCAGGTAAAAAATCAGACATAAATAATTGTATTCAAAGCAGCTCCGGTGTTACTCATTCTGAGCTTCTTCATCGAGCGCTTTATTAATCCTTTTTCCAAGCTTTATGATCCCGCTTTCGTATCTCTTTTCTATCACATAGCTCCTGAAGAGTTCCACTGCGGTAGAAATAAGATATACACTCGCGATAACACCTATCGATATCGGAATGAGCATCGCTCCTTTTACATCCGTCATCCGAAGGGATACAGCGTCCCATAAAACCTTTTTTGCAAGGTCGTTATTGTGTGCGAGATATACTCCGAAAGACGCCGAAGCAATAATGTTTATCACCTTGTTTTTCCCCATATCCGTCTTTAAAAAACCAAGGAATAAAAACACTGAAATAAGAACTATCGGAAGCTTTTCCTCTCCGTATAAGTAACCTGCTTTCTGTGCCCAGAACTCACTGTTTCTTCCAAGGACCTCGCACATGGCCGCAAATCCGAGATTAAGGATCGTCACTGCCACGGAAAGCAATATATATACCGGTCCTGAGACTCTGCTCTTTTGTGCGTGAAGCCTTATGTATCCCCCTAAAGCGTATACGGTCATAAACCACAGAAGCCCGCTGCGCTGGAACTGCTGTGCCGTAAATGTGGGTATTATCACCCAGATGATCCCCAGAAGAATGAGCATTATCTTGTAAGCACGCTTTGGCAATGCGTTCAACAGTCTGTTTATAAAAGGAGATAAGAGCAGAAGCACAAAATAGGTGGATGCAAACCACCATTGTCCCTCTTCTCTCACGATCGGAAACACAAATCTCAATATCTGTTTGGGGTTTATAAACCACGGGAAAAATATCTTTGAGAGCAAAAGCGCGCCCAGCGAATATGTAAGCAGCTGAAGCCATATCCTGATGACTTTCGATGATGGATAATCTTCCGATCTTACCGAGAAATACCCCATTATCAGAACGAACACATCGACTCCTATCTTACCGCCCATAAGAAGAAGATCCATCCAGATCCTTTCGAATCCGAATGCCTCCGAAGAAGGCACGGTTACGTGCAGAGCAAAGTGATGCGCCACGATCATGAACATGGTGATGATCCGAAGAAGTTCTATGTTTGACTGTCTGTTTTTTATTCTGTCCATAACCTATATCATACTATTTTTTGGCGGTTTCAACAAACCTTTTCTATTTTTTCTTGACATTCCGCGCCGGAAATGATTATTATGATGATGTATAAGTAGCTGAAAGTATCACCCGATCGCGCGGGTGTGTGGGTTGGTAATATTGGAGGTACTGCCATGGCTATTAATATCGGAACAAAAATGGTCATTCAGGACGATACTGTACGTCGTGCAAGAGAATCCGTTCAGCAAACTCCCGATCAGAGGACTGCTGCCGGAAGAGCCGATGCAGTGCAAAATGCCCGTCCCGGAAATGTCACTCCCGAAGAAAAAGAGGACCGTGCCAAAGCCGCGCAGGAAGAACAGCGCAAAGCTTCGGAATCAAACACTTTAAACGAGGCCAAAGGAAAGATTATTTCCGAATCACGTGATGGCGACACTGTAAGAGCCAGTGAAAGATCGATCGAAGCTCTGAGCGACGGTATGGTATTACCCAAAGGTCCCGACAACACCGAAACTCAGCCGGCCAGGGAAGAGCAGGAAAAGGAAAACAATGTGCAGAGTCTGAACGGTTATTCCGAATCACAGCTTGAGGCCCTCTATCGTGAAGGAAAGATCTCCATGCAGGAGCGTGACAAGGAGATCAAGGAGCGTGAGGAGCTCAAAGAAGCTGCCGGAATGTCGGTAAACAATGCAGATGCTGCAAAGGAAGCCGAGGAAAAGAAGGAAGCACAGGAAACTCGCGATTCCGCAGTCGGATCTGTCGCAAAAGAAGACGATGAAAAAGCTCAGACATATGACGCCAAAAAAGAGAATGAGCTGGCTGAAGCCAGAACGAAAAACATTGAAGAGGAAAACGAGGCATTTAACGATTTTGAACGCACAATGAACAATGTGATCAGCGTTCAGGCCCGTTTAAATCAGGATCCCGACCTGGAGAGATTCGGAACGGTGGAAGGATTCAACATCGTTACAAACCAGCAGTAAATAACTATAAAATCCGGAGGCAAATGCTTCCGGATTTTTTTGTTTATTATGAATTGATAGTTTAATCCTGATCGCCTGAAAGATTGATATAGAATACAAACTCCACTCTTCTTGATGCAGCCTTATCTATATTTCCGTCAGCGTCACAGATCGGTTTATCGTAAGAATACCCGACCGGAACAAGCATCGATTCCAGCTCCGATCGCATTTCGGCATCTATTGATGTTTCCTCGCTCAGACAATACTCTATAACACTTTCCGCTCTTTTCTGGGAAAGATTCTTATTCATTTCGTAGCTTCCGTCCGTATCCGTGTGTCCCTGAACTTCAACCCTCGAAATAAACCCGTCATACTTTTCGTTTGAGATAACACTTGTGAATGCGGATATGAATGCATCCAACGCTTCTTTTCCGTCCGCTGAAAGGCTGGATTTATTGCTTGCAAATAGTATGGATGAGTCCAAAAGGATCTCTCCTGTATCCTCATCAATATCCGCCGCTATTCCGTTCGAGGTGAAGCTTTCGGCAAAGTCGGAAAGGAGGTCCTCTCTTGTCTCCAGGATCGTCGCGATCTCTTCATCGGTAAGGTTCTGCAGCAGTTCCTGATCTTCCTCCGATACGTTCATACCCAGGTCCTCGATAGAATAATGACCTATGCTTGCTGTCGAGAGGAATGTGCTTAGATAATAATAATTCCTCTTTCCGTCCGAGAGTATGACACCGTCAAATCCACAGTAAAACAGTACCATGCTGTGGCTCAGGGTTTCCCCTTCCTCATTCTGATACGAGAATGTAAAAAGACCATCCTCATCCCATTTAGCTATTCCGTTACATGTTTTCTGTGAGCCATCCTTACCTGTCTTTACGGTAAATGCAGATTTTTTCAGATTGATCTCATTAGAATCATCAAAACTGACGATAATGTCAATTTCGGATATATCATCTACAGCTCTTGAATTCTCGGAAAGATTCCCTTCAACCGATACAGCCTTTTCGCTGACATATGTTTTCCAGTCCGTAAAATCCCGCTCTATGAGCGTGTAGCTCCCACTGTCGGAGGACAGTGTCAGCCTGGGGCCGGCGAAACTGAAATCGTAACTTATAGATCTATCTTCAAATTCATAAGACAGATCTGCGGAAGCTTCGTCAAAGCTCCAGCTTTTCACAGGTGTGAATGTAACCGTATTGCCCTCTACATCAAGTGCGGCATCAAAGTATACGCCCTCGTAATCATCTTTGACTGCATAGAAAACCTGACACCAGTTGTGCGTTGTGTCGGTGATAAGTGCGTTGTCAAGTTCAGCATTTCCTGAAACGATACGATATGGAAGAGCCGATACCTCCTTTGATCCGAATAGAGGAGTGATGTTTTCTCCGGTTGTCCATTCACAGGTGTCCAGGAACTTTTTGGACGCATAGGAAGACGGAACTCCGTCGTCATTGTGGTTCAATCTGTAATCGCCGTAAAACATCTGCGGAACATATTCCATCTCTCTGTAAATATCATCCGCAGTTATACCTTTATCCGGCTCGGCGAGGTTTTCGGTGTAGATTTTACTGTTGTAGAATTCCTCTCCAAATGCAAAAAAGGTATCGCAATCGTCTTTCCCGTCCGCTTCCCCGTCGGTCCAAGCCGTCTCGGCTTCGCTGTCCGTAAATGTCCCCGCATCCGGATCTGAAGAACCTATGCCTGTACACCCCGTCAGAAACAGTCCGATCAGCCCAACAGCACTAATCCGGTATATACTTTTCCCAATAACATGATCTGCCATTCTCTTACTTTAATCATAATTCGATATATCAGAGCTTCGGAACGAAAGCACTGACAAGTTTTGCACAGTGCTCGGCCGCATGTCTCTCAAAAGTCGGATAATCCATCTGTGCAGAATCGTCAGCTTTGTCGGAGATGGCCCGCAGGATAACAAAAGGTATCCCGTTAAGGTATGCGCCGTGAGCTATTGACGCTCCCTCCATCTCACAACAGTCACCTTTAAATGTCTCTATCAGCTTTTGCTTAACATCCTTTGCAGCTATGAACTGATCGCCGCTTACCACTCTTCCCACAATGGTATGAAGCTCCGGAAGCTCTTCGACACAGACTTTCTGAGCCAGCTCGATCATTTTTTTATCCGCGGGAAATTCCTTTATTCCCAGCTGCGGGACTTCTCCTATGGGATAACCGAAATTGGTAGCATCAACGTCATGATGAAGCGCGATCTCGGAAATAAGAATATCCCCGATGTCAAGCTTTGCATTGAGTGAACCGGCTACTCCGGTATTTATAATATGGGTCACCTCAAAAATATCAGCCAGGATCTGGACACAAAGCGCAGCATTAACCTTTCCCACACCGCTTCTTACGACCACTACATCAGCTCCGTTTAGTTTGCCCTCATTGAATTCCATGCGGGCTTTTGTCAGCTTGCGTGTAATTGTCATCTCTTTCTTGAGGGTTTCAACTTCGAGCTCCATTGCTCCGATGATTCCGATTTTTGCCATATTGTTTTCCTTTCAAAAAATGCCATCGGCTGTTACAAACCGATGGCACATTAGTTTTACTGTGGATAGATAAGTCTGTCCTCGCCTATACCTGTGAGCACATTGTCGAGGAATTTCTTTGCAAGGTAATTTGCCATTCCCAGATTCATATCAAGATAGTTGCCGCAGTCCTTGGGAGAAGCTCCGGGAACCTCGCCCTTGAAGTCTCTTATGAACTCATACATTTCCACCATAAGAGGAACTATGTCTTTAGATTCATAATCACCCGCAAGAAGAAGATAGAAACCTGTTCGGCATCCCATAGGTCCGAAGTAGATTGTCTTATCTTTATAATCCGGATGGTTCCTGAGGAATGTAGCCGCAAGGTGCTCTATTGTATGTATCTCTGCGGTGTTCATTACAGGCTCTTCGTTCGGGCTGGTCATGCGGATATCAAAAGTCGTGATCGTCTCGGCTCCGACATGATCTTTTCTTGACACATATACTCCGGGCTGGAGTTTTATATGATCTATTGTAAAACTGGCGATTTTTTCCATGTGGGTCTTACCTTATTTATTGTCTTCGGCAGGCTTGATCGCAAGAGGTCTTACGAAGGGCTTGAAGGGAGCTTCTGCTGCCGGTGCTGCCTGGGGAGCCTCAGCTTTCTTGGGCTCTTCATTCTTTACTTCTTCCTTCTTGGGAGCTTCTTTTTTAGGCTCTGCCTTTTTTACTTCTTTCTTGGGCTCTGCCTTTTTTACTTCTTTCTTGGGTTCGGCTTTTTTTGCTGCTTCCTTTTTAGGTTCAGCCTTCTTAGCCTCTGTCTTTTTTGGCTCGGCTTTTTTTGCTACGGTCTTTTTAGCTTCTGTCTTCTTGGGCTCCGCCTTTTTTGCCTCAACTTTCTTGGGCTCTGCCTTCTTGGGCTCCGCCTTCTTGGCTTCGGTCTTTTTTGCTTTCTCTTCTTTAATGACTTTTGCAGCGGCTTTGGTACCTTCCTTGGCAGCTTTTACAGCTGTATCGGCTGTCTTCTTGGCTGTCTCGGCTGCTTTTTTTGCTGCCTTTTTGGTTTCCTCGGTTGCTTTTTTTGCTACCTTCTTAGTCTCTGCGGTTGCCTTCTTTGCAACTTTCTTAGTCTCTTCAGCTACCTTCTTTGTAGCTTTTTTGGTTTCCTCGGTCGCCTTCTTTGCTGCCTTTTTGGTCTCTGCAGTGGCCTTCTTGGCTGCTTTCTTGGTTTCCTCGGTTGCTTTCTTTACTGCCTTCTTAACAGGGCTCACGGTACGAAGTGAAAGCATCTTATTGGCCACTTCCACGTCTCCGACAATGGAAAACTTCTGGGCTGTATATGCATCTCCGGGTTCTTCATTTCCATCAAGAATATCCAGTAGAAGCTTGGATGCGATAGTCACGGACGCATCATTATCATAGTACTCGTAGGGCTGAACGTTAAATTTACCCTCGCTGACTTCAATATAAAGAGCACCTTCGCCCTCACCGCGGATGTTTATCTGGATGGCTTTGTGTCCGCTGATATCCCATCCTTCCGCTTTAGCGTATGCCTTCTGTAATCTTTCTACAATCTTTTCGTAAGTCATTTCCCTTGCCTCCCTTTTTAGAGATGAAAACCAAATGAACTATAAGCGTTACAAATAACTTACTTGATTATATTACTTTTTCAATAGTGTTACAACATTTTTACCGAATATTTATGCATTTTTTTGTGATTTTTGCCACAATTTAGAGGGATCTCTCCATGCATAATCAGACCGGGATCAGATCTTAAAGCGGTATCCCACACCCCAGATCGTTTCGATATAATCGGGATTTGCATTGTCCTTCTCGATCTTTTCTCTGATCTTTTTGATATGAACGGTTACGGTGGCGATATCACCGACAGATTCCATATCCCATATTTTTCTGAATATTTCTTCTTTGGTGAATACATGGTTGGGGTTCTCGGCAAGGAATGCGAGAAGATCAAATTCCTTGGTGGTAAAGGGCTTTTCTTCGCCTTCCACAAACACCCTGCGGGCTGTCTTGTCTATTCTGAGGCCGCGGATCTCTATCACATCATTTTCATTTTTCTGCTGTCCGGCACTTACCAGTCTCTCATATCTGGAAAGATGCGCTTTAACCCTTGCCACAAGCTCACTCGGGCTGAAGGGCTTTGTCATGTAGTCATCCGCTCCGAGTCCCAGTCCTCTTATCTTATCTATGTCATCCTTCTTTGCAGATACCATTATGACAGGAATATTCATTTCCTTTCTGATCTCACGGCATACTTCGAATCCATCCATCTCAGGAAGCATAAGATCGAGAACGATCAGATCATAGGCGTTTGCTTTGGCGGCGGCCAGACCGTCGGCACCGTTCCCTTTGACATCCACTTCGTGTCCGTTCATTTCGAGATAATCTTTCTCAAGATCTGCTATATCCGCTTCATCTTCAATAATCAGTATTTTTCCCATTTTTCTGCCTTTCCGAACCTGCCCTGTTTACAGTTCAATATATTTTCTGAGCACAAAATGCATACAGGTTCCTTCTTTTTCTTTACTCGTTGCCCAGATGTATCCACCGTGATCTTCAATGATCTTTTTGACTATGGACAATCCTATTCCGCTTCCGCCTTGAGCCGAATTTCTTGATGCATCCGAGCGATAGAATCTGTCAAATATCTTGGTCAGATCGTGTGGTGCGATCCCGCATCCGTTGTCCTCGATCTCTATCATGACCGAGTCTCCTTTGTCCAGAAGCCGGATCTCTATCACTCCGTCCGGCTTGTCGAGGTATTTGACGGAATTGCTTATAATGTTGTTGATAACTTTTTTAAGCTGCTCGGGATCGGCTATAACTACTGTATCCTTGGGGACCAGATTGGTGTAGTTGCAAGCGATGTTCCTCTGCTCCAGATCCAGACCTATCTCCTCTATGCAGTCATCGAAGTAGTCGGCAATGTTTATACGGAGAAATTTGTATGGAATCCTGTCGTTATCGATGTTTGAGTAGGTGGTGAGTTCGTTTATCAGCCTGTCCATATCCACTGCCTTATTGTATATGGTGCGCACATACTTGCTGGTCTTTTCAGGCGTAGTGGCCACTCCATCCATAATACCTTCCGCATAACCCTTGATAGCCGTGATCGGAGTCTTGAGGTCGTGGGAGATATTGCTGATAAGCTCACGGTTTTTCTCTTCCTGCCTGCTCTTTTCTTCAGCAGTCTCTTTAAGCCTCATACGCATGTCCTCGTAATTGCGATAGAGGTCTCCGAATTCGTTTTCCGCATCTGTCTCAAGCACGTAGCTGTAATCGCCTTCGCGGATCTTTTTCATTGCCACATTGAGCTTGCTTACCGGTTCATAAATACCCTTGTGTATCCAGCCGGATACCAGCAGACCGGTCACAAGCATAATAAGGCCGCTTGCCACCAGCAGATCGATCATCCAGCTCTTTGTGACTTTGTCGAAGGTGAAACGCATTTCCGGAGTGATGCCTCCAACGAATCGACCGATGCCGACAAATGCAAGCAGCATGAACATAAGCGGAACTACTATTGAAATAATACATGCAATTATTATCTTTGTTCTGATTTTCATACTGTTAAGTATATCACAGTAGGATTAAAACGAGCGAAACTAAGTCTTAAAAGATTATAAATTTTATTATTATCTGTTGGTTCAATGCCTGCACGTGGGTTATACTATTCATTGACAGACATGTCTAACCAAGATTAGATTGACTGTATACCGCTTTTTAAAGTAAAGTTTGCTCAAGAGAATCTTCCGCCTGACGGCGGACACACAAAGGAGGTATCAAAATGAAATATGTATGTCCTGTATGCGGATATGTTCATGAAGGTGACAATCCGCCCGCAGAGTGCCCTGTTTGCCATGTAAGTGGGGACAAGTTTAAGGTAGTTGAAGGCGAGCTTACCCTCGCTGCAGAGCACGAGTTCGGTGTTTACGGACAGACCGTTAAGAACAATCCCGAGATAAGCGAAGAGGACAAGAAATATATCTTCGAGCAGCTCAAGGCTAATTTTGACGGCGAATGCTCAGAGGTAGGCATGTATCTTTGCATGGCAAGGATCGCTCACAGAGAGGGCTACCCCGAGATCGGCCTCTATTGGGAGAAAGCGGCTTATGAGGAAGCAGAGCATGCCGCTAAATTTGCCGAGCTTCTGGGATCCGACCTGGAGTCCAAGATGACCGCATCTACCAAGGAGAATCTCAAGTGGAGAGTTGATTGCGAGTTCGGAGCAACCTCAGGAAAAACCGATCTTGCTAAATGTGCAAAGAAGAATAACCTCGATGCCATTCATGATACTGTTCACGAGATGGCACGCGATGAGGCAAGACACGGTAAGGCTCTCAAGGGTCTGCTTGACAGATACTTCAAATAATTGATGATGAAGGTCTGTACGTCGGCCTTCTGATCCGGTTTAAAGCGTAAAAAAAGACTTTGTTCAGATGATTCCGAACAAAGTCTTTTTATTTGTCATATTATCTGGAATATGCTCCCTGTCATAAGATTACTCGATAGTGATCTCAGCCCATGAATCTGAAGGAACGATACCAATGTATGTTTTACCTGCCTGAAGAACTATCTGGTTTCCATCGGCATCAACCATTTTAATGTTGTCTGTAAGCTTTTCTCCCTTTGACCAGATCAGGGTTACTGCAGTACCGTTGTTGAGGTAATATCCAACATTGGTCTTTCCCTCAAGATAGTATCTGAGGTATCCTTCACCATACTCGTGAATGTCAGCGCAAAGGATGATAACATTGTCAAATGAAAGCTGCTCATTTGTTGCTCCGTCGAGGTGAGCAGAGTTGTATACATAGTAATCATACTTACCGGTGGCTGAATTGTACTTCAGCTCCGACTTGTTGTGATAGAAAGGAAGTGAAGCCTTTGAAACCGCATCAAATGTGAATGCGTAATTATTGAGGCTGATAGGATCCGACTCAACAAACTGGAAGTGTCCTCCGGTATAGTACTGATTGTAGGTCTCGCTTATGTCAGAAGAATTTGTTATGAATTTAGCAAGATCAGAAGCCGTAACATACTCCGTAAACTCTCTTGCTTTTCCGTTTTCAATACGTGAAAATACACCGCTTAAGTGATCTACCTCTGCAGAATTCATAAAATCCGAGAACTCAGGGATCGGGTAGGGACCTCCGTCATGGCAGAGCACAGCGTTGAACTCAGCAGCAAGAATACAGTTGGTTGTTCTTGCACTTCTGACGTTTCCGAGCTGCTTGGTATCTTTCCAGTCCTTAACAACCGCCATAAGTCTGGTTACACGGTCGTTCTTGGTGCTGTTAACCATCTCAAAAACTATATCTGCATTGTTGATTCCGAAGTGAGGCTGTGCGGTGATCTCGTTATCGACCATTACTGCAATGGGTCTCTGATCCTTGAGGCTTTCATCTATGAGAAGTCCCGAAAGCTCACTGTATACCTGGCCTGCAGGAGCCTTGTCGTTTGTAAGGATGCTGTCCGCTCTCTTTTGATCGAGTTCGGTAACTATAACTTCTTCCTGAACCTCAGGCTCTGCTGTTTCAGGTTCCTGACTGTCTTCTGTTTCTTCCTGTACTCCTCCGATAGGTTCCGCAGTCACATCGGGAACAGTCTCGTTGGACTTATCATCTTTTTTGCACCCCGCCAGCAAAGTCAGTGCCATAGTGGTGCAGATAAGCAAAGCGAACAATTTCTTTTTCATTGTAAATCTCCTTCTTTGGTAACTACTGAATTCAAACACAACTGTTTATTATAATACTTTTTTCAAGTAATACAACCTTTTTTATTTTCCTTTTCCGTACGCAACAAGTGTGACACCTGCAATGATGACGATCATTCCGAGAATCTTGCGCTTTGTGATCTTCTCTCCGAGAAGCCTGTTGGAAAGAAACATAGTCCAGATGTAGGTGATCGATCCCAATGGAAGCACGATCGCATAGGGAAGCTTCTGCAGAAGATATATATTTCCGAGCGCTGCAATAACGTACATCACTCCGCCAAGGTAGAAAAACGGGGAAAGCAGAAGTTTTATCTTGCTTCCGCCGTCAGCAGGGGATGCTTTTTTGAGGAAGTAGCTCGCAAGTGAAGAGATAAATGTCTCCACGAGCAGGATCACTACGATAATGATGATTTCTTTTGCCGTCATTTCTTCCCGCTCCCTCCTATAATTATAACTCCCGCCATTACTACAAAGACGCCTACGATCGTTATCACGGAAATGCCTTCCTTTATAAAGATGGCAGATAGGATGAGCGCAAATACATAGCTCATGGAATTGATCGGCTGAAGGACCGACAGTTCACCGTAGCCCAAACCGATAGTCATTACTACCGCCCCGATAGCATATACAACGAAGCCGGGAAGGATCCTAAGGAAAAGCTTCCATATTCCGGCTATGCCTTCGGATAAAAAGGCTCCGACATCTCCGACATCGGCAAGCTTCCACAGGAGCTGGCCAAGTGCCAGGCTGAATGCGGATATGAGCAAAAGGATTATTCCTTTTCCATTTTTCTTTAATGACTCTAGCATTTTTACTCCCTGCAAGGATCAAACCCCATTGACCACGTTGGTGGGATGTCCTTCAATAAACGCTTTCATATTGTCATAAGCGCCCTGCACGCAACGGGTTCTCGCTTCAACACTTCCCCACGCAAGATGAGGCGTGATGATCAGCTTGTTTGAATCCTTGATCTTTGATAACGGATTTTCAAGCCGAAGGGGCTCTTTCTCGAGAACATCAAGCCCTGCTGCCTTTATCTCCCCGTTTTCAAGTGCCTCGTACAGTGCCGGGTTATTTACTATCGGACCCCTCGCGACATTAATGAGGATGGCCGATTTTTTCATCTTTTTAAGCTCAGCGGCATCGATAAAATCCCTTGTAAGATCACTTAAAGGGCAGTGGATCGAGAGGAAATCACTCTCCGCAAGAAGCGTGTCTTTATCCACCCTGCGGTACTGTGTGACCTTGCTGTTCCCGGTCACTGAATGGAAGATCACATTGCACCCGAAAGCAGTAGCTATCTCGGCAACTTTTCTTCCTATATTGCCCATTCCCACAATGCCCCAGGTCTTTCCCGCAAGCTCATAAAAGGGAACGTCGAAGTTGGAGAAGCGGTCCTGCGAGCTGTACTCGCCGCTCTTTACATATTCGTCATAGTGCGCGAGGCTCTGTGAAAGTGCAAGTGCCATGGTGAACGTGTGCTGTGCCACCATATCCGTACAGTAGTTTACAACATTGCATACCGGGATGTTTCTGCTCTTAAGATAAGCAAGATCACAATTATCATACCCTGTTGCAAATTCGCAGATGAGCTTCAGTGACGTAGCTTCTTTCAGGCTTTCCTCGTTCATCGGGGATTTGTTAGCCACAACTATATCAGCATCTTTTACCCGTTCTTTAACTTCCTCTATCGTCACCGTGTTGGGATAACAGGTAACTTCTCCAAGCTCGTTAAAGCAGTCTACCGGAATATCGGGACCAACGCTGTTTCTTTCAAGCACAACTATCTTCATGCAAACCTCCGCGGATACCGCACAATCCCATGTAGTTTACCAAAGAAATATAGAAATTTCAAGATTATAGTGGTATTATGAAGTAAGAATTAAACAAAACTTAAGAATTAAAACCACCCACAGAGAAGCAATAATGAAGAAAATCGTTCTTACCGGCGGAGGAACTGCCGGACACGTAACTCCAAATATAGCACTTTTGCCTGCCCTGAGAGAAGCCGGATACGAGATTTCGTATATCGGTTCTTACAACGGCATCGAGAAGCAGCTCATGAATGACTACGGAATTCCCTATACCGGCATATCCACCGGCAAATTCCGCAGGTATTTCGATCTGAAGAATTTTACCGATCCCTTCCGTGTTAACAAGGGATTTATTGAAGCGACCAAATACCTTAAAAAGAACAGGCCCGATGTGGTCTTTTCAAAGGGCGGTTTTGTAAGCGTGCCCGTGGTCCGCGCGGCGGCGCTTCTCGGAATTCCCTGTATCATCCACGAATCGGACATGACACCCGGGCTTGCCAATAAGCTTTGCTTCAGAGTATCCAAGAAAATATGCTGCAACTTTCCCGAAACCGTCAAAATGCTTCCCTCTTCAAAGGCAGTACTTACAGGTACACCCATAAGAGCAGAGCTTTTTACAGGAGATGCTTCCGTCGGAAAGAAGTTCTGCGGCTTTAATGACGATAAGCCTGTAATTATGGTGACCGGCGGTTCATTGGGCGCAGAAGGAGTTAATCTTGCGGTACGTGAGGCGCTTCCAAAGCTGCTTGAAAAGTACAATATCGTGCACCTTTGCGGAAAAGGAAAGCTTGATAAGGCATATTCCGACATTCCGGGATACCGCCAGTTTGAGTATATAAAGGAAGAAATGAAAGATCTGTTTGCTATGGCCGACGTGGTAATATCCCGTGCCGGAGCAAATGCGATATGTGAGATACTGGCCCTTAAAAAGCCTAATGTCCTGATCCCGTTACCTTCCAAGTCAAGCCGCGGCGATCAGCTTTTAAACGCTAAATCTTTTGAAGCGTCAGGTTACTCGGTTGTGCTTGAGCAGGACAAGCTGAATCCTTCGCTCCTGCTAAAGACTGTGAACAAGATCTACGAAAAAAGAGAAAAATATATCGCCTCCATGTCATCCGCAGTTCAGCAGGATTCCATAAAGGCGATAATGGATCTGATAGAAAGCGCCGCCGGCACTAAATGATCTTTGCAAACTCTCCCGCGCCGATCTTTTTCGGCGCGTTTTCTTTTGTTCTGTACCAGATATCCGTCGAGGTGGGATTTTTGACAAAGCACCCGTCGGCGGTAAATTCAAGCCTTCTGATGGCTGTTATGTAGTCGTATATCTCTCCGTTCGTGGCGTACCAGATATCATCTTTCCCCTGCATCATATCGGTAAATTCTTCAATAACGCTCCAGTCATCGGGCTCTCCGAATTCATATGAGTGTCCCCACACATACATAAGCGGAAGCTCTTTCCACTCCGGAAGCTCAAGAAATTCTTTTCCATGCTTCAGAAGATCGTTATTATGATGGCATGTAGCATCCCATGCAAGGAAATTCCGTGGAACCTCAAAATAGTGGTTTTCGTTTACGGTACGGGAATAATGCACTCCAAGGCTTCCTATGATACGTATAACTCTCTCGTCATAAGCACCGTAAGCATACGCCATTCCGTGAACGGGCTTGCCGGTGAGATGCTCAAGGTTCTGCCTGTCCACCATTATTTCGACCGATATCTCCTCATCGGTAATGTTACAAAGGTTCCTGTGTTCCACTCCGTGAACCGCTATCTCGTGGCCTTTGTATATTTCATCAAGGTCTTTTTTGCACACATATTTTCCGCCTGCAGTATCGGCGAGAGTTCCGGAATTAAGGTTGAATGTTCCTTTCATTCCATGGCTTCTGAGTATTTCTGTCAGCCGGATATCATATTTCTGCCCATCGTCATAGCTGAATGTCAATGCCTTTTGCTTTCCGTTCGGATACAAATATTTCATTATCTGATTCCTCCTATAATAATCCTTTGAAGCACTTATTGCTGTGCAGAAAGGAATGCTTCATATGTATCTTTCATGGCTTCTTCCGCCTGAGTGAATGTCATTCCAAGTTCGATCAGACTGCTGCCATCATAGTAATTTGACTCTGCCTTAGTGAGAGGAAAGGGTAGTGGAATCCCTTTTTCGTTTACTGTCGACACGTCTGTATCTATTCTTTCAAAATCCGTTCCGGTGGCGCTTTTCAGCAGTTTTTCAAAGCTGTCGTAGGTGAACATTTTATTTTCACACACATTAAACGCTCTGTCACAGGCTTCTTCATTTCCGATCACAACGGCGATAGCCTTCGCAACATCCTTTACGTACACAAGCTGAAACTCCCCATCCGCATCTGCGGGATGCAGAATCTGTCCCGCTTTTAGTATCCACTGAAAGTATATTCCTTCCCTGGGAGCATAATTGTTCTCCCCGAAGATAAAAACAGGACGAAGTACGGTGTATCTGCAGTTTTTCTCTGCGCAGGCTTCCTTTATCTCCCTTTCGAGAGAAACCTTTCCGGAAATATACGCCCCTGCATCTCCTCCGAAATCTCTTTCCTCAAAGTCTGCGTCCTCACTCAGAAGCTTACCTGTGCCCCTTTTATACACGTCCGAAGTGCTGATGAAAACGTATTGCTCTACGCGGGCACTTATGTTTCCAAGAAGGTTTTTGATGTCTCCCTTCGCATATGCACAGAAATCGACGATGGCATCAATCTCTTCTCCCAAGTCCAGTCCGGCAAGCTTATTGGTGTCGTGCCTGTCGGCAAATACTTCCCTTATTCTGTTGTGCTTTATTTCCTCACGGCCATTCCTGTGCAAAAGTATCAGTTCGGCGTCACCCTCATTCAGCATCAGCTCCACAAAGGCTTTTCCCAGGAAGTATGTACCGCCTATGATAAGAATCTTTTTCATTTGGCCCCTGTATTTTTCTTTCTTAATTCCTGCTTATTTGCCAAAGAATCGCCGGCTTGCAAAAGACTTGCAAAAAAATATAATTTTTTCTTGACAAGGTCGACTCTATAAGTTAATATATCATTTGTTGCACGACAAATCCATATTTTCTTTATGCGGGTGTAGTTCAATGGTAGAACACCAGCCTTCCAAGCTGGACACGTGGGTTCGATTCCCACCACCCGCTCTCTTTTTTTGACCTAACATAGGGGCTTTCAGGCGGGTGATTTTGTTTTTGGGGTACGGTACCTTACGGTACCCGCATCTTACGTCCGAAGACTGTCTGCAGAATATCATCCGGAAGATTAGTATCTTTCTTTCTCCTGTCATATCCCCTGGTAGTTGTAACTGAAGAATGTCCCATGAGAGTCTGGATGACCTTTTCGTCTACTCCGTTTCTATACATCTCAGTACAAGCTGCGAAACGGATCTTGTGAGAACTTCTTGGCATAATGCCTACTGCTTTACAGTATCCTTTCAGATGCTCATTTATTTTGTTTGTTTCAACCGGGTTATCACCCGCACTATTAAGAACGTACTTCTTATCACCGTTTATCTCCTGAAGCTGTCTTAACACATCAATGGCATAATCAGATAACGGATAATCCCTTTTTCCTGCCTTTGACCTGCTCTTCATGTGATCAACATCAACACATACACGATTTTTTCCATCTTTCGGTTTTGTGACGATCTGATGTCTGATATGCAGGATCTTCCGGTCAAAGTCGACATCTTCCCATGTGATAGCCCTGGCCTCTCCGACTCTTATTGCAAGGCAGAAGAGAAGCCTGATGCATAAGGTATAGACAGTCTGACATGCAAGCCCTTCTAAATAATCGAGGAGCAGATTCCTTTCATTTTCATCGAAAACTTGATCAGAATTGTCCACTACGCGGCATCTTCTGGCTATATTCTTTGTATCGATCCTTGAAGCATCTATACATTCTACATCATCCAGATTACCTGCATAGTTAAAAGCAGCGTTCACCACAGTTTTTATATTGTTGAATGTTTTCAGGGTGATCCTTTCATCCCCGACGAGATATTCATATAACTCGGTTATATCCGATTTTTTGATCTCGTTTATTGGAGAATCTACTTTTTTAAAGCGCTCATACTGGAACTTTCCTTCGGACTTTTCTTTTTTGCTAAGCTTTCGCCCGAGGATATATCTTTCCCATTCGTCCTTATAGTGGGTCAGCGTGAGCTCCTCAACGCTCTCATTTCTGCGCCTAGTTTCAATCATTTCATTGAACGCTTCATTGAGTGTCGGGATCCGGTGGACTCTTCCGAAATATACCTCATACAGTTTGCCTATTATAGCCTTATATGTGCTACATTTCATCCGTTCCTTTGAGCCCTCTCCATAGCATGTCTGATAAAACTCATAGGGCTTTCCGTTTTTGATACGCACGCTCTTAGTTATTTTATTTTTATGAACCTCTAATACCTTTTGTTCCTTTAATTTTTCCTCCTTCATGGTATACTTGGCGATATCTTCACCATCCATTATATTCGAGTCAAGGAGGAATCTCAACATCGCTATTTCATCTTTTTTAATTGTCATAGAGAAACCTCCTTCCTTCAATAATCCGGTGAAGATTGCAAATACTTAGTCCGCTTTCGGAGCAATCAGAAAATCCCTGAAATTATGCCATTGGTTAGCCCCCTTTCTTTTACGGTCAACAAATTCATAAACCACATGATAAACAACCACCAGCCCCAAAAGGGGTATGATACGGTTGAAAGGGAAAAGATCCCCCAAAATCACCATGGCACCGGTACTTATGATCAGATATATATAAGTGAGCATACAACGGCGTTTTACAGTAAGAATAATTAACCCTATAATTAATGCCGATCCGCTCATCACCGCGAGCGGGATACCGATCCTTCCGCTCCATAATAAGAGTCCTTGTATTTCAGTTTCTCTTGAAAGTAGCGGTAACCATTGGCTAAACAGCCATCTTAGCGGAATATAAAAGAAATGGAACAAGTCATTCCAAAATCCCCTATGGATCAACGATTCAAAGATCAAAAACAGGAGGAGAACTCCACAGGAAATGAACATTGTACACGCTGAAACATCCTCGCAAAAATCAGCCTTTTCTTCCAACAGTTTTGCTCTGTTTATGGCATCCCCGGTTTTTCTTTCAGCTTCCCATATCCGCTTAGCATACTCCTCGTTATTTTGTCTGATCTGAATACCAGCCATACTCCACGCTTCCATAGCATCTGACTCCGCTTTTCTGACAGCTTCGACATTTGACATTTTAATGAGCTTATCCTTTTCAGCGATGATGTCCTCTAATTCTCTGTCTCTCTTCAGTATGTTCTCTATCTCTCTTTTCGTATTCAGCCCTTCTTTGTTCCTCAGATCGTCGTTCTGCTTCAAGGCTGTCTGAAGCTCTTTTTGAAGCTTCTGCACTTCTGAGCGATGCTTCGACTGACTTTCCTCCAGCACTTTCATTAGCTCGGAATTCTGTGAGGAAAGAGTTGAATTCCTGTTCTTCTCCGTCTCCAGCTCCTGACGAAATTCCTCTTTTTCTTCCTTCTCGTCTTGTAGATGCTGTTTGTTGTTTTCCAACGCTTCTGTCAGTTCCTTCACCTTTGAGAGCAGCATCTGCTCCTGAGATGACTGATTCAACTTCTGAGTAGTATTCTTCGCATCCATTGTTTCTTCTTGTGTTTGCATTTCTCTTAAATTCATTTGTCAGCGCCTCCTTTGTCGCCGGAAGATCCGTAAAGGTCTTTTCTATATTTGTGTCACGTACTTTATCTCCGTTTTTATTCCGGTAAACGATATGCTTTCTTGTGTCTTCCCATCTGACTGTCCATCCTTTTTCTGCCATAGCGGATATGAAATCTTCCTTGCTAAAGCTCTGGGGCGTCACTTCCATCAGGGCTAATGCAAGATCAGCAATATAACTTTTCTTTGTATTACGGAGAAGAAGGTTATACTTGTCTTTACTCCATGCGATGGTTTCTCCCTGCTCCATCCTGCTGCCGTCAAAGTGTTTTCCCTTTTCTGCAATGCTGAGCCCTCTTTCTTTACAAAGATCATTTGTGTAATCCTTCTGCCTCTGAAGATCCGATCTTGACTGATGTAGCTTCATACCATCAAGAAAAGAGACCGTATTTGTGACGATATGTGCATGAAGATGATCCCTGTCCTGATGTACTGTTATGACATACTGATATCCGCGGAAGAAATGATCCGAAAATTCTCTTGCGATCTCAAGGACCTGTTCCGGTGAGACTTTTTCATCCTTATGGAAAGATATGATGTTATGGGCGTACATCCTTCCGGAGTCCTTACCCCATGCCTTCTTTTCTGAAAGCCAGTCCCGGTATAGCTGGTCGTAGCTGAGATCCACCCCGTTATATGGGCCGTTAATCTCAAAGAGTCCATCTTTTAATTTTTCTGCCTTCGTCACATATTCAAGGGTATTCCTCATGCCGCCGTGACTCAGCTTCCCTGAATTAACGACCTTATTGATTGCCATATGTCAGTAATCTCCTTTCTGAACCTGCATACCTCCGAGAATATCTCTGTTAGTTTCTTTTCGTTAGGGACTACACCTGTTCCGTTTGCTATTCTGGCCATCTGGTTCACATTCGTTGCTATCCCCCTCATCTGACGGTCCAGGTCTGATACTGTATCATTTAGCTTCTTCAGTTCCCGGATCGAGTTTTCCGAAGGGATGGCGGATCCGTGTACCAGTCGGGTGAAATATTCCTGCTGCGTCAGGCCTGAAGCAGCGACTTTATTTCGGAACAATGTATGTTCATCATCTGTCATACGCAGGGTGATCGCCTTGCTTCTTTTTCTGTTTGCTTTTTCCATCGTAAATCTCCTTGTGTAAGTCAGGGTATCCAAAGGGGCTTTGCCCCTTGGCAGGGTGCAGGGGCAGAGCCCCTAATCAGACCGTAAGAGAGGCGGGAAGCTTCCGGTGGATGGTTCCCGCCTCTCTTACGGTCTGATGGGCCGGGGGATCCAAGGGGGCAGCGCCCCACTGGCAAGTTTAGGTCGTAACGGGTAGGGACCCGTACGACCGTCGCGTTATGGTTGTCACAGAGCGGCAGCGATGTGGCAATCCATAACGCGAAACTTGCCTAACTACCCGGCTGTAACTTCGAGCCGTAAAAATACTGCGAGGGTAGTTAGTGGTCTTGTGATTTATCCGGGATGAGGATGGAAGATTTTGACCCGCGAGATCTTAATGGGCTTCCGTAAGGAAGTGCATTAAGGGCGAGCAGACATCAGTATCACAGATTACGGATAGTCCGGTGGACTGTCCGGGAGATTATCAGTACTCTGTCATCCGAATCCCGGAAGGAAATGGAGCCGGTGCGAAAAGCGGCGGATCCGTTTCCGGTAAATCACCACAGCCGACAAGGCTGTGAAGGCACGTGAGGCTTACAGGTTGCCCCGATGGAAGCCTGCCAATCTCACCTTTCAAAAGATATGTGGGCCGTAGAATACCCTAATCCGTGAAAAAAATAAAAAATTTTTTCGAAAACACAAAAAAAGCCCGGCGACGTCATTTTGACGTCAACCGGGATATATACCTGACGTCGTTTTGACGTCAGCTGTGACATTTAGCCATTTAATATGCGCCCATTTAGGGTAACACATATACAACGACTGAATCCATTTAGGGTAACAACAAACTGCATAAATGCTGCTATCTCAACTCCTTTGCATCTAAATGATTCAGATACTGTTTCTTAATATTCTGATCATGAAATACGAAGGTGATTATATAATACGGAGAATGATGCTTATATTCTCCCCAATCTCCCGATTCATCAACAAAAATACCAAGTTCCCGCATGTCTCTCCTAAAGAAAAAAGACGGGCGTCTCGCTCGTCTTTATGTGGACCCGGGTCTTTCGACCAGTCCAGGATTAATAATGTAATACCAAATCAATTAAATAAAATCCAGATCATTTTAAATATCTTTGATGACCTTACCGTCGATTACCTGTACGAAACCTTCTTTCTGATTTGCCATCCTGTTTTTGTCTTTCTTCAATGTAGTCGGTGAATATGGTAACATCACGTCATGAAAAGCAAATGTATTCAGATTGACTGAGGGTTCATATCGTTTAATACATTCCGTCAGTTCTATAAGATTTCTTTCTTTGTCTTCATTCTTAACCGACTCATCCCACACTATATGCGCCACCAGATTCACAGATTCGGGATCGGTCGATTTATCAATCACTGCCGCGTCATTAATAAAATCATATTCTTTGATTTTGTTCTCTATGTCAAAAAGGTATATTTCCCTGCCATCGGGCAATTTTGTTGAATCATTAACTCTGCCCCAAACATATACAAATCCGTTTTCATCAATAGAATCTAAGTCTCCCGTATGAATCCAACCATCCACTTTAGTTTTTGCCGTCAGCTTCGGCTTATTATAATATCCCTTCATGGCGGCTTTTGTTTTTACCCACAGCTCCCCTCTTTGATTGTATTTCAACTCCTTACCGTCTTTATCAAAAACACCTACTTCCATTCCGGCCTGAGGAACGCCTATCCCTACAATCTGTTTTAATAAACCGCCTCTATATTCCGGCCTGTCTATGCAAATTCCTGAAAATGTCTCAGATAATCCATATCCTCCAAACAGTCCGTCTCCTCCACACTTCTGAACTATACTGTTCCACCTCTTCATTTTATCAATGGTAGTTCCTTCGCCGCCGATCATCCATCCTCTGGCATAAGAGAAATCAAACTTTTTACCCTTTGCCATTTCCCGTTCAACTCTATTGAAAAAAGTCTCCCACAGACTTCCCGTGTTTATACACATACTCGGCTTTTTCTCAACCAACTGATGGTAGAATGCATCTTCGGAAACTCTTGGATCTATTAGGATTGTCGCTCCACTTATAAGGCCAATAAAACATAATGAATTCAATGATGTCGCAGCAGTAGGGGGAAAATGATTTAATGTTCTGTCTCCCGGCCTGTATGGTGTTTCTGAACATAAAGTACTATATGCCTGGGCTATGACTGATTCGTTAGTAGCTATTACACCCTTTACCATACCTCCCACAGTAGTTCCGCTTGAGGATGTTATAAACGCATTTCTATTTTCTTCAAAGGTCACTCTTACTTCACCACTATAGTTGTCAGCAAGTTTTTTTGCTTTCGGGACTGTAATATATTTGGGATCCTTAGGTATTGTTCTCTTCCCCTTTATTCCGGAGATGATATTAACAATCTGTTTCTTTGGCGCCGGCATTGCATCATTTATACGAGCCACAATTATCTTTTCAAATCTGTCCTTTGAAAACTCTGAACTAACCTTGTCCCACATCTGATCAAAAACAATAGCATACCTGCATTCTTTTGTTTCCTCAGCAAGAGCTTCGGGACTGATTGCAAGTTTAAGAAAATACGGACACGCACCAATGATATTAAGGCCAAACAACATAAAGCAAACATCCGGCATAAAAGGGCCATAATATGCTACTATTTCGTTTTCTTGTACACCCAGAGCTTTAAAGGCTCTTGCCCAAAGGTATACATTATCTATAAATTCCTTACGAGATATGGTTTTGCCAAAATACTCTATCGCAGGGATATCAATATGCTCATACAGATTTTGTTCGACAACGTCCCAAACCGTTTTCCCTTTAGGAATATTGTTTGCTGCTGCATCAGCATTCGGCTTATAATACTTAAGCCACGGTTTGTCAATAGACGGGTATCCCGTCAATTCACCTGTCTGTCTGTCTGTCTGTCTGTCTGTCTGTCTGTCTGTCTGTCTGTCTGTCTGTCAAAATGGTCATCCTCCTCTATTTATGTGTCAAGTGTTTCTTCGCTTTTCAGATTATAAATTGGCTCTGGTTCCCCGCGGAAAAAGTTGATCTACTGATTGGAAGCAACCAAACATTTGTTCGTGCTTTCTATTGTGTATCCATACAACCTTTGCTATAATATAATTGCTGTTCTTTTCGATAGCGGTGTTCCAGTTGGGATATCTGTTCGGAAGCGAACAAAAGAAAAAGAAATAACCGCTTTACAGTTAATATTTGTTTTTTTCTTAAATATCTTTGATGATCTTCCCGTCGATTACCTGCATGAAACCTTTTTTCTGGCTTGCCATCCTGTTTTTGTCTTTCTTCAATGTAGTAGGCGAATATGGTAACATCACGTCATGAATGGCAAATGTATTCAGGTTAACTGATGGTTCATATTGTTTAATGCATTCCGTCAGATCAATAAGATTTCTTTCTTTGTCTTCATTCTTAACCGACGCATCCCACACGATATGCGCCACCAGATTCACAGATTCGGGATCGGTCGATTTATCAATCACAATCGCGTCATCTATATATTCTTTTTCTTTTATCCTGTTTGCTATATCAAATAAATAAATGATTCGACCATCCTGTGTCCCGACTGTATCCTTTAATCTTCCCCATATATAAACAAACCCTTTTTCATCTATCTCTGCCAGATCTCCGGTGCATATCCATCCGTTTACCTTTGTCTTTGCAGTCAACTCCGGTTTGTTGTAATACCCCTTCATTATTGAATTACTCTTTATTCTCAGCTCGCCCCTCTGATTGTATCCAAGTTCATTTCCGTTTTGATCAAACACACCTACATTAAGGCCCGCAAAGGGGATTCCAATGCTCATAATG
>JAEEGL015672294.1_pt1 | contig 23304 bp, 15 predicted proteins | sample 9134231 | NCBI WGS metagenome assembly JAEEGL01 (sample SAMN16246548, study PRJNA631951) | gut metagenome | biome: gut microbiome; feature: rumen; material: fiber-attached | host: Bos | place: Iran: Karaj | collected 2018-10
CGTCGTTGTCTTTTTGATCGATCCAGTATAAGACGACTCCTTGTAAAACGCTGTTGGTGTTTAGCGTAATAAAAGCGTCGGCGTCTGCGTTTCCCGAATTTGCGGTAACGATAAACGTCGCGCCGTCGTCTGTCGGTTTAGGCAGTCCACGATCTCGACATCCGTTGTGCGCGGTTACAGAATTCCAGGGACCGCGAAGAGTGACGCCTTGCGGAATGTTCAAATTGCCCGAAAAACGATATTGTCCGACGGGGACTTCGACGGATCCGCCCAGAGGTTTTAGCGAATCAAGCGCTTTTTGGAACGCCTCTGTGTTATCGGTTTGACCGTCGCCCACGGCTCCGAAGTCCAAGACGTTTACTATTGCGGCGGAATTGTCGGCCGGTTCTATCGTCGTCGCTTGTTCTTGCGCAGACAGGGCGGGAATCAGGGAAAGAAAACCGGCGAAACATAAAGCTTTGAAAAAAGTGAGAGTTTTAGCCATGATTCTTTTTCTAATTAAAAATATAGGTGGGAAAATGGTGAAAGACGTCAACTTGTTCTAGAAGGACGTCGTCTGATTCTTTCATAGATTTCGCGTATTTGAGTTTCGACGAGCTGACAAATTTCATTGTCAGTCTTGCCCGCGTATTCTTCTGGAGGGATTGGCGTTCCATATTCGACCTTTACCGGCGGTTTAAACGGAGACGGAAATTTTTTGGTGCGCGGAAACGCTTCAAACGCGCCGGCAATTGCGACAGGGACAATAACGGCGTTGGATTTCACCGCTAACGAGGCGTAGCCAGAAGTAAAAGAAGCCAGTTCGCCGTCGTAGCATCTGCTTCCTTCGGGGAATATTAACACGGCTTCATTGTTCTTAAGCCGTCGTAGCGTCTCCTTGATTCCTTGAAATCCGAGGCCTTGCGTTTCAAGAGGAATGGCGTCGACGGAATCAATCAATTTCCCAAACGGCTTAAATTTAAATAACGTCTTGCGCGCAAGAAAATTCGTCATACGAAAGTAACCGCATCCAATCGCCGGAGGATCGAGAAAACTTTGGTGGTTTGATACGAGCAAAGTTGGACCCGAAGTGGGAACGTTTTTAGAGTTGACGTATCTTATGCGAAACATTAGTTTCAACAATACGTACAACGAACCCTGACAACAGTGATACCAGAACGCATGGGAACGAGTAATCACACGTTTTTTGGTAGTTCTTTTAGACGGCTTGTCTTGATCTCCGGAGGGGGATTGGACTTTATCTTGATCTGACATGGCGAAAGTGAACGTATGGGAAAAACACGATAAAAGGAAAAGAATCCTGCAAGAAACTACAAAACGCCGAAAACGCTCCGGCGTTTTGTTGACTCTAGTCTGCGATGGACTAGATCGCGTTCCTTACTTAACGGAATCTTCTGACCAATACGCCGACTCCTTAATTATCCCGTCGGCAGGGAACATTTCGAACTTTTTCAATCTGTCTGCAAGTTCGGTGCAACTGTTAGCGAAAAGCGGAGAGATTTCAATTGATTTTTCATCTGGCACTTTGATTCCAAGATGGGAAAGCCAGCGGCTACTGAGTCCCGTTAAATGTTTTTGAACGGTTTCTGGGGTGTCGTTCTTTTCACCGGAACGATTCTTTAAAGGAGCAAATCCCGTTTCCTTGTCAATTTCAACAACAATTGGATTATCAGCCAGCGGGAGAAGATCAAAAATAAATTTCTCGTATTTGGTCGCGTTTGGAGAATCGGGGTCAATTACCGTTCCATAAAGGGGCTCGCCGTTTTCTCCTTTTGCTTCTTTGTCAAAGACGACGTGCTTGACCTTTTTCTTTGCGAAATGGAACGGTAGCGAACTTGAGTAAGAAGCGTTCTTCTGAAGAAATTCAACGTTCATCATATGCACCGCTATCGATCCAGCCCAGATTTCAAGCGTTCCGTCCGATTTGCGACGCGCGCCGACTTCGTCGGGAAGGTCGCTATATTCGATAATGTAAAGTCTTCCGTCGATCATGACGATATTGCCAACGCGATCTTTCGGATCGTTTTTACGAATCGCTTGTAACGTGTAGTCGGACTTGTTAAGAACATGGTAGCCGATAAACTCAGGGTTACAAATGTCTACAAGGGGATTGTCTATCTGGAAGTAGAAGAGTTCCTCGATTCCGCGCGACTTGAGTTCAGCTAGCACGCCCTTTTCACGCGCTATGGACAGGGATGAATCGGGTTGAGGCGAATTAATCGCTTCCAGCATTCCGCCGTGTCCGTTGGGATTGCGAGCAATTTTAGCCTTATCGGCAAGAAGTACTTTACCTGAGTCGAAATCGACCGAGGGCATTGTGTCTTGACAAAAGATAAGAACGTCGTCGGGATGGAGACCAAAGTTATTGTTTTCCTTAAAGAAATCAATTATTTCTTGATGCGTGACCGGGCTCGTTTGGATGCAAAACGGTAGTCGAACGCCATATTTCCTTTGCATTGCTAGTATGCGTTCGACATGGATCTGAAATAGCGTCGCATGTGAATGAGGACCAATTTGAAAAAGTCCTTTCGCGTAGGGAAAACCAAGGCGCGTACCTTGTCCGCCGGCGACGACGACAACGGCAATTTTTCCTTCTCGTAAATATTTTTCGCCGACGGAGACAGCTTTTAGGGGAGTGATACTGTTTGTTGTCTCGTCTAGCTTCATTGCGTCCGATTGAGGATAAGGCGAGTTTTTAGAACAGTCGTAGTCTCGAAGATCGCTCAATTTGTAAGCAGTCGAGGGTTCTTCCGCCCGATAGGCTAGTTCGGCTGCGGCGGAGGGATCGCTACGATGAACAAAAAGATCTTTAAGAAGGTCGAAGTCGATAACGTCAATTTGTTGACGCAACGAGTCGCGTTCTTCGTCGCTCAGTTCTTCCCAAAAAGACAATAGGTGTTCTTGCCCATAGGGCGCCAGTTTTCGTAATAATTCTTCATAAACAGACATAAATACCCTCTTTTTCCCGTTTTTCATCGGATCGTTCTCTCTGTCGGAGTTGGAGAACAGCGGCAAATTAACGACCGCGCCCCGCGATATAGGCGCCATTCCAGACTCGGATATTCTAAACGAGAACTACCAGTATTTCAAGCGCTCTCGACTGTTTTAAGAAAAATAATGATTGAGACTGCCGTTGAAAAATGGCGAAATAGGGGATATAGTAAAAAGAACTTGTTGTAGCGATAATCGGAACTTACGCGATTGGCAGTGAAAAAAAGGAATACGAATTTAGATCGAGATATAGACAAAAACGAGGAAATAAGTAATAATATGTACGCGGGGCGTTGTTGCTTGTAAGCTCGTTTGAAGACGTGAGACTTTGTTTTACGTCCGAGACGCATGCAACGTAGCGCGTTTCGTTTTTGATATGGGGAGTTACCCCGGACGTTTTGGACAGATGTTTGCGATAACAGTCCACGTCCTGACGAAATGTTGTCGAACGTTATCGGAGATTGTGCGTCAAACAGGAAGAAAACGTTTTTTTCGGACGCTTTTTTTGTAATTGTGTATTAGTTTTTTTGCGTCAAATGGACGTTTTCGACGTTGGCGAATGCGAATCGACGTCTTTTTTTAAACATTTAACGAGGCGATTCAATGGGAACTGAATCCGACGTCATTGTCGAGACTAAAAACCTAACCAAAATTTATCGAGACTTCTGGGGACGCCAGAAAGTTCGCGCTTTGAAGGCTCTAGACCTTGAAATTCACCGCGGGGAGATTTTCGGTCTTTTAGGACCAAACGGTTCTGGAAAGACCACGACGATCAAGCTTTTGCTTGGTCTGCTTTTTCCAACGAGCGGCGAAGTGAACATTCTCGGAAGATCCGCTTCCGACGTCGCGAAGAACGAACGTTTGGGGTATTTGCCCGAGGAGTCGTACCTGTATCGATTTCTCAATGCGGAAGAAACGTTGGATTTCTACGGCCGTCTCTTTAAAATTCCAGGCGCCGTTCGTCGTCAACGCGTCGATCAGCTTATTAAAATGGTTGGGTTGGAATCCGCCAAAAAGCGTCAGTTGCGCGAATATTCAAAGGGTATGACGCGTCGTATTGGGTTGGCGCAGGCTCTCATCAACGACCCGGACGTTATCTTTTTGGACGAACCTACAAGCGGACTTGATCCGATTGGCACGCGTAACATGAAGGATCTGATTCTTGAACTCAAGAAGCAAGGCAAGACGATTATTATGTCAAGCCACTTGTTGGGCGACGTTCAAGACGTTTGCGATCGCGTCGGCATTTTGTACCAAGGCGAGTTAAAGGAACTTGGACGAGTCGACGACCTTCTTAAAGTCGTCGAACAGACGGAAATCAGGATTTCCAATCTTAGTGAAGACGCTAAAAAGAAGATAGAAAAAGTCATTGAAGAAGATTCAAACGCTAAGCTTGAATTTTGCGGTAATCCCACGACTTCTCTTGAAAATCTCTTTAATGAGATTATTTCGGAAAGTGAAGCTCGACCTGGCAAACGCGTTCGCGGAGGAGAGTACGCGAAATGATTCTTGAACATCCAATTCCACCTTTCCTCGAATGGATTGGCGGCGCCGCCCTCAACTGGGCGTTAGCGGTTTTGGCGTTGTCGGCGTTGGCCTTTGTCGTTTGTTTTGTGCTTTTGCTTGTTTTTAAAGGGACGAAGCAAGCTGGAACGACCTTTAGAACGGGCGTGCGCGAAGCATGGAAGGACCTTGCGTTCTTTTCCTGGAAGCGTTGTTTTGCCGTCGCGGGGTTGGCGATCCGCGAATCGATAAGGAAAAAAGTCGTTGTCGTTGGGGTCGTCTTTCTTGTCTTGCTCATGTTTGCCGGATGGTTTTTGGATCCGGACAGCAAAGATCCCGCGCGTTTGTGCGCTTCGTTCGTCTATCAGACAACGACGTATCTGGTTCTGCTTCTCGCGCTCTTCTTGAGTTCGTTGAGTTTGCCTGGCGACTTTAAGACGAAAACTATTTATACGCTGGTTACGAAGCCCGTGCGTTCGAGCGAGATCGTTTTGGGTCGCATATTAGGCATCGGAGCCGTCGGTTCTGTCATTCTTGTTTTGATGGCGTTTTGCAGTTATTTCTTCGTGTCTAACACGTTGAAACATACTCACGTTCTCAACGACGCGGAAGATTTGACTTACGTTACTGACGCAGACCCTTCGACGCTGCCTCCCGATACTGTCGTCGCTAAGGGGTACACTCGTTTGGCCAACGGACACAAACACCAGGTCGAAAAGTACGCCAGCGGCGAGTTGCGTATTTTTGAAGAGAACAAACACACACATCCCATTGAACAATCTGACGTCGACGGAGTTGTTCGCTATAAGATCGGAACAGAACGAGGGTCTTTACAAGCGAAAGTTCCCGTCTACGGTTCTATTAAGTTTCGAAACGCCGATAGTTTTGAACGTGAGCGCGGTATTAATGTCGGGGAAGAGTGGGATTATCGAAGTTATATTGCCGGAGCCACCGACGAAGCCGTAATTTGGACCTTCGACGGGGTTTCGCCCAAAAAATTCCCCGAGGGGCTTCCCGTGGAGATGACTATCAGCGTTTTCCGAACTCACATGGGGAATATCGAGAAGACGATTATGGGCGCGCTGTATGTTCGTAATCCTGTTACCGGTTTAACCGCGGAAACGCACGTTTTCAATTCTGAGAAATATACGACCAAAGCGTTGACGATTCCGGTTGACATCGATAAATCAAAAGTCAAGACGAGACCCTGGGTTGTCAAAAAAATGGGCGACGCCGAGTCCTTCGACGCGCAAAGCGTTTCTTTGCCTTCAAAGGAGTCGTACAATCTCTTCGACGATTTTGTCGTTGACGGGAAATTGGAAATTTGGCTCCAATGCCTTGACAACCAGCAATACTTTGGCGCGGCTGGCCCGGATCTCTATCTTCGTTCCGCCGACGCTAACGTGTTTTTCAACTTCTTCAAAGGCTATCTCGGCGTTTGGCAGCAGATGCTGATTGTTATCGCCTTTGGCGTTTTGTTCAGCACGTTTTTGAGCGGCCCCGTCGCGATGGCGTCTACTTTTGGCATTCTAATCGCCGGTTATTGCAAGCCCCTGTTCCTCGAAATTGCGCACTTGCAATCGCTTGGCGGCGGACCCATTGAATCCTTCAATCGTTTGATCAGTCATGAAAATATGATGATTGACCTCCCCAATACTTTCTCAACTCACCTCGGTCAAACTTTTGACCAGATTGCGGGCGGGTTCCTTAGCGTTATTGGGTTGGCGTTGCCGTCGTTTAGCGATTTTAACTACTACGCCGACTGCGTGGCTAACGGCTACAGTATTCCCTGGAATTCGATACTCGTACATATTGTTACGACGCTCTCGTTTGTAGCGCCGCTCTTTATCTTCGCGTATGTTATTCTTAGAAATAGAGAGGTGGCTAAACAATGACGCAAAAAACGCTATTCGTACGAAAGATCGTCTATGTTGTCATAATAGCGATCTTGCTGTTTCCAATCTATATTTTTGGCAATCCGTCCCATAAACAGAAGGACAACACCTTTTCTAGCGGCGGTATCCTGGCTTCCATGTATCAGAAAGACAAGCTTTCTGAAGCGGAAATGGGGGAGATTGACCCTGCTGGAAGCGCAATGAAATTAGCCACGTTCGGTATGCGCGGCGTCGCGATTTCACTCTTGTGGAACCGTTCGTTGGAGTATGAGAAGCGCGCCGACTGGGACAATGTCGTCGCTACCGCCGAACAGATCATCACCCTTGAACCTCACTTTATCACGATTTGGGACTTTGTCGGATGGAAGTTGGCTTACAACGCGTCCGCCATGTTTGACGATTACCGCGAGCGCTATCGCTGGGTTATTCGCGGGTTTGAGTTCGTTCAACGTGGGACTGAATACAACAGGGAAGCGCCTAAGCTTTATGTGCGAACCGGTTGGACTATTTCCCAAAAAATTGGAATTGCCGACGAAAAGAAACAATATCGCCGACTTTTCCGTGAAGATGAAGAATTGGCCGCCCGTCAAAAGGAACGTGAAATTTTCACCGACGTGCTTGACAACTGGCTTCTTGGCCACGCTTTTTATAAACAGGCGGAGTATCTCTACGAGAATCATAACGGAGATATTGGCAAAGAGACCCGACTTTTGTTCTTTGGACGCGCTCCGCTTAATCGTATTCGTTACGCCGAGTGGATGAGCATCGACGGTTGCGGCGTTAATAAGACTAACACGCCTGTTTTCGACGTCGAGCATTGCGCCAACGCGTGGAAACACGCCGAAGAAGATTGGGAACTCTACTCGAACAAGGTGGTTGTTACTACGATCGAAGACAGCGAACACCCCGGCGAGTACCGGAGTACGTCCTTAAATTATCAACGCGAGTATGCTCAGAAAATGAAGGAATGCGAAGATAGATTGATTTCGATGCTTCCTGAAGGCGTTACCCGCGAGACGATTATCTGGGATCGTTGGAACAACGAATTAGACGATAAACAACGCGCTTCGTTGTATGAAATGATTCGTATGCCCTTTGACGAGAATGATTATAATCTCGGCGAAGTTGGTTTTCCATATCGAGTTGTTCGTAGTTACCTGGACGGAGAACACGGGGAGCAACCCGGTTGGGATAAAGATTGGCTTTCGAAGCTTTACGATATTCGTATTTCCTGTGTTGACGAAGATTTGCGCGATTTGGCGAAACGTCCGGATATTTTACTTTCAAGCGATCAGGAAAAGGACCATTCTTCCGCCTTTCAACGTCTGAACGATTGGCAGTTGCGTTCCAGCGCGCTGTTGAAGATCACGCCCGAAGTTTTGGCGGCTAATGTCGTTCCAGAAAAACAAGCTGAAGCGAACGACATTGTCGCAGAGATCGAGAAATACTCGAAAGAAGAGAGTTTTTCTCGAATGTTTCGGGACATTATGGGCGCTGACTATCACTCTCGTGAAGTCGTCTTCGAACAAGAAGAAAACGCTCGAAAGGCGCACGAACATCGTCAGGCCGTTCGGGATAAATATAACGCAGCCCAACCGGAAGAAGCAAACAAAGAATTTTTGGCATGCTTTGACTCTTGGGTGGCGTTGATCAAACAAGACGGCTTTACTGATTTGCGCTATATGCCTCAATTTCATTCCGATTTAATGGATGAGTTGGAGAAGTATGTAATTGTTCTTGAACAACTTGAAACGGTTTTTCCGAAAGAGTTTTCTTTCCAAGAGATCATTCGCGAGGATCAGCGAGTTAAACATCGTCTTGATCAAGACGATCTTGCTAAGAAGTATATTCAACAAGAAATGGCAGACGGCAAATACGAAGACGCCGTCGCTGATTCAGTGCTTCTTACGAGTAGCTGGGCCGCGTTTAACGGCGAAGGCGAGATTTACGCTCTAGCTCCAATTCCAGAGACGGCCGAAGGGTATTTTAGCGCGTTAAAGAACTGGGTTGTCGGTTGGGAGCATATGCCCGAAGAACAGTTCAAGCTTGCAAAAGAAACCGGACAATTCAACGATTATCCTGGAAAAGGGTTCTTAGAATTCATTTTGCAGAAATCGGACGAGAATTATCTTGAAATTGAAAGACTTGACGTCGAGCGCGTTAACGACGCCTCTAAGAACTTCGAGAATCTTGAGAAACAAGTTGCTCTATGGGCGAAAGTTGTCGATAAATTTCCTGTGTTGAAGTACGACGATCAATCGGAATTCTACCAACGTATCCAAACTGCTGTTTTAGATTATAAGACGGAACTTACGAAGCAAAACAAAGCTCTACCGGAAGATTTTCCTTTGAAGTCTTTCGAGGAGACTAGCCGTCGTTTAATTGACAACAATTGATTTAAACGACGTTTTTTCTTCGGATAACGCGGTTTGAGGTTAATTTGATTCTTTATGAACGCCGGGACGTTTTGTTCCGGCGTTCTTGAAATTAAGACGTCGACTTCAATACGTCGGCGCGATTTCGTTTGTAGAATCTTTTTTGACGTTTTGATTGGTAGTTTTTTCAAAATCGTAAAGATTTATGGCCATTCCAGTAGATCATACGCGTCGACGCGTCAAGATTCTAGAGACGGCGTTTGAGCTTTTTGCCGAAGAAGGTTTTTCAGGCGTAACCTATCAAAAAATTGCTGATCGATGCGATCTTTCCCGCACGTCGATTTACAAATATTTCAAAGATAAAGACCAGATTTTTATCTACGCTATTAAGCTGTCGACGGATAAATTATCGTCGACGGTTAAAAGAGTTACCGATCGTCCTGAGTTGACCCCTGTTGACAAAATTAGACGAGTTCTTCATTTGACGATCAAACTTTTGACTGACAATAGGGTGTTTTTGTCGGTCGTTCTTGACTATTTAACGTCTCTTAAGTCAATTGGCGCCGACGTCAGACGTAAAGCGCGTTCTCGCACTTTTGGCATGAAGTTTTTGCTGACGCGTCTGGTGGGCGACGCGATCAAGGAAGGTTTTTTTCGACCTGGCGATTGTGAGTTGATAGCGTCGCGATTCTACAGTATAATTGAGGCGTATGTGTTAAATTTGACCGTTACGGACACCATGGACCGAAAGGCTTGTTTTGCGTTGATTGATTCAACCGTCGACGATTGTTTGATTCGGTCGGAGAAACCGTTGTAGGCGTTTCCCGTCTTTTGGGAACCGTTAGATTGACGGCGGCGTCGTTGATTGCGTGTATCGATTGTCTTTTGACGTTTGCTGTTGGCGTTGATTGAAAGATTTTTTGACATAACAGAGTTGCGTTTTAACGTGGCGCAAAAATAGAGGGGGGAGTTATGTCCCTGTTTGATTCGGCGGTAGCGTCTGGAATTCCCGCTCCGTTCTGGTTTGTGGAACTTTTTAAAATACTCGGGTTTGCCTTACATTTAATACCAATGGGGCTTCTTCTTGTTGGTATTCCTTTTTCTGCGCTTCTTTGGCTTTTTGGAGGCGTCAATTCAAAACGTCTGGCGCAACGGCTGTTCCAACAAGCTCCTGTTTTCATGGCTCTTGCAATTAATTTGGGCATTGTCCCACTTTTGTTTGTCCAGTTAGCGTATTCCAAGTTGTTTTATACGACGACTATTATTATTGCCGCGCATTGGATTGCCATTTTGCCGCTAGCGTTTTTTGCGTATTTAGCTTGTTATCTTTGCGCTGGCGGGGCGCGCAAAGAAAAGGTTTGGTCGACAGTTCTGTACGCCTGTCTTGCTTCGTTTTTCTTGTTTGGAGTAGGATTGGTCTTTTCCGACGTTTGGACGTTATTCGAACGTCCCTATGAACTTGAAGGACTTCGCGAGACTTCAGCGCTTTCCTTTGACGTTTTGGGCGTCCATATTAGCCTGGGCGGAAGCGGAACGGCGAACGGCTTGGCTCTTTATTGGGGAAATCCTACGCCTATCGCCGATCCTGTTGTCTTCTTGAGATTTGCCGGAATTTTAGGTCTTGCGTTTTATGCGCTCGGCTTTTGGATCGTTTTCGACGCTTTCTATGTTTATCGCGGGCCGCGTCCGCTTTCCGAAGAAGAATCATATCGTCTTATGGAGGCCGAAGACGAACAAAAAAATAGTAGTAGCAAGTCAAAACGTCGTCGACGATTGCCGATTCAAGAAGATCAGACGGTTTATCCCAAAAAAGTTATTTCCATCGCGTGTTTTTTAATTTTTATGGGAATTTTAGTCGAAACGCCGTCGTTTATCGAGTATGTGATGCGACGATTGCGGTTTGTTTCCGATTCAGTTCCCAACGTCCTTGTTTGGAACGTTTTAGTTTGGGGAACGTGGACAACGCTCGTTTTACCTTTCCTGTTCCTTGTGTTAGGTAGCTTTAATAAGTTAAAAGGAAAAACGTTAGCTTTCTTGTTAACGTTATGCGAGCTCGCCCTCGTTGGCTTTTACGCTACGCTTCGTCAGACGATTCAAACCGTTCAGTTATCGCCATATTACAAGGCTCGGGACTTCGTAACTGCCGACGGAATGGAGATTTCTCCAATTCTTGCCTTTTTAGGCGTATTTGTTCTCGTCTTGGTTTGGATTATCGCGCTAATTGTACTAATGGCTAAATCGGGAGACGGCGCAAAAGCGGTAGCTAAAAGATCTAAGCAAAAGAAAATTAAAAAATCGAAGAAGAATAGAGACGAGGAAGTTTCAAGAGGAAAAGCTTCTGATCTCACGATTGCAACTCGTCCGGCGTCGTATACGCCGTCGCCGAAAAAGGGGCAAAACCCAAATTCGGGGAAATCGTTTAGATAAATGGCGACGCGATCCCGACTTCGTCTTGTTTTGTTCGTTATCGTCGCTATTCGATTAGTCGTCCCGGAGAACTATTTTCTCCATAAATTGAAAATTCCGAGTTTCACATTTAAGGATAGAAATTAATGATTACTAAACGTTTTATTACAGTCGCATCGTTAGCGGGCGTTCTTTTGGCGTTTGGCTTGTCGTTTTCCGCCTATGCCGAAAACGATTCTTCCGCCGCTTCCGAAAACAATCAAAAAGACGATATCGAAGTCGTGTCTTATTACTTTGGCAATTATCATCTTGATAAACGCAATGAAGAAAGATTAGGAAAGGGATGGTCTGAATGGACGCTTGTAAAAGCTGCGACGCCGCGATTTGAAGGGCATCAGCAACCCAAAGTTCCGCTTTGGGGTTATACCGACGAAGCCGATCCCAAAGACATGGCGCAAAAAATTGAAACCGCCGCCGAATACGGAATAGACGTTTTCTTGTTTGATTGGTACTATTACGACGACGGACCGTTTTTGGAAAGAACGATTGACGACGGTTTTTTAAACGCCGAAAACCGCGATAAAATCAAATTTGCACTTATGTGGGCGAATCACGACTGGGTTGAAATTTTCCCAAAGCATAAAGACATACCCAGCGCGCTCATCTATCCGGGAAAAGTAACGCCCGAGACTTTTGACAAAATCTGCGATCTCGTCATTGAAAAGTATTTCAAACAACCGAATTATTGGAAAATTGACGGCAAACCGTATTTTTCTATTTACGAATTGACAAAATTTGCTGAAAATTTCGGTTCTTTTGAGGCGACAAAAGCTGCGATTGAGCGTTTTCGAGAAAAAACGAAAGCGGCCGGTTTTCCTGATTTGCACCTTAACGCTGTCTATTGGGGACGTCCCAATATTCCCGGCGAGGTAGTTTTGACGGATCCCGTCAAAATAATTGAAGGTCTCGGATTTGATTCTGTCACGTCCTACGTTTGGATTCACCACGTGCCTTTGAATGAACAAAAAACCGATTTTAACTGGGTGCGCGACGAATACATGAAGCATTGGAACAACGCGGCTTCTTCGTTCTCCATCCCCTATATCCCCAACGCGTCGGTGGGGTGGGATTCCAGCCCTCGTACGTGTCAAGACGAACCTTTTGGCAATTGGGGATATCCGTTTACCAACACCATCTCCAATAATACTCCTGAGAATTTTAAAAAGGCGTTGGAAATGATTAAGGAACGCATTCTTGCCGATCCCAACTGTCCTCGTATTATGAACATAAACTGTTGGAACGAATGGACTGAGGGCAGTTATCTTGAGCCCGATACCGTTAATGGATACGGTTATCTGGAAGCTGTGCGCGACGTTTTTGGCAAATAAATCCTATTGAAGCGTGCGAATTTTTTCCAGAAGTCCTCGACGTTAATCAAGATACGTCGGGGACTTTTTTTTATTGCGTCTTTAACAACGTTATTGTTCGTCGCATGTTCCTCCTGAAATCCCTCTGTTTTGACATGTCGAAAAACGCTATAATCCTTTCGCTTTGCGTTTTAACTTTTGAGAATTGATCCTTGTTACAAACGTTGAGCCATAAGGATGAACAGAGTTTTTAGTTTTATTGTTAGCGAACGATAATGCATAATTTTTGGCGAGCTCTCAAACTAACGTTTAAACATAAGTGGAACATTGTTGGAGTTATTGTTTCTTCAGTGTTGTTGGCGTTATGTTGGGGGGGGAATATTGCTACTGTATATCCTCTTGTGCAAGTTTCATTTCAAGGAGACACGATACGAGGGTGGCTTGAAAAAGAAATTGCCGATCAAGACGAACGGGTACAGAAATTATCTGCCGAACGCCAAAAGTTACTGGGAATTGACGATTCACTAAACGTTTCTGAAAAGGAAGTAGAGGATTTAGTCGAAAAGTTGTCGACAGCCGAACGTAATCGTTGCTCGACAATTAAGAACCAAATTGAGGACACGCTGAAATTACAAAAAAGATACTTGTTAATTAAACCCTATGTCGACCAATGGACTCCGGACAGCCCTTTTTTGACGGTCGTACTGTTGATGGTTTTTGTACTCGGCGCCACGTTTGTTAAAAGCGTTTGTACGTTTGTTCATTCTTATTTGTCGTCTCGTATTGGGCAGCTTGGAGCGTTTGAAATCCGATCGCTTTTTTTTCGAAAAATGCTCGGTTACGAAGTCAACTTTTTTACCCAGAAAGGCGTTGCGGACGCCACGAGTCGTTTTACTTCCGATATGGCCGCGCTTTCTCATGGGTTGACGCTGATTTATGGCAAGGCGTTGCGCGAACCGCTCAAAATGATCGTATGTCTTATAGGCGCGGCGATTGTCAGTTGGCAATTGCTTCTTTTTACCTTTCTATTTATTCCAATTGCCGCCGTTTTAATTCGTTGGCTTGCCAGATCGTTGAAACGCGTCGTCAGACGCGCGATGGTTCAGATGGCGCAGCTGTATAGCCGTATCGACGAAACGTTTCACGCTATTCGCGTCGTCAAATCGTTCAATCGTGAAGGATACGAAATTGCTAAGTTTAGAGAGTCCAATAAGACCTACTTTCGACGCAGTATGAAGACGGCGAAATACGATTCCATTACCAGTCCGCTTACCGAGTGTCTTGGAATCGGCATGCTTGTTTTGGCGATATTGGCGGGAGCATATTTGGTTATCTACGAAAAAACTCGACTTTTGGGAATTCCAACTTCTTCTCGTCCACTTGATTTGGGTTCGCTTATCTTATTCTATGGTTTTTTAATTGGCGCGTCCGATCCTGCGCGACGCTTGAGCGATATTTTCACGAGTGTTCAAACGGCGTGCGCTGCCGCCGATCGTATTTATGAAATAGTTGACCGCGAGCCTTTAGTCAAGGAATCGCCGTTCCCTAAGCGACTTGAACGTTTCCAAAAGTCGATTGTTTTTGAAAACGTTTCTTACGAATATCCGCAAGAAACCGGGATTTTTCTTACAAAACGCGAGCGTCAACGCATACGTTTTGAGGACCTGGTCAAAAAATGGTTTGAGGACGTGTTCAAAAAGATCAAACGCGTTGTTTCGCATGGAAAAACTTGTGAAAATGTTGAAAAGAATATTTTAAATCAGACAGATTCGTCGAACGTCGTTGGAGGGAACGAGAAAGAAGGACTTCTCGTACTTAAAAACGTTTCTCTGGAGATAAAGTTTGGCGAGACGATCGCGATTGTAGGACGCAGCGGTTGCGGCAAGAGCACGCTGACAAGTATGATTCCGCGTTTTATTGATCCTATTTCCGGACGTGTTTTGATGGACGGCGTTCCGTTACGGGAACTGCGTACCTCTGACGTTCGTGAACAAATTGGTCTTGTCTCCCAGGATTCCGTACTTTTTAACGACACCGTTTTTGAAAATATCCGTTATGGGCGTCCTACCGCAACTCGCGAAGAAGTGATTCAAGCCGCCAAGGACGCGTATGCCGACGAGTTTATTCGCGAAGAATTATCCGACGGTTACGACACGATAGTCGGACCCGGCGGCGGAGCGCTTTCCGGAGGTCAGCGACAAAGAATAGCCTTGGCTCGCGCGTTATTGAAGGACCCGAGAATCTTCTTACTAGACGAAGCTACGAGCCAGATCGATCTTCAAAGCGAACGTTATATCCATCAGGCGTTGAAGAAATTTGTAGGCGGTCGAACGACTATATTAATTACTCATCGTCTTGGCGCTATTCAATTAGCCGATCGCGTCGTGGTTATGCAGGAAGGTTCGATTCAATTTGTTGGGACGCACGAAGAAGCGTTGAAGAATTCGCCGTTTTACGCGGCGCTTTGGTCAAGTGAGGAATTGGACGACGAATATCATTCGTAACGCATGCTTATGGAAAGGACTGAATCGTGAAGGCAGAAAACACCGCTATAATTTTGATCGAGTTTCAAAATGATTTTTGCAAGGAAGGAGGAAAGCTGTTTTCTCTTGTCTCTGACGAAATCAAACGAAATAAGACGATTGAGAACGCGAAAAAGTTGCTTGACGGGGCTCGTAAAAAGGGAATCAAAATTATTCATTGTCCCTTTGTGCTTGATCGCGAATGGACTTTGACAAAGTCTTTTGAAGGTATTCTGAAAGGGGTTGTCGACGGCGACGTCTTTTCGCCTGACAGTTGGGGAGGAGCTATTATTGACGAGTTGAAACCTTTTGAGGGAGAAACCGTCCTTGTCGGCAAACGTGCTTTGAACGGTTTTGAACATACGGATTTGGCTCGGATTTTAGAAGAGTTTGGCATTGAGAACGTCGGCGTCGCCGGTTTCTTAACGAACGTCTGCGCGCAAGCAACCGCATGGGGAGCGTACGATCGCGGCTATCGAACGAGATTGATTCCCAGCGCGTGCGGCGCCGCCTCAAAAGAAATACAGGATTTTGTTGAAAAGGAAGTTTGTCCGCTCTTTGGAGGCGCGCCGAGCGTCGACGAATTCCTTGACGAGGTTGAATAACTCTTATAATTGCGCACTAAGCGGCGAATTATCTCGGAACGTTTAAAAACGTTCCGAGCTTGTTTCATTCAAAACTAAGACAGTTGTAATATAGATAAACTGGTAAAAGTTTAACTTTTATAAGAAATTTTCTGGATTTTTCTAATCTTTGTACGTTCACGGTCGAAAATAGTAGTAGCGAAGGAATGCGATCATAGCACGTCATGGAATTTCGACGAAGATCGATTCTTTGCCTTGTTTCGACGTCTTACGTTTGACTTGTTTGGTTGAATATTTACGACGAGGGCCTGCGTGTATGAGGAGAACGTCTCCTGTATGTTGCGCCAACAAACGTCTAAGACACTTTTCGCTACCAAGTCGTTCCGGATTATCGGCGGCTCTTATCTAAGGTATCCAAAAGAGGAAAACCATGAGTGGTTTAAAATTTGAAAAGAAGGCGAACATGTTAGAGCGCGCTGGCAAACTTGATCTTGTGGACAAACTGTTGCGAAAGCGGTCCGTTTTTAAACTTGGCGTCGCTTCGGCTCTGTTTTTAGTCGGCGCTTTGAGCGGCGAGGCTGTTTTGGCGCAACAAAATGTGAACGCCAGAAACAACCCGACGCTTGTTTCTTCCCCGTGGACAGATCAAGGCGGGCGAGAAGTCGTCAGTTTAGGTCAAAGAAACGTTTCTCGCTCCGGAATGAGGAAGGGGACGCATATTCGTCAGATATCGACTTTTTCACAGGACGATTATTTGACGGAAGGTCAGAACGATCCTTTGGCGCCTGTCGGCGATCTTAGCTCCTATGAGTTGACCGAAGAACCTGGCGATTGGAGCAGTTCAAATCTAGAGAGCGATTATCCTGTCGAAGCGGAAGACATCCCTGATTCCGTAGTTACGCCCGCGCCGAGATCGCTTGATAGCGATCCCGTGACGGTCCCTCAACCTCCTAAGAGTCCTTCCGTTCTGTCTACGGAAGTCCAACGATATCCGCAGAGCGACGAGTTAAACGGTTCTTCGGACAACGCTCGACGTCAGGGCGATTTCTCGAAAGCTGTTTCTCCCGCGCCCTCCACGAATCCTTATTCTCGAATTGGCCAAGCCGAATACAATCCAAACCAGTTTTACGGCTATGGCGGCAACTATTCTGTGAACGGGTATCGTAACGTGCCTCCGGCAGAAGCCTACGGGCAAAGCGTTTGTGGAGATTGCTGCGGCGGTTGCGGCGTTTTGGGCGGCATATTGCGGAATACTCAGGTGGAAGCAGGCGCAATTAGTATGCGCAGTCCGCTTGACTTCGACGACATGGGAAACACTGGCGCGGAATTCGCCGTGAATTGGGGAAGCGAACGCGCTTTTTTGGGCGGATTAAACATTCAGGCCGGCGCTCGCGGAGTTTTTTCCGATTTCAACGGCGTTCAAGCGAACGGTTTTGTGACTGACGATTCGCGTAATCAATTTTTCTGGACTGCCGGCGTTTATTTCCGAGCTCCTGCTTATTCGAACGGATGGTCCGGAGGCGTCGTGTATGATTCCGTCACGGAAAATTATTATCGTGAATATGAACTTAGTCAGTTGCGAGCTGAGTTGTCCTACAACTTCTCGAATTTTTGTGAAATCGGTTTTCGCGGCGCGTTTTCGCTTAACGACGATTGGTGCGATTTCCTGAATCTTGGTCCTGACGAGAAAGTTGAGGCGAAAGCGACCGGTTCCTCTTACTATACGATGTTCATTCGTAAACGTTTTATGGAAGGCGCTGAAGCGACGTTCTTTGGCGGCGCGACCGAATGGGGCGAAGGTTTAGCCGGAGCGGCAGTCGAGGCTCCAATGAGCGATTGTCTTGCGTTGCGCGGTTCAGCGACCTATGTGTTCCCGACCGAACGGGGACTTAACGACAAGACGAGAGAAGAATCGTGGAATATCTCCGTCGGATTGTCCTGGAGCCTTGGCGGAAACGCTCGAATGGGCGCCGACTCCCAACGTCCTCTCTTCGAAGTCGCCGACAACGGCAGCTTCTTACAGAACTTCCTTCGATGAATCGATGGGGTTTGCGTAAGAGACGACAAACTTCTAAAACAATAATATATGAACGCGCTGATTATCATAACTCAGCGCGTTCTTTCTTTTTTGACTCCGAGACGCTTGAAAATACTTCCCTCTTTTTGTAAATTCTAGGAGTCGGCGACGAGTTCGACGTTTTTCCTTTATCATGAACATTTACTTTTTTCGTTAGAGGGAGTGTTTGGGTGAAGCTTCTTATTACAGCTTTTGGATTTTTTTTGATTTCATGCTTTTGCTTTGCGCAGGAAACGACTAAGGATTCCGCGTATCTGAAATTATGGGCCGATTCTCCCTTTCCCTTGAAGTCGGAAGTTAGATTTCCAGAAGGTTGCGTACATTGCGTCGTTCAAGACGGCAATGAAGAGCTCAATTATAAATTCATGCATGAAACGGCCATTGGGTTCTACGGCGACCAGCTATTTTACGGCTGGTATAACAATCTTGAAAAAGAACTGGTCGGAAAGACTATACAGAGAGCAAGACGATCGTCTGATTTTGGAACGACATGGTCAGAACCTGAAATTGTGATGGATCGCGACTCCGATCAGGGAGCCATGTACGTCGGTTTACAGTTTTTCGCTTTGAACGACTCCTTCTTTCTTTTGAGCAATTTAGAGAATGGAGCAGAACGGCCCGTTAAATGCCTTTTGGCAAAGTTCAATCCTGAATCCAAGGCATGGAGTGAGATTAGTTCAGTCGCCGATCGTTTTTTATCGATGCAGGCGCCTGTCGTGAACGACAATGGAGATTATGTCGTTTCCGGTAGTTATGCGGTAGAACCTGGTCAAACTTTCGCTTCGACGCCGGTCGTATTTATCAGTAAGGGGACGAAGATTGAAGAGCCTTGGCGAATTGCGCGTTTGGATCCTGACAATAAAGTTAATATATTTGCCGAAACCGGAGTTGTCGTTGACGGTAAGCACGCGCTTGCCGTGACAAGACGTGAAGATTCGCCTTTTCCTAATTTTTACGAAAGCGTTGATTTTGGCGAGACGTGGCGGCTTATTGAAAACAATCTATTTCCTGCCGTACATTCGAAATTTGCCGCCGGTATGTTCAGCAACGGAATCCGGTATATCGCGTTTAATTATCCTACGTTCAGAAGAAACGAAGACGGAAGCGTTGATCTTACGACAATCGATTGTTCCTCGCGGGATTCTTTGGCTATCGCCATTGCTCGTCCCGGTGAAGATTCGTTTTCCCATATGTACATGATTTCTGATCCGTCAACTTCTAACCGACTTGCCGCTTCTCATTATCCATGCGTGATCGAACACGACGGATGGGTTTATGTTTCCTATACGGGAGTTTATGTTGATAAGCCGTTACGAGTTGGCGCGTTGACTAAATTCCCTCTGAAATCTCTTGAAGAGTGATTTTGTCGATAAGGTTTCATTTTTACTGCACGCGCTTAAAGGAATTAGAGGTTGCTTTGTGAATCGCTTCGTTTTTTCAGGGGTTGCATTTATATCGCTTTTCTCTTGCTTCGTTGTTTTTGCGGGAGACGACGCTCCTCTAGAAATAGGTAATCGTCGAGAATTATTTTTGGACGATTATCTTGTTTCTAAAATGGAGAGCGTAGAACTTTTAACGCATCGTCCCGAACGCAAAAATTTAGCGATGATTTTTAACAAGCCGTGGGAAGGTGATTCTCAGGGGTATTTTGCCGCTTTGTTTGACGGTTCCAAATATCGGCTTTATTATCATGCATGCGGGCAAAAACCGTTCCTTCCTTTGACGATTGCATGTATCGAGAGCGACGACGGTATTAATTGGACTTATCCAGAATTGGGCCTTCACGATTTTAAGGGGAGTTCGGCTAACAATATCGTAATTAAAGAAGTTAAATCAGATGTTTCTGCTCATGATTTCAGTCCTTTTCTCGATTTGAAACCGGGCGTGTCCGCAGACGAAAAGTTTAAAGCAATTGGTTTTGGTTTTAGTAGTACGGATCGTTCTCGGAACGGTCTTTATGCGTGGAAGTCTTCTGATTCCATTCATTGGACGTTGATGCAGGAAAATCCCGTTTACACGTCTGGGGCGTTCGACACGCAGAATATCGCGTTTTGGTCGGCGCTAGAAGGACGTTACGTTTTGTACTATCGAGACTTTAACAATAATACGCGCGTTGTTAAAAGGGCGATTTCAGACGATTTTCTCCATTGGGTTGATCAGGGGGAAATTCAGTTTCCAAACGGCGACGGTCCGATCGAAAGAGTTCAATTTTATACGAATCAGATATCGCCATATTACCGGGCTCCGCACATTTACATCGGTTTTCCCGCTCGATACGTGGATAATGGACTTACTAAGTCTACTGAACTATTACCGGAATGGGGAGAACGTCAGGAACGGATGACGGTCGAACAACGAGAGGGCACGGCGGCAACCGACTCAATTTTTATTTCAAGTCGGGACGGAATCAATTTTAAGACGTCGAACGACGTGTTTGTGGCGCCCGGTTTACGCACTGCTCATAATTGGTTTTATGGCGATAACTACTTGTCTTGGAACGTTATTGAAACAGTACCGACAGAGGACGACTCGCCAAAAGAATTGTCTATCTTTTCCGTTGAATCGTATCAAACGAAGAATGATTCTCGTCTTCGTCGTTATACTCTCCGCATAGACGGATTTGGTTCGCTTCACGCTAAATCTATTGAGGGCGTCGCTGAAACGAAACCGCTGTTTTTTACAGGCAACGAATTATCCTTAAACGTGGCGACGTCAGCCGCCGGATTTGTTCGAGTAGAAGTTTTATCCGAGGACGGGACTGTTGTCGAGGGGTTTTCTTCGGAAGATTGCGATATGATCTATGGGGATTCGCTTGATCGACGCGTGTCATGGAAGGGAAAGAGCGACATGTCCGTTTTGCAAGGAAAGCCGATCAAACTGCGTTTTCTTATGAAGGAAGCCGATATTTATTCTCTAAAGTGGGAGGAATAATAGGATAAACGTAAACGTCTGAAAATGGACGTTTATCATCCGTAGAGAAAAAGATTGGGACCATGTGAGTTTGATTTCCGTGTCGTTGACGTCAAAGCGTTTTGCCGTCTCCCATTGTCCTCGTATTGTTAAACAAAGCGGTTGTTTTTTGCCTTTATGGGACTGTTTGTTAATCGCAGTTACGCGTTGGCACTTGGTAAAAATTCCTATGAACTTTCATAAAGGTTGATTCTTGCGGTAACTATTTGTTTTATCTGTATTTTTTGTGAATGGAAAGATTCGATTATGAAACGCGCTATTTTTTTAGGAGTTGCTTTTCTAACCTTTTTCGCAGGTTTTTTGGCCTTTGCCTCGAGCGACGAACCTCTCGAAATTGGAAATCGACGCGAATTGTTCGTGGATAATTACCTTATTTCTAAAATGGAGAACGTGGAGCTCTTAACGCATCGTCCCGAACGTAAAAATCTGGCGATGATTTTTGACAAGCCGTGGGAAGGTGATTCTCAGAACTATTTTGCCGCTTTGTTTGACGGTTCTAAATATCGGCTTTATTATCACGCATGGGGACAAAAAATCGCTCATCCTTTGACTATTGCTTGTATAGAAAGCGACGACGGTATTAATTGGACTCATCCCGAATTAGGCCTTCACGAATTCAATGGCAATTCTGCCAACAGTATTGTGATCAACGAGGTTAAACCTAATCTTTCTGCTCATGATTTTAGTCCTTTTTGGATTTAAAGCCCGGCGTTCCAGAAGATGAAAAGTTTAAAGCGATAGGATTTGCCTGGGACGGTTCCGACAGCTCTCGAAACGGGTTGTATGCCTGGAAGTCTCCTGATTCTATTCATTGGACGTTGATGCAGGACGATCCTGTTTATACTTCAGGAGCGTTTGACACACAGAATATTACCTTTTGGTCGACACAAGAAGGAAGATATGTTTTATACTATCGAGATTTCAAAGGCAATACCCGCATTATTAAAAGGGCTGTCTCAGACGACTATCTTCATTGGGTTGATCAAGGCGAGATTCAATTTCCTGACGGCGACGGGCCAATAGAAAGGGTTCAATTCTATACAAATCAAATAGCCCCTTATTACCGCGCTCCCCACATTTACATTGGTTTTCCCGCTCGATATGTGGATAATGGACTTACTAAATCGACTGAACTTTTGCCAGAGTGGGGGGAACGTCAAGAGCGAATAGCGGCGTCGCAGCGTTACGGCACGGCGGTAACCGACTCAATTTTTATTTCAAGTCGAGACGGAATTAATTTTAAGACTTCAAACGACGTGTTCGTCGCTCCTGGTCTGCATACCGCTCATAATTGGTTTTATGGCGATAACTACCTGGCATGGACCGTATTGGAAACAAAATCGACAGACGACGACTCGCCAAATGAATTGTCTATCTACTCTGTTGAATCATATCAAACGAACGGGGATTCTCGTCTTCGTCGTTATGCTCTCCGCATTGACGGATTTGGTTCGCTTCACGCTAAATCTATTGAAGGCGTTGTTGAAACGAAGCCGCTTGTTTTTGCGGGCAACGAGCTATCCTTAAACGTCGCGACGTCAGCCGCAGGATTTGTTCGGGTAGAAGTTTTATCCGAGGGCGGGACAGTTGTCGACGGTTTTTCTTCGGAAGATTGCGATATGATCTATGGAGACTCGCTTGATCGACGCATGTCGTGGAAGGGAAAGAGCGATATGTCCGCTCTGCAAGGAAAGCCGATCAAACTGCGTTTTCTCATGAAGGAAGCCGATATTTATTCTCTAAAGTGGGAAGAATAGTCGGATAAACGTAAACTTCTGCAAAAGGACGTTCATATTCCGCTGGGAATGGACGTCCTTGTTGTTTAATCTTGAGTTCAGATCATTGGAAAATTATCTGGCGCAAAAGTTTTTCAAATTCCTCCTGACCCGAAATAAATTCTACGCCAATTTCAATAGCGTAAACGGGGATGTTCGAGAGTTTGGCGAATTCCTTTAATTTGACAAAATCTTTCATAGTCGTAATAAAAGCCTGCGCGTCGACGCGCTCTGCCTCAACGAGTAATTGGTTGTAATGGGCCGACGAATAGACGCAATGGTCAGGGAAGGCGAAAAAACGACTGATATTGAGTTTTTCGTTCTTGAGAGTCTTTTGAAAACCTTGCGGCGCTCCCAGTCCGCAAAAGGCGATAAAGTTGTCTGACGATTCTATCGATTCTTTCCATTCCCTATAATCGAGCTTTTGTATTGGAAGCTCTGACTTCGTTCCGTCAGATTCTCCCAAATGATTTCTGTATTGGAAAATATGTCGCGGTTTTTGAGCGATTTCCGCCCAAACGGCTTTTGGGGCTATTTTTATGACTTTAGAACGTATTTTTTCTCGTTCGGACGGAGGTATTAGATCGGCTCGGCTAAGCAAGACCGCGTCTGCACGGCTCATTCCAGAGAGCGGTTCACGTAAATAGCCTGACGGAACAACTCGCTCTCCCCCAAAAGGATTAAGCGCGTCAAGTAAGAGGACGTCGAGGTCGCGCGCTATACGACGGTGTTGAAAGGCGTCGTCAAGGAGTAAAACGTCGACGTCCGGACGTTGGGTCAGCATTGCGTTAGCCACTTCTACGCGATTGACGCCGAGGAAATGGGGGATTGTTGGGAAG
>JAEEGL016718886.1_pt1 | contig 23304 bp, 23 predicted proteins | sample 9134231 | NCBI WGS metagenome assembly JAEEGL01 (sample SAMN16246548, study PRJNA631951) | gut metagenome | biome: gut microbiome; feature: rumen; material: fiber-attached | host: Bos | place: Iran: Karaj | collected 2018-10
ACTATCACCGTATATCGTCCCATTTACTATGCCGTTCTTAGCGACGATTCCGCAATTGCTGATTTGAATGCCGCACTGTTGAGAAACAACGGCGAAATCACGATTACTCCAAGCGAACTGTCAACGCAGTTCACCAAGCACGACAAGAACGAGATTCCGGGAGAAATCGCTATTGCCGAAGGAACGGAAGCCGTTATCATATTGGTACCGAACACCAATGCTCACTCATACAAAATCAACGAAATCATTGATACCGATTCTGGTTTCGAGTTGAGCAGCAGGTTCGAGAAGATGAACACTTCAATCAACGGCGCCGGATACTCAGCATACGTGTTCGATCCTGAATCACAGGAAGTTGGTCCTACAACCTACGAAATAATCTCAACAAAAACGTTGAAAAAACCGAGCGTAAATGGCTGATATTAACACCCCAAAATACGATCTAGTCAAAAGTTTTCTAAGAACTAATGACTTCCCACTTGATAAGTCGAGCGTTTGGACAAACCTTGACGCTGCGAAAGCCTATGCAACGGGCGAAAGCGGAAGGCTCAGCAAGACTTCTTATGTTGGGCAGGTTCTCGCTGTGATCGAAAACAACGAAGTAAAGGTTTACAAAATCGGCTACAACAGAGAAACCGGTAGACGCGAACTTCAGGAATTGGGCGGTGTTATTGACAGGGAAGTCAAAATCGGAAACACGACAATTGAGCCAGGAACACCGATAGCGGACGTCCTCGAAATGCTCGATGAAATAATCACGACAGAAGAGCCGATAGACATTGACGGAGAACCTATTCCGTCAGGAACTACAATCAACGAAGCGTTGCAGCTTGTCGTAGACAAACTCCTCGAAAAAATCGGCAGTGCCGGAATACACGCAGAAGACATTGTTCCGGCAGACGACGACATCTTTGTTGAGCAGGCAGGAGCCGGTGTCAGGATTGGCGTGAGAGGAATTTCAAACAACCATGTTACCGTTCTTGACAACAGAACTGTAAAAATCATGTTCAGCAACGGAGCGGTATTGATTTCCGAGCCAACGTTCTTGGACGAGGTTACGGTTGGCCCATTCCCGCAGACAACCACGGCAGGAAACTTTTGGATACTCAGCACAACAAGTTACGAGGAACAGCCGGAAGACAACCAACCGGGCGTCGTAAGGCCGGGTAACTCAGTAACGATTACCAACCTGTCAGAAGCACCTGTCGGAGAAATCGAGATTACGGCTACTGAAACGGCACTATAAAAGAAAAGCGGACGAAACAATCGCCCGCTTTTTTTATTCATCATCGCTGATAGCGTCTCCTCCGTTTTCGAGATATTCCCTTCTTTCAATGAAGTCGAAAATCTCGCCGATTTTAACGTCTTCCATGTTTTTGGCAACGAAATACATTGTATTTGGATCCACCTCAACGATTTTCAGGATACCTGACGGAAGTTCACCTTCATCGAGGAATTTGTCAATTTCTTCGATAGACAGGGCGTCAATTATCTTCTGATATTCTTCCCTGATTGCGGTGATACCGGCTTCCTTCTCCTTCTCCATTCTATCGTAGTAGTCGGCAACGGCATCTTCCCAATTACCCATACCGCATTCCTCGAAGAACGGAGGTTTGAGATTGTAGGTAGTCCAGAACTTGAACTCCTTGTCCTCCATCGTCATCAACTGTTCATAGGTGTCTTGGTCGCCCGGCTTATTCGGCTCACCCGATACGAGTTCACACTGTTCCTCAGTAAAGTAAGGTTTGTCCTTCGGGTTGTTGATAAGGATACTTGAACGTATCTCTTTGCTGAAACAGACGAGAAGCGGGGTAATACGCTTATTAAACATATCGATGTACTTCTCTACGTTGTATTCGAGGTCGTCGCTTACATCAGAGCAATACGTATCTTCTTCCTTGTCAATGATGTCACGAGGAACGAGCATACAGTTAAGGATAATCTCGTCCTCCGCAAACGTGCCCTGATAGTACTGAGCCCTGTATTGTTCAACAGTCAGTTTCTTGTCAGGATTTTCCTTCTTCCACTTCTTGTGTGCGGATTCAATTTCTTTCGTAACGTCAATCTTCTCACCGTTTTCGTCCAATCGGCAGAAATGTTTTACCTTTTTGACATCGGCATGAGATTTTGCCTTACCCGTATTGACATAGTAGATAGTGTCTCCGTTGTCTACTTTCAGCCCGTTCTGTATGGCGAGTTCGTACCACGCCTGACGAGACTTAGGGCGTCCTGCCTTCGTGAGCACCTTCATATCGGTTTTATACTCACGTATCGACTTCTTAATCTTGCCCTTGGTTGCAATGTCTCGAAGCGGAATTTGATAGTTGTAGATTTTATCCACATACTTGTAATACTCTTCGAGGAATTCCTGCCCCTTACCTTTAAGCAGAAGCCTGATACCGATTGCAAGGAACTTCGCAATATATTCAGGCATCTTCTTGGACTTGATGGTATTACCGACAAGTTTCACGTCCTCAGGATAAGGATTGTCAGGGAAATAGTCTGCGTAGTTCTTACGTGAGAAGTTAATGGTTGACTCAACCACTTCGTCGATACCAAGTCCCATTTTGTTCACCGCATTCGGGGCATAATGCTTGTCGCACATATACGTATCGTTGAACTCGGCTACGTCTGCACGGAACCCCGTGTATGATTTGCCTTCCTCCGTCTCTCGTGAGAGACCAGGGCTGACGTATGGGTTCTTTTCCGTGTAGCGATACTGAGAGTCATCAGGCAGGGCGAAGTTGAAACCATCGGTATCACCGACGATAGGCTCATAGCCAAACTTCTTGAATACGCTGATCATCAGACGCAGTGACATTCGCCCGATACAGGTAATGTGCTCAGCACACTTAATACTACCCCAAGGGAACACGTCAGGAGCACCGTAACTTCCGAAGAACGAGTTACCAAGAATTTTCAAAGGCAACTGCTTCTTGTCGTTGAACGATTCTTCTGCGGCATATTTCTGACGTTCCTTTTCGGTTTCCGCCTTTTCCTTTTTCTTTCCTGCTTTCTTCTTGAGCCCCTTGTATTTCTCACGCTGAGTGAGAACGTGCTCGAGGAAGTAGAGCATCGTGTTCATCAGGTCAGTAGGATCGGAAATGCCCCACGTCAGAATGATTGAAGGATAAAGCGAGTTGAAGTCGAGTTTGATTACTTTCTTCACGAAGCCGGTTCGCAGGAGCCTTGACAGTCCGCCCGTGAACTTCCGCTTCTCCCTGAACATAGGCACAGCGATTCCTTGCTCGTAAGACCACGCAAGCATGAGGGCTTTCCACTGCCCGGCAGTACCCATAGTCGTACATTTCTTGTACGGCACGGGAAGCATCTTACAAATAAGGAAGTTAGGGGTGTTGTATCGGTGTTCCACCTTTTCGCACTCCCACAAGTCGTCGAGAAGATAACGCTCTACGATGTACCGGCCGGATTTCAACTCATATCCGTCGCGTAGATACCCATGCACAGGAATAAACGACTTCTTGCCATCGTATGTTTCACCGTTATCCGTGTCGTTAAGAGACTCGTCATACTTGTACCAATCTCCGTTTTTCTCACAGAAAGCGTAATCATACTCCTTGTCAGCCCACGTAGAAGAAATTTTATCACCGGGAACGTAGACACGGTTCGGCTTTTTCATCTTCGAATACTCCGTAACATACTTCAAGTCAGCCTTAAGCATGTTGGAGTCGAGTGCCTGAGCACGTCTGACAGCGTGCAGCGAATCGGTTACGATAACGCCGGGAACAACAGTGGCATGGTACGTTTCAATTTCACCACCGAGTTTAAGCGTAGACTCACGTTCTTCCTTATGAATATAATCTCCGTTGAAATAAGGGGCTGAACTTTCTTCAATTGGCATTTTGAGACGGCGGCACGCACCGATAATCATATTCCAGTCGAAGTTCTCCCCGTTATGGGCGGTGATAATGTCGGGCTTGAAAGTGTAGATAATCTTGAACGCCTGAATAATCGCCCAACGTTCGCTTTCGTCTTTTTCCTCCTCAGTCTTGCCGACTATTGAGAATATTTTCTGAAATCCGTTAGGGTGCCCAGGGAACGGACGGTTGAATTTAATACCTATCTGATTGATCCTGTCATGCTCGGTGTTGAGGCCCGTGGTTTCCAAGTCGAACGTCATCTTCAACACTTGGTCGTAATCGTCGTATCCCTTGAAGAAACGCTTTCCCGTCGCAATCATAAATTGCTCTTGCGGGGTTACGATAAGGTACTGCCTCGAATCGCTTTTCGACTTGGTGGCATCGTCTTTATCTTTCGAGAAGATAGGGTTGTCGCAAGCCTTGAAGAATTTAAGGAACCTGTTGTACGACATAGGGCTCTTTGCATAGAACATAAACAGATACCCATCGTCGAACTCGTGCCTGACAACTCCGTCGATTGATGTTTGCGACAGTTTTTTGACGCCGACTTCATAGATACGCATCAGGCGTTTCAACTCGTCTTGATCACCGTGGCACAACTTCCTGCAGGCTTTCAGTGTCGCCCAACAGAAAGGATAGAATTTCTCCTTTTTCTTGCGTTTCTCGTCGTTCTCGTCACGGTAGACTACCGTGATAAAGTCATCTCTGTAAGAATATTCGAGATTGACTATTCGTTCTTGCGGGTCGTGCCCGTCAATGAACCGTTCGATATCTTCTTGAGATATTTTTCTTGCTTTTGTTTCCTCCATATTGTTTTGTTTCGCTTATAGACCGGACCGCCCGGACATTGGCATTATTCTGCTCAAATATACGATTTTAAGAGAATACGAAGTATTTATGATAAAGTATAATTGTGTCAAAATGGCGAAGAAAATATACATAACCGAATCACAACTTTCAAAGATACTAAATGAAAGCGGACTTTTGACGGAAGCCGTAAACAAAGTAGACAATTTCAAACTCATAGGCGATTTGATTAACTTGACTGATCCTGACAAATTCTTCTTTGTTCAGATTGTCAAGCGTTGGAAAGATAACAAGGATAAGACGGGGGCGGATGCTTGGAGAAAGTCTGCGAGAACCGACATGACGTATCACAAGGGCGGCGATTTCGGAAACTTCGCTAACGGAACGGCGTTCAAGGTTCATGACAAACAGGAACTGCTTGCACTGAGGCCTCAGATTATCGCCTATTGCAATCAGAACAATGCCCGTGCATATATCACCTCAAACCCACGTTCTGAAAGCCAGATCAACCAGCACCTTGCAAAACTTCAAAACAAGTTCGGTGCAAAAATGAACCCTTGGGATCAGAAATACGGATTTGAGCACATGGCAGGACAGGCAAAGAGATACGGTCCTGACTGGCCGGACAGGGTTAGGCTTATGTTCGACATTGACACGGAAAAGAACACTTGGTATGTTCCTGCAACCGCAACGCAGAAGATACATTGCATACCGGTTACGGGCGTAATGTACGTGGATGACAGCAGGTTCCCTCAGTTGGCGAACTGCGAGAGCAGAATTCTCGATCAGTCACACGCACAGTTGTTCCTCCCCAAGTATCCTAATCAGGAGCAGGCACTTATTGCACTCGGCGGTGTAAATGTTTGGGAGGATACGAAGGAGATACTTGCCGCCAACAACATTCCTATCGAAACCGAATACGAGACTCCTTCGCATGGACTGCATATCATTATACAGGATATTAGCAAGATTGCGAATTTTGACGCCGTTGAGAAAGAACTCAGGAAGTACGATGACGGCCACGACGTAAAACAGTTCCAACTCGTGCACGCCAACTTTGACGGAAAACTTATCCTTTACTCTAACGTGGACACAAGCGGGTATTAAACCATGCGAATCAAGGAATCGGAACTCAGAAAACTGATAGCGAACTGCATAATGGAAGCCGTTTCAGAAGGTACCAATATGCAGTCTCTATATCATTTTACCTATCCGGGATACCTTGAAAATATACTGTGCTCCAAGGTGCTTAGACTAAGCGATTTTCAGCGTTCAACCAGAAACGGAAAAAGATACGCCTCATTCACGAGGCATAAGAGCGCTAAGGAAGGATTTTCGGTACCTGGTCAATGCACCGTCAGAATTGAGGTTGACGGGCGTGCGTTGAGCAACGTCAGGGGCACAAAAACATACCCATTCGAATATTATTCTCCTAACAGAATGGAGATTAAAGGCTTCGAGCCAAATGAATTCCACAGAAGGGACAAATCAGCAAAAGAGAAATATGCGGATCTCGTCGCAAGCGGCGGCGAAGCATACGGTGACCATGAATACCTTAACCAAGCGGAAGAATCGTTCGAGTCAGAAGACAGTGCAGTTCCAATAAAAGGGCTCATAAAAAGAATAGATATTTTCGTAGATGAGGAAGCGACAAAGGAAGAGCTGGACCGCGTTAATATGTGTAGGTGGTACGCCGGTGCCGATCTTATCAACAAAATGTTCGTATACAACAACTATGACGATTTTTCAATGCAGACGAACAGGTGCATTCCGTTGGAAGATTGGCATTCGAAAACATACGACAAATCCATTGCGGAAAGTAAGAATATCCGCTTGAACGAGTCCGAACTTCGTGAAATAATTTCCGAATGTGTTGAAACGATATTTCGTGAAAGCGAAAATCTTCCTGCATACGAAATGTGGAAGCAATATGTCGATGCGGACGCAACACCACGTTTGTCAGGCGGAAAAAAATGCGTTTGGAGAGTAAATGGGAAACTGATTATTGACAACAAAGGGCATGCTGTTTCTCACATTGGGTATGACTTAATGCAACGAGTATTGGAAATGGTTGACTACTCCAAAGTGGATGCGAAGGGATATCTGCAGCAAGAGGTTGTTTTCCCATATCCCGTAGGATACTCGGAATGTGTCGAAACTACTGATGACGACGACATAGTTTATATGCAGAGACCATATAGGAGCAACCTGAGCAGGTTTGTCCTAAACAAGGAGGCTGTCCCATGCAACACCGTGCAGATAGCAATGAAGCGTCTCAACAAGGAAGGCACAAGATGGCTTGCGTTCACGGCGTACGTAGGTAAAAAAGGTGGGCTCGAACCGAGAGACAAAAAGGCTACGGACAAAGACGAAGAATTTTGGAGGACGCACGCTCTGATAGCGGGCAAAGACGTAACGAAAGATGACGATAGGGGAGATATGGATTATTGGCGTAAGAAGAAAGTGGTAGAAGCAATAGAACCTTATTTGAGGAAACTCGTAAGAGAGGCTATCGTGAATGAAATGGATGCTAACCTTCTCGACCCAAAAGTGAATGTCGAGGAGGGTGATGGATATGTTCATGTTTCATTCGGCAAGAACGGTTGGGGATTGACTGACGAATTCCTCAAGATACACGAAGTGGTGAGCAAGATTTCGAGAAACAACAACATCTATCTCGAAAAATGTCAAATAGACCCTCTTGACGACAAGTACGATTTTTATTTCAAGTACGATAACGAAAATTTTGACAATGATTAAGGAAGAACAATATGCGTCAAACATAAACGCCGGTACTTTCAGGACAAAGGAGGAAGCACAGGCATACCTCGCCTATATCCGACAGAAGTACGGGTTTTCGGAAGAGAACAGTTTCATAAACGGAACGTCCGTGATAGTTACGATTGAGAAAAGCGTAACTGACGACTCATATTACTATGATATGGTTGATGCTATCAAGGGCGAAAAAGCCAACCGTGTCAATCAGTACAAAATGGTCAGCGAGTCAAGAAAAAACGACAAGGGAGAGACTGTTCCTGAGAAGTGCGACAAATGCGGCGGCAAAGTTTGCGTTCAGATACACGGCGAGCCGGTTTTCGTTTGTGAGAAATGTGGTAAATATTTTGGCACAATGCCATGCAATATAAAGGAAGGAAAAATGAAGACTATATCAATTAAAGAAAGCGAACTGAGGAAAATAGTTAAAGAAACGTTAGAAGGGCTGTCAATGACAAACGACAATAAAGATCTGGAAATCAACGAAAGCCTTAAAAATCTTATGGATAATTTGGCTTCCATTTCTGCTGTAATGAACGATTGGCTTTTCGAGTCTGCGGAATACGAAAGTACTCAAAGGGATATGGAAGTAGCCGAGGAATTGGATATGTATTCTGTCTATGAATCAATAAACGGGCTCATAGAGAGGATTTCACAACGCATCGGCGTGAAGCCTTCCATAAACGAGTCCATTGCAGAACTTATATACAATAAGTCTGATTCCTACAAATCGGTTGAGGACGAACTGTATGAAATGTTCAGCGGTGAGATTGACTACCTTTACAATGAGGGTGTAATCGCTTATGACGATCAGCATATCAAGGGCATGGCTAACGGTTCTGTACCTATCGACTATAACGACCTAATAAAATCCACTCTGTACGATTACGGACAAACCATGTCTCAGGATGCGAGACAAATACTCAAGATATACCTCAAACAAGGAGATACTGACGAAGATGTCAGGGGCTCAATAGACAGGGCGATAAAAGAATACTCGAAGTTTTGTTGGTAAAAAGATAGGCACCTTGAAGGTGCCTATTATTTTGCCTGCCTGACAGGTACGCCCGTCTTCCGTGCGAGGGAAACTATCATGTTCGTATTCTTCAAACCGTCGTTGAAATAGATAAGTCCGCTACAACTCGATATGAGTTGCTTCGCCCTTTCTTTCAGGGCGTTTTTTCCGTACGATTTCCAATCGGTGAAAAAATATTGTACGTTCAATCTGCACTCGGACGCAAACCGTTTGATGTACTCGTGTTCCTCCGTAGCCAATATGGTTATCCCTTCCTTCACCCTCGAGTAAAGGAACTTGACACACTTATCCCGGAAGTTTTCATACGTTCCGGCTGCATCTGAACCTATGATTGCAGCATAAAACACATTGCAAATGTATTTATTTTTATGGAAATATCCAAATAAACGACTATTTTTTTAAAAAAGGGACTATGGGATACATTGACGAATATAGCCATTATAGCAGGGAAGACAGGCCTGACATAAAAGAGCAAATTGATCAAAGCGGTGCTGATTACGCTGTCGCAAACCTTAGATTCAAAAGGGCGATAGAGAGGCTTCGTTTGAGTATGGGCAGTAGAAAAGCCCCAAAGATAAACGACGAAGAAAGAAAGATACTCGAGTTCTGTGCCAGCAGGAACATGAAGCAGTTCCTGAAAGAAGAATTCGAGAAACACCCGATACGCCTAAACGAGCACGGAGAACTTATCGGCGAGAACCCGTTCGATAAGGAAAGAGGCGGAAGGAGGTACCATTCTTACGACCCTGTGTACGGCGACGGTGCATATTATCAGGAGCAAGGCGGATATGAAGAGGGCGGCTTCGTGTCAAGCGATCCGTACATACCGGACGATGACGAAGTTAACAGTTATGATCCGAGCGTTAAACAGGCTCCAACACAAGAGAAAAAGAACATCAAGTACGACTTATAAAATACAACCGAGGCAGTTAAGCCTCGGTTTTTTCGTTCGTATCAGGTTTTACGTTTCGCTTTGAGAAAAACTGTGAGCGTTGTGCAAGTTTGTCCTCAACCGAATCGAAACTTTCTCCGAAATTGAATATGAGCCTTATCGGTTCAGGGTATTCTTCATACTCCGACAAGTCCTCCCAAGCAAGAGCGATTATCCCGTCAATGCAATCCTGCATTGAGAAACAGGTGTTCTGCTGTGCGAGCCCGAAAGGTATTATCGTGGCGAGCCGTTTGATATCGGTTATCATCTCGCCTTCCGGACGCATATTGTCGCAAGCACGAGGGCACTGCTCTGCCCAATCGTCCGCCCATACGATTTCCGGCGTTTCGGAAAACAGGAAATCATATTCGAACATATCGTGCGAATTCAACCCGATAGGTTCAACAAAAACCAGATGAAGGTTGCTGTTCTCTTGTTCTGTATTCATAGTCAATATATTCTGCATCTAAATATTGCTCGACAAGTCTGTCAAGCGTTTTTAAGTCTTCGAGTAGTTTCAAGGCTTCTTCGGACGGTTTCTGATTAGGTGTCTTGCGACATTCGTTGCAAAACCTGTTACAGATTATCCTGTGAAGTTCAGATAATTCCGGATATATCATTTGTCTTCCTCTTTCTTGATCACCGCATCTATCGTCATTTGCTTTCTGAGAACGATTTTCCACATTTTCTCATATTGCGTGTGACGGAATATCTGATAATAGATATCGACGGGCTTTTCCTGTCCGATACGATGAACACGGTCCTGCATTTGCTCGTTATCGGCAGGCACGTAACTCATATCGGAGAAAATAAGTTTTGACGATACCGTTAGGGTGATACCTACGCCCGCACTCTGTATGTTTCCGAGAAATACCTTTACGTTATCGTCCCCCATGAACGCCTCAACTGCGGCGTCTTTCTGTTTGGAGTCCATTTTACCGTTAAACAGTACGGCGGTATTCCCATAATAGTCTTTCAGGGTGTAAATTTCCTCATCATAACAGCAGGCGATAACCACCTTCTCGCCCTCCGCTATCAACTTGTCGGCAAGTTTTTCAGTATAAGGAACCATTTCATTTGAAAGGTAACGGCGGTAAAGCCCACCTTCAAGAAGTTCCTTGTTGACTTCCTTCGTAGGATTTTCTTCTGCCTGCTCTTCCTCGTACTCGTCCCAAAGCCTGTCATACTGTTCCCGTTGCTCGTCAGTAAGGTCATAATATAACTCGTGAATACGCTTTTCAGGAAGATCCAGATCCGCTTTAATTCTCCTTAGGTAGATGTGGGAAATCCTGTATTTCAACTCTTCAAGGTTATCGGCGTTCTCGGGCTTAGGAACGATAAGCATTCTGCACTTTTTGGCAATTTCATTCTTCAACTCGTCCTTTTCTTTACCGCTGAGTTCTTTCCACATACGAGCCCCGACTTTCTTGAGATATGCCCTGACTATCCTCTCCTTTTTCTCCTTATCCTTTGGATGTACCATTTCAAACGCACCACAATACCGTTCCATGTAGTATTTGTAGTCGTCCGTGATTGGGTCTCCGAGAAATGATAGAACGGAGTAGATGTTTGTCGGATCATTGGTTAGCGGCGTTCCCGTAACAAGATATATGCTGTCCGGCTGTCCTTTCTTGATGAGGCTTTTCAGAACCTTATATCTGTTTGACTTCGGATTGGAAAGCCTGTGTGCCTCATCTATGATTATCAGCGTTTTCCTGTTCGTGATATACTGTAACATCGGGCTTTTCTCGAGAGTTTTTTCCCAAGCAGCCTGACTCCAACCTTTCGGAATCTCGTAAAATTCATCGACGATATCGTAGTTCAGGATGACAAAGCGGTTGAACTTCCACTTTCCTGCGGTTTTGGCCTCTTCGAGAAGTTCCGATTTCTTTTTTCCTGATCTTCCCGGTGCGTATCCGAGAAATTCTTCCAACTCGCCCTTGGTCTTGTTGTTGAAACCGTCAATAACCGAGATATCCTTTTCAGGAATATAGAAAGAAAGTTCTCGCTTCCAATTAGACTTCAACGAAGCGGGGCATACGATAAGTATTGAATCAAAGTTACCCTCGATGGCGGCGACGGACACACTTGTAGTCTTTCCCAAGCCCATATCGTCGGCAAGAATACACTTCTTTCTCGCAAGAAGAAACTTGATTGCCGTTTTTTGGTGCGGATAGAGCACCCGCTTGTAGCCTGAAAGTCTGTCGTATCTTTCGAAGTCAACCTTCACTTTCCTGTAGTCTTTAACAAGGAAGTTCGTGAGGACGGCTTTCTTCGGTATGAAACACAGCACGCTTGACACGGAACGCCTGTATTGCACATAGCATACGTAAGTCGTGTCGGTGTCGCCCAAATAAGTCAGTATCTTTATCCTGTTCGGGAGGAAGTCGATGTCCCAATCCTTCTGTTTTTTCTCAGCCCACCAATCAGCGACGTGTATAATCTTGTCAATCGGCCTAGGCTCATAGTAACCGCTTTTCAATATGAAATTCACATTGAATTCGGTCATAGCATCGACATCTTTATCCACATATACGTTCTTCTGCAGAAGAAGCATATATGGATTGTCCCCATCATACTCTTTGAGTATTTTATAGGCTTCTGTTTCTTTTTTTACACTGACAGCCATAATACAAATATACAAAAGTATTTATTAACATAACAGTTAGCATTATGAAAATAGCAAGAAAGGACCTCGTAAAAATAATTTCCGAATCCGTAATAAAAGAAATCCTCGATACCGCAAGACAGGATTGGTACGATGATGGCGATATGTCATACAGTGAAGTGGCTGAAAAATGCTGGGCAGGAGAAATACAACAGATTTACAGCATTCACGACCCGGTAGAAAACATCATGCATGTCGGAAACGTCTATGGGAAAACGCCTATGGACTGTTACGGAAGGCTTTTTAGAGGGGATGAAACAGGAACTATCTACTTCCTTGAAATGTAAAGATAACGGGCTAAAATTCTCGAAAATGTGAGATTTTAGCCCGTTTTGCTATCTGAAAATGTGAGGAACTATACGTCGTCAGGATATTCGTCGTCAAACTCTCCGTTAGGGTCGTTCTGTGTCTTTTCGAGATCCAACTTGTACATTTTCTTCGCCATTTCGATGAACTCGGCTGGGTTCACACCCGTTCCCCTGATATCGTCTGAAAGTTCTTCGTTGAAGAACCTCTTCTTGACTCCGCCGATTGACGTGATGACGTATGCGATAGAAGCGTAGTTGAAACGGGTGTATCTGAACTTCAACTGTGAGATTTCATCGACATAAGCCTTAATCTCGGCGTCGCTGGCGTTCATCTTCCTCAAATCGGCTACGCCTGACGTAGAATACTTCTTGAAATAAGGAACAAGTTCCGTAGCGGGGATTTCTTTGATAATGTGCCCGTCAGTACCTACGAGGAAATACTGTGATACGCACGTTCCGTTTCCCGTATCTTGGTTCATGTACGTAGGGTCTCCGTTCGCATCGACGTCTTCCGGACGTGTAGCCATCGGGCGTCTGTCCATAGGGGCGAGTCCGTACTTGTAACGGATTGCGTTCGCCGGGTCCACATACTTCGCGTTATAGTGCTTTCTCATGTTTTCGGCACTTCTCCAATTCACGCTGTAACGTGCGAACTTAATCACGCCGCCGATTTCTTCCTTAACACCTATCTGCTGTCCGAACGTAGCCCAGTCGGGATAGTTTTTCATTCTGCCGGTGTCAGGGTTCTTTTTCTTTATCTGAGGAATGTCGAGGTTTGCAGAAGAAACGTAGCCGATTGTGCACTTCGTTCCACCTTTAACCTTCTGAATCTCTTTCGGGAACTCCGATACCGGAATATCTTCCCTGCCTCTTGCATCGAGTTCTTCAATGCTTTCGTTGATTGCTTCCGCCTCCAACTGAGTATAATGCCCGTTCATTCTCTCGAATAGAGCATTCATTTTGTCAATTTCAATCTTAGTCCTGATATCCATAGTTTATCTGCGTAAAACGGTATTTATAATATAAATACAACGCTTTACAATGAAGTTAACTACTCAAGAGATAAAAAGGAAAAACCCGATAAACAGGAACAATTTCTTCCTTTCGCCGGAAACCGTAAATTTCCAGATTGCGATAGGAATGGAGTATGTTAACAAAATTCTCAACCAAACAGTAGTCTTGTATCAGGTTGACAGGGAGAAAACAAAGGTGAGCGACATATACAATGAAGCGAACTACAAAGATTTGGTATTCAAGACTCCCGTAGAAATCAACGTTATGTACAAACTTGACAAGAGTGAGTTGAAGACTTACGACAGTCAGGTAATGAAAGGCTACTACGTGAAAGTCGGGCAACTGTATTTCAACGTTTTCGAGAAGGAACTCGAGGAAAACGGGTGCGACATAAACAGGGGCGATTACATAGGGCTTCAGGTTACGCCTGACCACATGGAGTACTTCATTGTCGCAGACGACGGAAGGGTGAACTACGACAACGCACACACCCTTTACGGAACCGTTCCATATTTCAGGAGCGTTACCTGCACGGTGGTAACCGACATAACCGAAACCGCGAACTTATAATGGCACAACCAAAGAAATATCTAAATTACCTTAAACTGAACGAGCCTGCAGTAGGCAATGAGCGTCGCTATGAAATGCTTGGGGAAATCCTCAAGAAGGGGACGTTCGTACCTCGCCCCGTCCTGTTAAGTGACATAGACGATGCGGTGACGGAGTGGGTACAGAACAGCTTGAAAATAAGCTATAACGACAAGATTTTGCCCACAATGGTTCTATATAGCAACCAACGCTTCACCGAATATTCACAGACATGGCAGTACACGGATGAGAACAAAAACCTCATACTGAACTTCAAGACGGTGACAAGGGAGAACAATCCAGAGTACGGGCATATACAGGGCGGACTTTGGAACGTTCCCGGCGACAGGTTCTATCACATGAAAAGAACCATTGTTCTCGACGACAACGGAAGCGAGTCTTTCTTGGACTTGGAAATGCGACAGCCGATGGCGATAGACCTCATGTACAGGGTATCCATTTTCACGACGCACTTGCAGGTAATCAACGATTTCAACACCATAGTAAACGACCATTTCAAGGCAAGGCAGGATTATATTTGTCCGAACGGGCATTATATGCCAATGGTGCTTGACGGGATTTCCGATAGGTCTTCGTATGAGATAAACGACAGGCAGTTCTATTCTCAGGTATTCAGCATCAAAGTCAACGGATACATAATCAAGGAGGACGATTACAGGATTAAGGAGTGGCCTCTCAAGTTCGGTGCAAGAATTCTCGGAATGGGTAGAAAGAGCAAGTATGCCACAATCGAGATTGATGAAGACTACGTTAATCCTTGCAATAAGCCGAAGGAAGAGGAGAAAACATACTACAAGCCCGTTTATGTAACAATAATGTTTCCTGAATGCGTGAGGAAAACGGAGTTCGAACTTGATACCGACTTCGTGTTTGAATCTGACGAACTCGACAACGTAAGGAGTTACGAAATTATCTTGAACGACGACCAACCGGTTAAATTCGGGACTAAGATAAACAAGGGAGACAGGGTTTCCGTTTCGGCGTTGAAACTCGTATCGAAAAAGGAGGCGACGTTGAGGCTTGTCGGGTATGACCCGAACGTCGTTTACGAGACAAAGAACGACATTTCAGAAGTTGATGCTGACAATGTTAACACAGGTACCGAGTATGTGGTTGAAGTTTAACGCTAAAAACCGCATACCCATACCGTTTTTCAAAATCGGTGAAGTATTTATATTAAAATAATAGGCTAAAATAAATCAATCAAATATGGGAAAAATCAGAGGAACACATTCCAGCCCAGGAATCTACAGCAAAGTAACTGATTTGTCTTATGTGGCAAGAACCGCCGGTATCACGTCCCTCGGCCTTGTCGGTGAGACATTGAGGGGTGCCGCATTTGACCCTACTGAGGTACACAAGTGGGACGAATTCGTCAGCTACTTCGGCGGAACCAGCGCTGAGAAGTTCAAGGACAGCCAATACCCAAAATACGAACTTCCATATATCGCACAGTCTTACCTTAAGGCTTCCGATCGTTTGTACGTTTGCCGTGTCCTTGGACTTAGCGGATACAACGCAGGTCCTGCTTTCGTTATCACGGCTGAGGGTTCACAAGGCAAGTACGTGGTTGCCGTTCTCCGTTCAAGGGGCAAATATATCAAGTATGGAACTGCCGGTGCAGATGCTGACGGTTGCCCTATCACGTCTCACGATACGCTCGTGTTCGACTGCGACGAGGTTACGGTTACGAATTACAAGGCTCCTACGTTCAACTACAAGTGCACGGGTATCACCACTGGTGAGGCTACAAGCGATTTCAGCGTATCAGCCATCAACAAGGGAAGGTTCACGCTCGTTGCTAAGAAGAACGGCTCGACTGTCGGCGAATATTCCGTTTCACTGAACACGGGTGCTAAGGACTATATCTACAACGTCCTTGGTTCAGACCCTAACAACGGAAACGCAGCAATCTTTGTGGAGGAACTTTACGACGTGATGCTTGACAACCTTATCGACAACGGAAAGGTTACCAAGATTACAAGCGGTGTAACTACCAAGTACGACTATTTCATCAAGAATGCCGTAACGACGCCGGTTTCAGACTTCGTTTCAATCCCTGCAACCGAACTCAAAAAGAGTCAGGTAGGACGCCGTTTCATCTACGCTTCAAACTACAACGTTCTCGCAAGTGCGGATACGAAGTATGTTGAGGAAACGTCAGCACACACGTACGAGTCCAAGTCGATGGAAGAAGGCGGCGTGTACTACGTGAAAGGATATACCGAAGACAACAAGCAGTTCTACGGATACTTCCTCGATACGAAACTCACGAAGGAAGCCGCAAACGTCAAGAACATTATCAACGTAGTGAAAGTGACGGCATACGATTCATTCGTTTGCATTGGCGCGAACAACAAGGTTGACTTCACGAACGACTTCAGCGACTACCGCGAGCAGTACCGCTACGCTTCTACTCCTTGGGTTGTTTCAGAACTTAAGGGTAACAAGACGAAGGCTGAGGTGAAGAAACTGTTCCGCTTCCACACGATTTCAGACGGTAACTGTGCGAACACGGAGGTTAAAATCTCTATCGCAAACATTCGTCCTGACGAAGGCACGTTCGACGTCTATGTACGTGACTACAACGATACGGATGCAAATCCTACCATTCTCGAGTCCTACAAGAACGTCAACATGGTTCCCGGAACGAGCAAGTATATCGGCTTGAAGATAGGTACGATCAACGGCGACTACGAGTTGAAGTCTAAGTACGTAATGGTTGAGGTTATCGAGAACGAGATGACTGAGAAGTGCGTACCGGCCGGCTTCCTCGGATACCCTGTAAGGAAGTATGGCGACAGCCTCAAGGCTCCTAAGTTCACCTACAACGTCTACTACGACGAGGACGTAAGGGAGAAGCGTCAGTACTTCGGACTTTCCGATATTACCGGCGTGGATGTCGACATGCTCACGTACAAGGGCAAGGACGCATACACCGAGAACTACAATGTCGGATACACCAACGCATTCCACCTTGACTCCAACCTCTTTGCAATCGAGCCTTCAAAGGTTTGGATTGACGACGAGATTTCAGGCGTTACTTGGGAGTGCGTACACCCTGAGAACGTAACCAGCGAGAAGAAGGCTCCTGTAATCGGCACCGAGGAAGAAATGGAAGGTACGATTTACGAAGACGTAAGACTCCGTAAGTTCACCCTCTATCCTTACGGCGGCTTCGACGGTTGGGACATTTACCGTAAGGCACGTACCAACACGAACGAGTTCAAGGCCAACAAGTACAAGGGCACTATCTCAAACGGTGAAGGTGCAACGTTCTCAAAGATTATGAACGGCGAGGGTCTCGGCCTGTCAGGAAACTGCATCACGTCAGACTACTACGCATACCTTGCGGGTATCAACCAGTTCGAGAACCCTGAGAGATACGAAATTAACCTGTTCGCTACCCCTGGTATCGACTACGTTAACAACGAATATCTCGTAAGCGACGCTCTCGATATGATTGAGAACAGAGACGACACCCTCTACATTCCTACCACGCCTGACAAGCCTTGGGGTGCAACGGATAGCGAGGATGAAATGTACTCTTCAATGGATGTCGCCGACAACCTCAACGACACGAGCATCGATTCCTTCTATGCCGCTACGTACTACCCTTGGGTTAAGTACTTCGACAAGGTGAACAACATATACCTCAACCTTCCTGCCACGAAGGATGCCGTCCGCGTAATGGCTAACACTGACAACAAGCGTTATCCTTGGATTGCACCTGCAGGTGTTGAAAGGGGTGTTGTGGAAGGAAAGAAACTCCACTTCTTCGCAAAACTCGAAGACAGGGACAATGTTTACGACAACCGTATCAATGCCCTTATGACATTCGAGGAAGGCATCAGAATTTGGGGCAACAAGACGCTCTATATCTGCGACGAAACGGATCCTCTCAACAGAATCAACAGCGTGCGTCTCTACCTGTACATGAAGAAACTCATTACCAAGGCTGCAAGGACGCTTATCTTCGAGCCTAACGATGAGACGCTCAAGGAAGAGTTCGAACGCATTATCAAGCCTATCCTTCAGCAAATCAAGGCTGACAGGGGTATCACCGAATACCAGCTCGAAACGTCTCAGACGAAGGAGCAGATGGACTTGCACGAACTCAGCGGAAAGATTGGTGTGAAACCTACTCCTACGCTCGAGTACATCGAACTCGAATTCGTTATCAGCCCTCAGGGTGTCGAGTTCACCCTCGCTTAATGAGAGGTTGAAAACCCAAAAAAGGGACGGAGAAATCCGCCCCTTTTTTTGTTGCATATAGGCAACAAAAAAGCGGCTCTTAACGAACCGCTTTCCTGAACTTAACCTATGAAAAAACTTGCTTTAGTAGCAAAGTATTGCGTAGTCGATAACGAGTGTCATCGTAATGTCTGCGAGAGAGTCATCGTTGTATGCGACGGTACCGAAGTTGGTGACGCTTGGCCACGCATTCTTCAGAACCCATTTCTGCATGCAGACACCGGTAGGATCAAGCATTTCGAGTTCAACGTCCCTCTTGTAGCCTGCGGCGTAACCCTGACGGCCCGTCACTGACTCTGACACAAGGCGTATCCACTCCATAACAGCCTGTGAAGCGCTCGGTGCGATAGGGTCGCGGAACGTACACTGCACGGTGTCCCACGTATACCTACCAACAACGAATGTCGAGGTGTTAAGGAAAGGAATTTCAGTGCTGCCCTGGTTGATTGAAGGTCTTGATGCTGACTGAAGCATCCACTCAGAAATACCGATATCTGAAGGGAATCTCAAAAGAAACCTGTTTTTCCTCAACGGTTCAAACTGAAGAGGCATTTTAAGTAGCAAATCGCCTGGCATATCTTTCTATCTTTTTTTCTTATTTACTTATAAATACGACGGAACGGATTTTTTTAAGCCTGAACTGCTTCCTTGTCATTATTTTCCGCAGCCTTATCGCAGAATTGGAAGATTTTCTTCAATGCCTGATACCTGTTGTCTTCCGGCGTCTTGCAGAGTTTAATCATACCACGGAGTGCAATCTCGCGGATTTGGTCAACCTCGCCGAGTTCCCTGAGGCCTTCCTCTGGATCCGGCTCCTCCGGCTGAATCTTGCCGAGTGCCTTTCCACCCTCAGCGAAATCCTGCCCGTCAGGGCCCGTAGGAATCTCAGGCTCGCCGACTGCGGGCTGCTCTTCCTGTCCTGCGTATTCTGAATCGTCAAAATCCTCTCCGAATTGAATGGCTTCATTCATCGTGCGTACGTGAGAAACCATTTCCTGTATCGAATTTAGTGTGTTAAAATATTCTTGCTTGTTTTTCATAACAGAATTCTCTTATCAATAAATACCTAACCAACACAAAAACAGTTAAGTTGACTATATCATTTTCAATGATATTTTTAGAATAAATACGTGTAATGACACGAAACAAGAAAAAAGGCTACGTTTATCTGATTAACACTTGGGATTCGCCGGATCTTTACAAGATCGGGGTGACACGTGGAGACATAAAGAAACGTATCAAAAAACTTCAAACGGGAAACCCGAGCGAGTTGATGACGGTGAAGTACCATGAAACCGACTATCCGTTTTTCTTGGAGAAGCAGTTACATTTCAGGTTTCGTGTTCGGCATTTATACGGCGAATGGTTCAACCTGACAATTGCGGAAGCATTAAGTTTCGAACAAGTGTGCAATCAGATTGAACAAATGATAGAAGCAATGAAAGATAACGAATTTTTCATGAAAAACTTGAAATGACAGTAGTTATAAAAAACGAGATATGACAACATTAACACTAATAACACCGGCGAGGCACTTAAATCATCACTATGAACTCGAGAGTGCGGCATTAAGGGCAGATTGGTATTTGTCTATGATTATAAAGGAGGAAAACATCGACGATTTCCTCCAAGATTTCATAGATGGGAACACAGGGTACAAGGTGCAGATTGATTCGGACACAATGACTCTCACGCTGAAAGACATATACTCAGTTGAGAACCATGTGGACGAAGGAGATTACGTTGCATTTTCAATAAACGTTAACAAAATAAACTCATAATGGCAGAAGGCAACACAATGCAGGAATTCAGGAGAAACCGTTTTCTATTCGAGATTGAGGGAGTTGACTTATATCCGTGGCTTGTAAGCAAAGTTGCTTATTGCGGTGGAAAAATTGTCGTGACTTACAGGGAGATAAAAGGGCTCTTCACTTCTGAATTTTTCGACAATAACGGAAAAAACATAGTCGGAAAAAATGCAGCATTGAGATTTCTTGATGCGGAAGGTAAAACTATCGGTGAGGCAAGGTTCACGGGTGTAAATTTCGATGAAATGCAAATAGATACCCTGACATACGAATCGGACGAGCCGCTTCAAAATACCGTTTTCTTTACTTACAAAGACGTAAAACATCACTCTGCAGTATGAGTCAACCTGTGAAAAAATCGGGCCCGTTCCAAAAACCGCGTTCAAAGACAGTAAGGAAACCAAGTGCCGCAGAAACACAGAGTAAGAACATAAAGAAAAAGCAGGAAAAAGACAAAAGGCTACCGCCCAAGCACGGAATAAAGCGGAAATGGGTAAGGGTGCACAAGCAGGAATACGGGACATCAAAACTTGAGGAAAGGTTCGCCAAAAATTTCCTCGACAGGTTGGGTGTTGAATATATCTATCAGTTCAAAATGGCGTCAATCGGTAGGTTCCTTGATTTCTACATACCGAGTTGCAACGTAGCGATTGAAGTTGATGGGGATTTCTACCACAGTTACGGGCTCGTATATGAGCAGATGTCCCCTATGCAGAAGAAAAACAAGAGGGTTGACGAACAGAAGAACCATTGGTGCGCTATAAACTGTATAAAACTCCTGAGAATTTGGGAGCACGACATAAACGAACACCCGGAAGCGGTTCTTGAAATGCTCAGGAGGGAACTCGAGAGCGGGCCTCAAGAGGAAGAAAAGAAAAAAAGAATGAGGGAGAGGCATTAACATGCTGGCAAAACTTATAGTACCTGTAATAGATACGGAACGAGGGGTTTTCAGATACGACGGAGAACTCAGCAATGAAGAGTACGGAAATATGGAGTACGAGCATTTCAGACGGACTGACAGACAAGTCGGACGGTTCGTCGATAATATGCGTCGTGGTATTTCCAACGTGAACCAATATCAGCGTTTTAGGGAAGTTGACAACGAAGAACACCCCGATTTTTTCTTCAACAATGAGGAAAACGAGGTTTACGTTGCCAATGTGAAAAGGCAGAGCATTACGAAAGAAGAACTTTTCGATTATGCTAACAAGGGTAAAATGTTTATCCTTATCCTGAACATCAACCCGCTTACGATGTCAGGGGACGCAGAGAGTGAAGTCAGATATTGGATGAGGGACAGCGTGAACGTGATCAACGACCCGGACCTTCCCGACGACGTGAAACTGAAATCCCTTCAAGGAAGAGATTACGAAATCGTCGTGGAAGACAAGACGGTTCAGATAAGGAACTGTAAGTTGGTGCAAAATTTTTCCAATCAGAAATACCCATTTCATTTTGCAATAATAGTTGAAAAAGCATTCATAAAATAATGGCAAGCAAAGAACAAGAATTTTACGACAAGCAGCACAGGGAGATGTTGCGTGACGCAGACGACAACGCGAAATCAGAGTATTACGTGGGCGGCGCAAAGCAGGAGAGGGATGTAGCAATGCGTATGCTCGAAAGCTCGTACGATATGTACGTGACTTCAATGAACGAGACAATAGAACGCAGGAGAAACAAAAAGGACGCCGACGGAAACAGGGTTTACAGCGAAGAGAGCCTTACCGGCACGATTGAACTCATGGAGACTATGCTCGATGATATTATCGAGCAGTACAAGCAGCTCGGAGGAAATCCGGAAGACTTGAAGAAACGCCCTGTCAAGAAAAGGAACGACGAAATGATTATGGACGCAGTGGAACGTGTCAGTGCGGAAGACGGTATGGCGGAATACCGCAAAAAAGCCGTACAAGAGGCTAAAAAGCGTCAGAGGAACAAGTATGTATCCGTGGAGGAGAAAGAGCCTGAAACGGCTCAGGAACCCGAACAGAAGCCAAACAGGAGAACAAGGAAGCCTTCTGTCATCGTAGAGGAAAAGCCGTCTGTCGTGAAGGCTGAACCAAGAGTGGGCAACTATACCCCTGAAATCCTGAAACCGATTGAGAAGCCTGCAGAACCTGAGAAAATCGAAATGCCGGATACGAGTTACGCACAGCGTTCTACGTTCGATGAAGTTTCGCTCCCTTCAAAGGGCGAGTGCTACAAAACGAAAAGAGACAAAATCCGAGTGTCCCATCTTGTTGCATACGATGAGAACCTTATCCTCTCACCTGGCCTGTACAGAAATGGTACGTTCCTCGACCATATTCTGAGAAACAAAATATTGGACAACGTTGATCCGGACGATTTGATCCAAGGGGACAGGGACGCCATCATCATTTGGCTGAGAGCGGGCGGCTACGGCCCTATGTATCCTATCAGGATGACTGACGAAAAGACGGGAGAAGAGTTCGAGACGAACGTGAACCTGTCGGAACTGAAGTTCAAACCTTTCGATTTGAAGGGCGACGAGAACGGCTATTTCGATTTCAAACTGCCTATCAGTGGGGATTTGGTGAAGTTTAGGTTCCTGACGGCGGGCGACGCAAAGAAACTTGACAAGATGCGTCGTGATGAAAACGCTGCTGAAAATGCAACGGACATGAGGGAAAAACTTCGTGATTTCATTGATTTCATAGAGAAGTCAGACAAGTTCACACAGAAGGAGTCATCGCAGATGCTTGACGACCTCAGGGATATTGAGGACGCTGTTTATGCAAGGTACAAGGACGTTGAGGAGACGTATTTCACTCACGACCTGACGAACAGGCTCATTCTCTCAACTGTGTCGGTAAACGGAATTTCCGACAGGGAGTATGTTATGAACTACGTTCTTAACATGAACCTGAAAGACGCCGCCGAATACAGGAAATACATTATCGACAACGAACCTGGTATTGATTACAACATTAAGGTTCAGGGTCCCGGAGGTGACTACATTGACACCTTTCTGCAACTTGATCAATTTATTTTCGTCTATTGAGTACGGTAGCGAATACGAATATTCATTCTGGAACGAAATATACGGGTGTGTTAATTACCTGAATCTCCCTTATGAAACGGTAATGAATATGCCGATTTATGTGCGTAAATTTTGGATACAACGCCACAATCGTCAAGCCGAGGAAGAGAAACAAAGCGAGATTGATTCACAGCAAAATAAAATAG
>JAEEGL012777084.1_pt1 | contig 23303 bp, 22 predicted proteins | sample 9134231 | NCBI WGS metagenome assembly JAEEGL01 (sample SAMN16246548, study PRJNA631951) | gut metagenome | biome: gut microbiome; feature: rumen; material: fiber-attached | host: Bos | place: Iran: Karaj | collected 2018-10
CTATAAAATATTATACAATATATTTTTTTTATTTTCAATCTATTTTGTTTTTTAATTTTATTTGATATAATTTAATAGAAAGAAGGGTATAAAATGAAAAAAGGATTTACATTAATTGAATTAGTAGCAGTTATAGCTTTGCTAGGAATTATAATAACATTAACAAGTATTTCAGTTATAAAGTTTAAAAAGAATTCTGAAAAGAAACTATGTCAAGAAAAAGAAAAATATATTATAACTTCTGCTATTAAATATGGAGAGGAACATTTAAACAGCTTAAATAACTCTAATGATAGTCATTACAAAAAATGTCCTTTTGATAATAAATATGGATATAATATTACAGTTGGTGAATTAATTCAATTAGGATATATTGTTGGAGATAATAATAAAACTCCTTCAAGACTATTAATACCTGGTAAGCCTGATGGGTATGATACATCTTTTAATAATAAAAATGTTTGTATAAGGTATGAAAATATTTATAATGAGATAGACCCAGAAAATGGTTCATATATTGATAGTCAGAGTAGTATTCATAATTATAGTGATGGTTACCATGGAAATACAAATTATCAAGTAACTGCTAGAATGAACTATTCTCAATGTGGTAGTAATTAAGGGGGATTTATGAAACTTAAAAATAGTTATTTTTATACAATTAAAGAAAATATTAAAGATGAAGATTCTATAAGTGGTAATCTGTTGGTTAGAAGTGGCATGATTAAAAGAACATCTTCAGGTGTTTATATGTTCTTGCCTCTTGGATTTAAAGTGTTAGAAAATATTAAAAACATCATAAGAGAAGAAATGAATAAAAAAGGTGCACAAGAATTATTGATGCCTTCTTTAATTCAAGAAGATGTTTATAGAGCTTCAGGAAGAAGAGATAAATTTGGTAGTGATATGTTTTCTTTCAAAGATAGATTTGGAAAGGATTATTGCCTAGGGCCAACTCATGAAGAACTTTTTACAATGGCCGCTTCTTATCATGTAAAAAGTTATAAAGACTTACATTTTAATTTATATCAAATCGCTGATAAATTTAGAGATGAGCCAAGACCAAGATATGGCCTTTTAAGAGTTAGAGAGTTCTTAATGAAAGATGCATATTCTTTTGATACAGATGAATTAGGACTTGATATTAGTTATAAAGATATGTATGATGCATACAAGAAAATATTTGATAGAATGAAAATTAAATATTTGGTGGTTGAATCAGATAGTGGAGCTATGGGGGGACTTTTATCAGAAGAATTTCAAGCAATTAATCCAGCAGGTGAAGATAAATTAGTATTTTGTACTAAATGTTCTTATACATCAAATATAGATATTGCTTATTCAAAAGAAGAGTATAAAAAATCAAACGAAAAAGAAAAAACTATTGAAAAAGTATATACTCCTAATATGAAAACAATTGAAGAAATATCTAATTATATGAGTGAAGATAAAAGTAAATTTATAAAAAGTTTAATATATAAAGCAGATGATAAGTTTTATATGGTTTTAACTCTTGGCAATGATGATGTTAATGAAACAAAATTAAAAAGAGTATTAAAATGTAATTTACTTGAATTAGCAAATGATGATGAAATAAAATCTTTAGGATTTGTAAAAGGGTTTATAGGACCAATTAATTCTAAGATTAAAGTGGTTGCAGATAACAAAATAAAGTATATTAAAAATGGTATAACAGGGGCAAATAAAAAAGATTATCATATAAAAAATGTTAATCTTAAAGACTATAAAGTGGATAAATTTGAAGATATAACTTTCATAACAGAAGGAGCAAAATGCCCAATATGTGGTGAAAAGTTATCATTTGAAAATGGTATAGAAATAGGTAATACGTTTAAACTTGGAACAAAATATAGTGAAACATTAGGACTTTACTATTCAGATGAACATAATAAATTAAATCCAGTTTATATGGGATGCTATGGGATAGGACTTGGAAGATGTCTAGCCGCTATAGTTGAAGAGCATCATGATGATAAGGGTATTATTTGGCCTATGGAAGTTGCCCCATATAAAGTGGGTATAGTACTTATTAATTCAAAAGATGAAGAATGTTCTAAAAAAGCCAATGAATTATATAATAAATTAAACTCACTTGGAATAGATACTTTACTTGATGATAGGGATGAAAGACCAGGGGTTAAATTTAATGATATGGATTTAATAGGCCTTCCTATTAGAATAGTTATTGGTAATAAAATAAAAGACGGAATTGTTGAATATAAAAATAGAGATAGTAATGAAGTGTTCGAATTATCTATTAAAGATGCAATTGATAAAATAAAGAGTATGTATTAGGAGAATAGTATGGATAATACATTTAAAACAATTGATGATTTGTATAAAAGATTAAAACCAGCTTTATATTCAAAAGTTGTTGAGCTCAAAAGAATGGGACTTGATTATATAAAAGAAGAAGATATATTTAATTATTTGTTAGAATCTTCTTGGTCTAAGAAAGATAATTTATCAATTTCAGAATTAACTAATGAAATACTTTATTTAGACAAAAATCTAATAACAAGTTATGTTATGAAATTATTAAAAGAAACAGAAAGAAAAAAAATAGAGGAGGATAATAATTTATTATGAAAAAACTAACCAAATTAATTATTTTATATGTAGTTTTGTTTATAATATCAATTGTACTTTTTATTCCAACATTAAAAAATATTAATTTTGGTTTAGATTTACAAGGGGGATTTGAAATTCTTTATAAAATAGAACCTTTATCAGGAAAAAAAGAATTAACTACAGATGATCTAAACAATACATATAAAGCAATAGTAAATAGAATAGATACATTGGGAGTAAGTGAGCCAGTTATTACATTTGAAGGTGAAAATACTCTTAGAATACAACTTCCTGGTGTTGAAGATGAAAAAGAAGCCAAAGAAATAATTAGTACAATAGGGCTTTTATCTTTTAGGGATACTTCTGATAATTTATTAATGTCATCTGATATATTAGGTAATGGTGGGGCAAGTGTAGATACAAATTCTGAAACATTAAGACCAGTAGTTAAATTAAATATAAAAGATACTAGTACTTTTTATAAAGTGACATCAGAAGTTTCTAAAAAAAGTGATAATCGTATAGTAATATGGTTAGATTTTGATGAAGAAACGGATAGTTTTAAAGATTCAGAATCAACTTGTGGAACTGAAGAAAATAAAAAATGCTTATCAGCAGCTTATGTTAATGAAGGACTAAATAGTACCAATGTAATAATAGAAGGTAATTTTACTAAAGAAAAAGTGACAAGACTTGCAGAATTAATAAATTCAGGTAGTCTTCCTACTAAATTAGTAGAAGATTCAACTCCACATTCAGTTTCAGCTTCTTTTGGGGCTAAAACAATAGAGAAATGTGGTATAGCAGGTTTAATTACACTTTCTTTAATATTTCTATTATTAATAATAAAATATAGAGTAAGTGGAATTTTAACATCAGTGTCTTTAATAATATACTCACTTTTAACTTTTGCAATTTTTAATTTACTTGGTGGGGTATTAACTCTTCCAGGAATCGCTGCATTAATACTAGGAGTAGGTATGGCAGTTGATTCATCTATAATATTAATTGAAAGAGTTAAAGATCAATATAAAAACAATTTAAAAGAAGCATTTGAAAAAGGATCACATAGTAGTTTGTCCGCTATTATAGATGCAAATGTAACTACATTGATAATTGCAATTATACTTTATATATTTGGACAAAGCTCAATAAAAGGATTTGCAACTATGCTAATTATATCTATAGTAATAACTATAGTTTCAATGGTAATAATTAATAGGTTATTAATAAGACATTTTGTAAATACAGGAGTTTTTGATGAAAAATTTGATATTTTATTTGGTAAAAAGAATAAAGAAACAAAAATTAACTTTGTTAAAAGTTCAAAATATTTATTAATTTCATTTATAATTATTCTTTTAACAGGAATTATTTTCTATTTTATAAAAGGAATTAACTTAGGAGTAGATTTTTCTGGTGGCACTAATATAACTTTAGTTAGTGAAAAGAATTTTGATATAAAAGAATTAACTAATTACGTTAGTGATTATGATATAGATGAATATAATTATTATGTAGGAACTTCTAAAGAAGGATATATTAAATTAAATCAAATTATTAAAGAAGAAGATAAGGAAAAAATAATTAGTAAATATGAAAATTTAGGTATAGATGTTTCAATTAATGAGATAAGCACTATGGTAGTTAAAAATCTAACTAAAAATGCGTTGTATAGTTTATTAATTGCATTTATAGCAATTATAATATATATAGCAATCAGATTTAGTTTTACATTCGGTGTTTCAGGGCTTATTGCATTAATACATGATGTAATATTAATATTAGTAGCATTTATATTATTAAGGTTGCAATTTAATTTTATAGTAATCGCATCAATTTTAACAATTATAGGTTACTCAATAAATGATACTATAGTTATATTTGATAGAATTAGAGAGAATAATATAATGGTTAAAACAAAAGAAGATTTATCTAATGTAGTAAATAGGAGTTTAAATAATATATTAGTCAGAAATATAATGACTTCTATAACTACAATTGTTGCAGTATTAACATTATTAATATTTGGTGTTAATGAAATGTTTACATTTAATATAGCTATATTAATAGGGCTTATAGGTGGTACCATTTCTTCTCTAATATTTGCTCCTAATTTGTGGAGATTATTAGAAGAAAGAAATTTAAAGAAGCCTAAAAAATCACCTAAAAAAGAATTGGAAGAAATGTCTATAAAGGGAATTAATTCATAAGGAGCATTATGAATAATATAGTTGAAATTATCACATATGAAGAATTAATTAAAAAATTAAAAACTTATATGGATAAGAAAGATTTAAAACTTATTGATAAATATTATGAAGAATCTAAGGATATTTTCAAAAATATGAAGAGAGAAACGGGTGAAGATTATATTTTTCACCCTATTGCTGTTGCATATACACTTGCAGATTTAAAAATGGATCCAGTAACAATAGGTTCAGCTTTAATACATGAAGCTATTACATTAGGAAAAAGAACATTTGATGAAATAAAAGATAAATTTGGAGAAGAAACTGCAATTATTTTGGAATGCATTTCAAAAATAAGCCATTTAAAAAGAACTTTTAAAAAAGAAAATAATGTAGAAAGATATAGAAGAATAACTGTAGGTCTTGCAGAAAATCCCAAAGCATTATTTATAAAATTTGCAGATCGTCTTCACAACATGAGAACAATATATGTAAAAGAAGATGCTCATCAAAAAGAAATTATAGATGAAACAATGAATATTTTAATACCTATTGCACACAGGTTAGGTGTAAAAAAGATAATGTCTGAGTTAGAAGATTTATGTCTTAAGTTTTCTCATCCAGAAGAATATCAAGATATACTAAATAAAATAAATGCTAGTAGAGAAGAATTAGAAAATGATTTAAATTCTATGAAAGAAGAATTAATTGAATTATTAGAATCTCATAAAATCAAATATGAAATATCAAGTAGAGTTAAATCAGTAAGAGGAATATATAATAAACTTCATAATGGAAAAAGATGGGAAGATATATATGATTTGCTAGGCCTTAGAGTAATAGTAAATAAAATAGAGGAATGCTATTTAGTAATTGGATTGATTCATTCAAAATTTAAACCGATACCTAAAAGATTTAAAGATTATATAGCAAATCCTAAAGGTAATATGTATCAAAGCTTACATACTACTGTTTTTGGTGTAAATAATAGAAAATATGAAGTTCAAGTAAGAACGTATGAGATGCATGAAATTGCTGAATCAGGAGTTGCTTCTCATTGGTCATATAAAGAAAAAACAAATGGTAAAGTAAAAACGACTCTTGAAGAGAGACTTGAAACTTTTAGAACATTAATTGAATCAAAAGATATAGACAATAACTTGGAATTCTTCAAAAACATTAATTCTGAATTAAAAGCTAAAGAAATTTATGCTTTTACCCCTAAAGGAGATGTTATAGAACTTCCTTATGGTTCAACACCAATAGATTTTGCATATAAAATACATTCGGAAGTAGGTAATGCAACGATAGGTGCACTTGCTAATAACAAGATGGTAAAACTTGATTATGTGATAGAAGATGGAGATATAATTGAACTTAACACAAGAAAAGGCGCAACACCTAATAAAAATTGGTTAAAGTTTGTAAAAACTGATCAGGCTAAAAGTAGAATAAGATCATATTTTTATAAAAAAGAAAGAGATAAAAATATTTTACTTGGTAGGGAAATGCTAGAAGAGGAAATATCAAAAAGAAATTTAGATTTTAATGAGCTATTAACGGAAAACAATATAGGTAAACTATTAAATGACTTTAATCTTGATAATTTAGAAGAATTATACTTTAACGTATGCATTCTTAAAATACTACCAAGTACAATAATTAATAAATTGCTTCCTAAAAAAGAAACAGAATTAAAAACATACGATGAAACAAAACAAGATAATGATATTTTGGTAGAAGGATATCCAGATATAAAAACATCATTTGCTTCTTGCTGCAATCCAGTATATGGAGAAGAAATAGTTGGTTATGTAACAAAGGGAAATGGAATAAAAATACATTCTTTACATTGCCCAAATATATCAAATATAACTGAAAGAATAGTGGATGTTAAATGGAATGATAAACACATAAATAAATATAAAGTATTATTAAACGTATTTATAATTTCAAATACAGAAAACATTACAGAATTAATAAATGTTGCAAGTAAAGATAATGTATTTATTGAATCATTTAATTTAAATAATAAATTAGATTCATATTACTATGAAATAAGTCTAAGAGTAAATAATATTGATGATTTAAATAAATATATAAATGATTTAAAAGCTATAAATTATGTGTTGAAAGTAGAAAGAGTGTTTAATTAATGAGAGTGTTAGTTCAAAGAAGTAAAAATAGTAGTGTGTCTATTAATAATAAAATAAATGGTAGTATTGATTATGGTTATGTTTTATTAGTAGGTTTTACTCATAATGATACAGAAAGTATTATTGATAAAGTAATAAAGAAGATACTAAATTTAAGAATATTTGAAGATAATGAAGGTAAAATGAATAAAAGCATAATAGATGTAAAAGGAGAAATATTAAGTATCAGTCAATTTACTTTATATGCGAATTTATCATCTGGAAATAGACCATCATTTATAAATGCCTTATCATTTAATGAAGCATCAAAATTATATGATTATTTCAATAATAAATTAAAGGAAAACAGTATAAAAGTAGAAACCGGAATATTTGGATCTGATATGAAAGTGTCAATATTAAATGATGGGCCAGTTACAATAATGATAGATAGTGATAATTTATAAAAAGTATTCTTTTAAAGAATATTTTTTTATTGTATAATAAATTTAGAGGGTTGTTATGAAAAGAAATGAAGTAGATATAAATTCTGTTAGTCCTATGATGAGAGAGTATCTTAAAACTAAAAGTGAATATGAAGATACATTACTTTTTTATAGGTTAGGGGACTTTTATGAATTATTTTTTGAAGATGCTGAAATTGCTTCTCATGAGTTAGAGCTTACTTTAACTGGTAAGAATGCTGGCCTTGATGAAAGAGTTCCTATGTGTGGTGTTCCACACCATGCGTCAAGTATTTATATTCAAAAATTGGTTGATAAAGGATATAAAGTTGCAATATGTGAGCAAGTAGAAGATCCTAAAACTGCTAAAGGAATAGTTAAAAGAGAAGTTATTGAAGTAGTAAGTAGAGGAACTTTAACTAATACTGAAGCATTAAATGAACATGATTTTAATTTTATTGCAAGTATAACAGACAATTATTTAAATTATATTTTTTCTTATGCAGACTTATTAAGTGGTAAAGTTTATGCTTGTTATTTATCTCATGATAAAAATAAATTAATTAGTTATATTAATAATTTAAATATTAAAGAGATTGTAGTTAATTCTTCATTTGATAAAGATATATTATATGAACTTAAATTTAATTATAATGTATATGTTTCTATTTTAGATAATACAATTGATACCAATTATAACAATATATTTAATAATGTAAATGATTCTAAATTAATTGATAATACTAAATTAGTTTTATCTTATTTAATAAATAATCAAAAGAAAGAATTAAATCATTTTCAAAACCTTGAAATAGTAGATACTAATCTATTTATGGAATTGGGTAGTATAACAGTTAGAAATCTTGAATTAGTTGAAACAATTAGAGGGAAAGATAGAGTTAATAGTTTGCTTTGGTTTTTAGATAAAACTAAAACAGCAATGGGTAGTAGACTTTTAAAAAGTTATATTATTTCTCCATTACTTAATAAAGAAGACATTATTAAAAGACAAAGTATTGTTGAATTATTAATTAAAGAATTTTTATATAAAAGTGAACTTAAAACATATTTATATGAAATATATGATTTAGAAAGATTAACGGGTAAAATAGTATGTAATAATGCAAACGCTAGAGATTTATTACAACTTAAGAAAAGTTTAAGTGTTCTTCCTGATATTAATTTAGTATTAAAAGAATTAAATTTAGAAGAAATTAATACTTTTCCAGAACTTGTTACATTATTAGATAAATCTATCAATGAAAATGCATCTCTTTTATTAAAAGAAGGTAATCTTATAAAAGATGGATATAATAATGAAGTTGATGAGCTTAGAAGCATAAGAAAAAATGGAAAAGATTTTATATCTAAATTTGAAAAAGAAGAAAGAGAAAGAACTGGGATTTCTACTTTAAAAGTTGGATATAATAAAGTATTTGGTTATTATATTGAAATTAGTAAAGGCCAAGTTAAAAATATTCCAGAAGACTTTAAATATGAAAGGAAACAAACTACTACTACTTCTGAAAGATATGTTAGTCCATTATTAAAAGAAAAAGAAGATTTAATATTAAATGCTGAAGAAAAACTTAATAATCTTGAATATGATTTATTTAATGAAATAAAAGAAGAAATAAAAAAATATATTCATGAGTTACAAGTTGCATCTTCTAAAATTGCATTTTATGATGTAATGCAGTCATTTGCTACAGTATCGGAAGAAAATAATTTTATAAAACCTAGTATTAATGATGAAGGAATTATTGATATAGAAGAAGGCAGACATCCAGTAGTAGAAAGTGTTATTAAAGAAGAATATACTCCTAATGATGTATTAATGGATAATAAAACTAATATATTACTTATTACTGGGCCTAATATGAGCGGTAAATCAACTTACATGAGAGAACTTGCTATTATAATAATACTTAATCAGATTGGTTCATTTGTACCTGCTAAAAAAGCAAATCTTCCTATAATTGATAAAATATTTACTAGAATAGGAGCATCTGATGATTTAGTGGGTGGAGAGTCTACTTTTATGGTAGAAATGAAAGAAAGTGCAGTTGCATTAAAAAATGCAACCAAAAACAGTTTAATTCTATTTGATGAATTAGGAAGAGGAACTTCCACATATGATGGGATGAGTTTAGCGGGAGCAATTATTGAATATATTGAAACTAATATTAAATGCAAAACATTGTTTTCAACCCATTATCATGAACTTACTAAAATGGCAGATACATTTGATGGAATTAAGAATGTACATGTATCTATTTATGAAGAAAATGGTAATATTAAATTTTTACATAAAGTAAAGAATGGAGCCGTTGATAAAAGCTATGGTATAAATGTTGCAAAGCTTGCAGATCTTCCTGACAAAGTAATCGAAAGGGCAGATGAATTATTACATAATTATGAGGGCCATCAAAAAAGAAAGAAAGTAATTAAGCAAGTTGAACTTGAATTAATAGAAGCAAAAACAAATCCTTTATATGATTTTATTGATAGTATCAATCCAAATGAAACAACACCAATAGAAGCTTTAAATTTATTGTATGAAATAAAAGGAAAAAGAGAAGAAACAAAATAGATATGAATAATTGTTTTTAGGTTTTTGAAGAAGATATTGAATATAATAATATTGAAAAAATGATAGCAATTTAGAGTTATTTAAATAAAAAAATCTTAATTATTTAAGATTTTTTGTGTGTTTTTAAAATTTATTTTTGAGATACTATATAATATATTTTCTCCATGTTTTTTTATCAATTCTTTTCCTTGGATATTTACTAAGTCCCCAGCTCCTTTAGATAACTCTATACCATATTTTTTAGACAATTTATTCATTTCTTCTAAAAATATATATCTACTTATTACTGAAGCTGCTGCAACTGATAAATGTGCTTGTTCTCCTTTAATTAAGAAAGTTATTTTAGTAACTTTCTTAATAATACTTTCTTGTTTTAAATAACTAAAATAACTTTTAGGCGAAGTAAACTGGTCAACTATAATTTTATGGTAATTTCCTTCCTCTTTTTTAGATAATTTATATAATACTTCATTATGTAATATTGCTTTTATTTTATTCATATTATAATGTTTTTTATTAGTCCATTCATTAAACTCGTTATTATAAAGTATTCTTGTTTCATAAGGAATATTTTTCATAAGAATAGGTGCACATCTTTTTATTTTATCATCTGTCATTTTTTTAGAATCATTTATTTTTAGATCTTCTAATAATTTTCTTGTTTTTTTTGTAACTAGAGTAGAAGTAACTACTATTGGACCAAAATAGTCACCAGTTCCAACTTCATCTGATCCAATTGCATCATAATAATAGTAACTTTTATCTACTTTTGCGTTTTCTTTTTCTTCTTTAACTTTGATTTCTTGATCTATATTTCTATTATTTAAGAAACTTTCTTGATCTTTCCACATATTAGCATCTATATCAGCGGATATTCCTTGAAACATAACTTTACCAGATTCATATAAAGTAATGATAGTATCTGCTTCTTGAGCTTGAAATATTGCATATGGAGGCGTTTTTTCTTTTCTTAAATCTTGATAATATTCAATCATCTTTTCTTTTACATTATCACTTACTTTAAATACTATATTCATAAATACACCTCTTTATAATTTTATCATATATTTCTTTTATTTTCATTAAAATTAGTATATAATTATTGTAGAGGTTAAATATGAATATAATTGACGCAGTTATTATAGTGTTATTTATAGTAGGATTTTTAATAGGTTATGTAAGAGGGGCAATTAAAGAAACAGTAACTTTAGTTGGTTTTATTGCTGTTTTAATTCTTTCTTATCTATTAAAAAGCTATGTAGCAAATTTTTTCTTTAAAACCTTACCCTTTGTAGATTTTAAATTTTTGGGGGCAGTCTCAATAGTAAATATATTGTTTTATGAGTTAATAGCTTTTTTAGCAACTTTTTCAATTTTAATGATTATATTAAAATTAATTACATTTTTTACTGGAATAATTGAAAAAATATTAGATTCTACTATAATATTGGGAGCAATTTCAAAGATAATAGGTGGAGCTTTAGGCATAATAGAAATGTACTTTATAATATTCATATTATTATTTTTCTTTTCAGCACCTTTTATGAGATTAGCAGAAGTGCAAAAATCCCCACTAGGAGAAATAATTCTTAATAAGACGCCAATCTTAGCAAATAAAATAAAAGGCTATAAAATAGTAGTAGAAGATATTTATGATATGAAAGATAACTATTTAGATAAAGATTTTGAGTATAAATCAATTGAAAAGTTATTAAAATATAAAGTAGTAGACGTTAAGTCATTAAAAATATTAAAAGAAAGAGGGAAATTAAAGTTTGATGAATTAGAAGAATTATTAATTAATGATTATGGAGGATAAAATGAGAATATTTGAAAAAAACGATGATTTTGATGAATTAATTAAAGAAGGAATAACATTGGTAGACTTTTATGCTGAATGGTGTGGTCCATGTAAAATGATGGGACCGATTTTAGAGAGTTTAAATAATGTAAATGTAATTAAGGTAAATGTTGATGAACATGGGGATTTATCTGAACAATTTAGAATAATGAGTATACCAACATTAATATTCTTTAAAGATGGCAAAAAAGTAGATGAAGTTGTAGGATTTCATTCTAAGGAACAAATAGAAAATATTTTAAAAGAGTTATAAAACTCTTTTTTATTTTGTTAAAAATAGTGTAAATTTGTTTAAATGTTTTAATTGTTTTTTAAATAAAATATATAATAAAACTATGGACTTTTGATGAAAATAATGTATAATATAAAAAAGATTTTGAAGAGGGGATAATTATGAAGGAAAATAAGTATTCAACTGATTATTATGATTATGATTTACCTGAAGATCTAATTGCTCAAACTCCCATTAAAGAAAGAAGCCATTCAAGACTTTTAGTATTTGATAAAGTAACTGGCAATATTAATCATAAAAGATTTGATGACATATTGGATTATTTAGATAATAATGATGTTTTAGTACTCAATAATACCAAAGTTTTACCTTCTAGAATATTTGGTAGTAAGAATGAAACAGGAGCCAAAATAGAGACTCTTTTATTAAAAGAAATAGACAAAAATACTTGGGAATGTTTAACATCTTCTCAAAAAAGATTAAAAATAGGTACTATAATAAATTATGATAAAGATTTAACTGGTGAAGTAATAAACTTATTTAAAGACGGAATAACGCATATTAAATTTAATTACAGTGGTGTTTTTGTAGAAATACTTGAGCGTATTGGTGCCATGCCATTACCACCATACATACATGAATCTTTAAAAGATAATAATAGATATCAAACAGTATATGCAAAAAATCTTGGTAGTGCTGCCGCTCCAACTGCTGGGCTTCATTTTACAAAAGAATTACTTTCAAAGTTAGAAAATAAAGGTGTAGAAATCTTATATGTAACTCTTCATGTTGGGCTTGGTACTTTTAGACCAGTATCAGAAAATGATATAAGAAATCATGATATGCATAGTGAATATTATGAAATAGATGAATACACTGCCGAAAGATTAAATGAAGCTAAAAAGGTTGGAAAAAGAATAATTAGCGTTGGTACAACTTCTTTAAGAACTCTTGAAAGTAATTATTCTAAATATAAAAAGTTTAAAAGCACAAAAGAGGAAACAAATATATTTATATATCCTGGATATCATTGTAAATCTATTGATGCCTTAATTACTAATTTTCATTTACCTAAAAGTACACTTATAATGCTTGTTTCTGCTTTAACAGGTAGAGACAACATTATGAGGGCATATAGTGAGGCTATTAAAGAAAAATATAGATTTTTCTCATTTGGAGATGCCATGTTTATTAATAATATAAATTATAAAAGGATATATAAAAATATTCTTAAAAAATACAAATACAATAAAGAAAATTATAAAACATTTGACTACTTTAAAATAGATAAAGGAAATAACAATATTATATTGTCTGCTCCTCATGCATATAAACATATTAGAGATAATAAAATTAAATGTAATGAAAATAACACTAGTAAAATTGTTAAAATATTAGGAATTCTTACAAATTCTCATGTAATATATACATATAAAAATAGTGATAATGATCCTAATCATGATAAAGATTCGTTGTATAAGGATGAACTATTAAAATATATTAAAGAAAATAATATTATGTATTTAATAGATATACATGGTTTAAATAAAGATGATGATTGCTCACTAGAGATAGGATGTAATAATTATAAGAATTCTAATAAAGATTTTGTTGATTTAATCAAAAAAACTTTTAGTAAATACTATAAAGATAATATTTTCGTAGATAATAAATTTGCGGCAGCTAGTAAAAGAAGAATTAGTAATTATATTAGTGATAAATGTAATAATGTTAATTCAGTTCAACTTGAAATAAATAGAAAATATAGAAATTTAAATCGTATGCCAATTAAGTTTAGCAAAACAATAAATGCATTAAAAGAAATAATAGATAATTTGGAGGGTAAAAATGATTGAAGAAATTGATTTTGTTGAAAGATATGATGAACTTTTAGGGGTTTTACCATGTTATGGAATTGATAGGGTTAAAAAAAGAGTTAAATATGATTATATTGGATTAGAAATAGAAATATCTGTTAACTATGAAAGAGAAAGATATACTTTTATTAGAAATTTATTAAAAAAGGTAATTGCATTGGTAGGAGACAATGGATATTTTACTCATGATGGGACTATTATTGGAAAATATTCATTTGAAATAGTTCTTGATCCATTACCAGTTAGTGAAATTAAAAGAATATATACAATTCTTATGCAAATAATTAAATTTAGTGATGGTTCACTTTTATTTGATAAAGAACATAATTGTGGCCTTCATATGAATTTTAATCAATATGATATAGATGATCTTAATGAATCTCACAAAAGATTATTGTTATTTTTAGATGAAAATTCTAGCTTATTTGATGAAAATGTATATAAGCAACTTATTAATAAGTTTGATTTTGGCGAATATCTTGAATTTCAAAAAAATGTAGGTAGTAAGTATGTAGCTGTTAACTATTTAAACAAAAAAATAGTGGAGGTTAGAAATGTAAAAGTTGGGCTTTCTACAAAGCAACTTGAAAAAGTAATGAATGGAATATTAGAAGCATTATTTTATAAAAAGAAAAAAATAAAGAAATTAGAACCCACTACAGAAAAAATGATTGATATAATGAGTGATGTATTTGAGGATAATTCATTTGAAAAAATTAAAGAAAGTTTAGATAATGATTTATTAATTATTAAATTTAGTAAAAATAAAGCAAAAATTGTAGAACCGGATAAAAGAATAATAGAATTATTATCTGATTATAGGAGTTAATATGGATGCGTGGATTGTTTATACAAAAAATACAATAGAAAAGAAAAAAAATAATGGTAATATAGAGACAGCCAAAAAATATGCAAAAGATAATTATAATATAGATATTGATTATGTTTCATCACATGATTTTTCTATAATATGTGAAGAAGGCAAAAATAAAATATTTTATAAAGGTAAAGAAGTAATAGACTTACCTAAAATTGTCATATTTAGAAAATATGATATATATTTAGCTAGACAATTCGAACTTTTAGGTGTTAAAGTAATGAATTCAACTCAAGCCATGATTGATGCTAGAAATAAAATGAAAACATATCAAGTACTATCTAATAAAGGTATAAGCATACCTAAAACATTGTATATTGTTAGTGGAATAAAAAGAAAATATTTCTATTATGATGAGGTATGTAAATTTTTTAATAGCAATAAATTTATACTAAAATATACATATGGTTCACAGGGAAAATATGTTCATCTAATTACTAATGAAGAAGAATTTAATGAAAATGTAAAAAGATATGAAGGAATTTGTATTTTTCAAGAATATATTGAATCTTCTTTTGGAAAAGATATAAGATGTTATGTAATAGGAGGTAAATTTGTTGGTGCTGCTATTAGACAAAGTAATGGAGATAATTTTAGAAGCAACTTAGCTCAAGGTGGACATGCTCTAAATTTTGAATATAATGAAAAAGTTGTCAAATTAGCAGTTGATGCTTCTAATGCATTTAATTTAGATATATGTGGAGTAGATATTTTATTTAAAGAAAATGATGAATATACAGTTTGTGAAGTTAATGCTCTTCCTGGTTTTAAATCTTTAAGAGCGACCACTGGTAAAAGAGGAGATATTATTTTAATAGAATTAATAAATGATACTTTAAAGGAGTTATAAAATGGATTTGAAGTTTGAAGTAAAGAAGAAAAGTAATGAGTGTAATGCAAGACTTGGTACATTTAAAACAAAATATGGAACACATAAAACACCAATGTTTATGCCAGTTGGAACTCGTGCAACTGTAAAAAATGTATCTGTAGAAGATTTAAAAGAAGCTTATGCAGATGTGATATTATCAAATACATATCATTTATGGTTAAGGCCTGGTGAAGACATAGTTTATAAAGCTGGTGGGTTACATAATTTTATGAATTATCATAATGGACCTATTTTAACAGATTGTGGAGGATTTCAAGTTTTTTCACTTGCTAAACCAAAAGATATTGAAGAAGAGGGCGTAACATTTAAATCTCATTTAGATGGTAAAAAATTATTTTTAACACCAGAAAAATCTATAGAAATTCAAAACAAATTAGGTTCTGATATAGCAATGAGCTTTGATGAATGTCCTCCATATCCAGTAACACATGAATATATGAAAAACTCTGTTGAAAGAACATTGAGATGGGCTAAAAGAGGTAAAGAAGTTCATAACAATAAGAATCAAGCATTATTTGGTATAGTTCAAGGAGGAGAATTTGAAGACTTAAGAGCTTGGTCAGCAAAAGAAACTGTGAAGCTTGATTTTGATGGCTATTCAATTGGCGGAGTATCGGTTGGAGAAGATAACGATACAAAATATAAAATGATTGATTATGCAATTCCTAATTTGCCAGAAGATAAAATAAGATATTTAATGGGAGTTGGAGATCCAGTTGATATAATTGAAGGAGTAATAAGAGGAGTAGACATATTTGATTGTGTATTACCAACTAGACTTGCAAGACATGCCAATGCATTTACAAGAAACGGAAAAATTAATTTAAGAAATTTAAAATATAGTGAGGATTTTACACCTATTGAAGAAAATTGTGATTGTTACACTTGTAAAGGATATACAAAAGCATATATAAGACATCTAGTAGTATGTGATGAAATGCTTGCTGCAAGACTTTTATCTATTCATAATATAAGATTTTTGACTAAATTAGTTGAAGATATAAGAGAATCAATTAAAAATGATACACTTTTATTATTTAGAGATAACTTTGTATCACATTATAGAAAAAAATAGCTTTACTTTTAAAAAAAGAATGTTATAATATTATTTATTATTTTAAAGGAAGGAAATATAAAATGGGAAAAGCAGAAAAAATATTAATATCAATACTTATAGCAGTAGGTATTTTAGGCACTTCATTTATGTTAGGAATGTGTATTAAAGAAGAAATTGAAAAAAATAAAGAAGAATCTAAATCTTACTCTGATAATTATGAAGGTGAAGCTAAAATAAAAACATTAAGAAGATAGATGATTTATCTTCTTAATTTATTTAAATAATCAAAAAGCATTTGTAATAATGTACCATTTTTATAAATTTGATGATAAAATTATATAAAGAGGTAACATATGAAAGAAGTAAAGAATAATACGTTTTTATCTGATAATGACAAAAAGATATTGGAAAGCAAAAAGAATATTAAAGCAAGAGTGACTATAACAATTGTTTCAACAATTTTTATTATGTTGTTTTCACCGTTTGTATCATCTTTTGGATTATCGGTAATTATATCATACACTATTTTATCATTTGCATCTGCACAAGTATTAGCTTTGAAATATCACGGAAGTTTTGTAAAAAATATTAAGAATATTTTAGAAGCAAAAAGAAATATAGAAAATATTCAAAAAGAAAAAGTTGTTAAACAACATGTTGAAATTATTAATTTAAATATTATAGAAAATAAAAATAATGAAGAAATGGAGAAGTATAATCAAAGACAAAAAGAGTTAGAACTAGCTTTTAGTGATGAAAACTATTATCCATATATACAAAGAATAAAATCTAAAACTTTAAAATTAGAAAAGGAGAAAAATAATGAATAAAAAAATAGATTTTAATAATGATATTGAATTATCATTATATGCTCAAGAAGAAGTAAACAAATTAAGTAATGAGCTTTTACATTTGAAAGAAAATATAAAATTATTTGGAGAATATGACAAAGAAGATATCCGCTATATAAGAGAAGATGAAACTGAATTAAAAAGTTTAATATTTAATGGCAAAAAACAGTTCTATGATTATTTAGTGAGTTCTATTATGAAAATAGATGAAAATTCTAAAGAAGAATTAAAATTATTAAAAAGTAGAATTGAACTATTTAATGATAGAATAGACTATTTATTAGGAATTTTAGAACAAAGTGAAGAAGAAATTTGGGGAATAATCAGTTCCATTTCAAAACATTGGAGAGTTAAATAATTGTTTTTATAAAAATATACAAAAATGTTAAAATAATAATAAAAGAGTGAATCCACTCTTTTATTTTAATTCTTTATTTTTATAATTTATTCCAAACATTCCACCAATAGTTGAAGACAAAATCAATATTAGAAAGTATATGCCAACATCCAATTTTGGGTAAGCATTAAGTATAAATGCTAAAAATAAAAATAGTATTATATTAAATCCTCCAATAATAAGCCCATTAATATATCCTTTTTTATCACTTTTAAATGCTGCCATAAACCCAATCATCATAAACAATAGAATAACTGCTATAAAACTTATTAATGAAATTGCTTTATAACTTATAATATCAAAATAGTTAAGTGTTGTAATAATAACTAAATAAGAAAGAAGTGTTATATAAAAATAAATAATTGGTTTAATGTATTTTTTTATTCCATTCATAAAACCTCCACAATAAAGTTTATTTTTGTTTAAAAAAAATATTACCATTTCATAATATATTAGGTGATATTATGGATTTTTTAATTGTTATATATAGAACTATCTTCTTTTATATATTTATTATTTTTGTATTTAGACTAATGGGTAAAAGAGAAATAGGACAACTTAGCATACAAGATCTTGTTATTAGTATTATAATGTCAGAATTAGTAGCAATGAGCATTGAGAACAGACAAGACTCGATGTTTTTAACAATTATTCCAGTCGCAATACTTGTTATATTAGAAATTATATTATCAATTATATCTTTAAAATCAGATAAATTTAGAAATATATTAGAAGGAAAACCATCATTAATAATTTCACAAGGTAAAATAAATTTTAATGAAATGGTAAAAGAAAGATATACTTTAAATGATTTACTACTTGAACTTAGAAATAAAGGAGTTAAAAATATAGAAGATATTGAATACGCAATATTAGAAAGTGATGGAAGATTATCAATATTTAAATATAACTTTTTAAAACTTAAAACTTCAAATCCTTTTCCATTAATACTTGATGGAATTATACAAAAAGATACTCTAAAATTTTTAAAAAAAGATGAAAAATGGGTAAAGGAAATATTAGATAAAAAAGGAGTTGATCAAAAAAATGTATTCTATGCTTTTTATAAAGACAATGATACTTATATAATTAAAAAATCTAATTTAAATTGAATAATTTTCTTGTTTCTTTATAGTAAAGATACGTTGATGTTATTAAATTTAATATAATAGATATTGCTAATGAATACATTCCTATTTTTAAGAAAGATAATGATATTAAACTAATAGTTCTAACTAATTCTCCTAAAATTGTTATTTTCATAACAGTTTTTGCTTTACCTAAAGCTTGTAATGAGTTATTAAGGGGTATTTCAATGAAATAAAGTAAAACAAACGGAGCAAGTATTTTTATATAATTGACGCCTTCATTAGTATGAAATAACAAATTTAATAGAAAATTTGGAAATAAATATATTAATAGAGTTGATAAAACACCAATTGATAAAGAAATATAAACTATTTGTTTTATTCTTTTAATACATTTTTTATAATTTTTTAATGAATAATATTTTGACAATTCTGGTATTAATGAAGTAGACATTGATTGAGTAAAAAAACTTGGAAGTAGCAAAAGTGACATTGCATATCCATTAATAACACCATATTCATTAATTATATAAATTTTAGTGTAACCTACAAATGATAAAATATTTGTAATTATAATAGGTTCTAAAAAATAAAATAAAGAACCTACAATTTTGCTTGATGTTGAAGGTATACTTATGGACATTACATCATTTATACTTTTCCTATCTACTTTGATATCTTCTTTTCTTATATGTATTCCTTTTGGAAGAAATAGTAGCATTACTATAATAGATGATGTTTCACTGATTACATTAACAAGAATTATAATTGAAATTGTTAAACTTAAATTAATTTTTATTAATTTAGGGACAAAAATTACTAAAAGAATTATTCTAACTATTTGTTCAACTATGTTTGAAAAAATATAAGGTCCCATATTTTGGTGTCCCCAATAATAAGATTTTATTATTGAAGATAGTCCAATAAAAGGAAGAGTAAGTCCTATGCAAATAATTGGATAATAAAGTATAGGTTCTTTTAACAAATGGTTAGCCAAAATGGGTGCAATTAATATAATTAATAAAATTAATCCAATATTTATAAGTGTAGCAACTGGTATAATAGAAAACATTATTTTTCTAGTGCTTTTATTTTTCTTTGCAATTAAAGAACTTATCGCAGTAGGATAAGAAAATATTGCCAATGTATTAAGTATTGCCATAGAAGGGCCAAGTAAACTATATATGCCTATTCCGATAGTGCCTATTTGTCTAGTTATAATTATTCTTAATATAAATCCTAAAAGCTTTGATAGAAATCCCCCTAATAATAATATTAAAGTAGATTTAACAAATTTATTATCTTTTATTCCATTAATCATATTTAAATATATGATTAAATTTTTATTTTATAATATTGAACGCAATTAAATTTTATGTTATTATAAATGTCAAAAGAAAGGAAGAAATATGAGAGATTATAGTATAAAAGTGCCAAATAATACTTATGAAAATGTTGATCTAAATTTATTAAAAAATAGTTTTTATAAAGTTTATATAATTGATGAATCTTTTAATAGATTAAAAAATAATACTTCAGATGGGCAACTTCAATATATTTTGGATGTTGAAACTTGTTATTACACACCATTTCAACACAAGAAAAATATTAAGAACATAAAATCTGAAGAATTATTTGATGTAATCGAAAAAGAGTATAAGAAAGTTTTAAATTCAACTAGAATTAAAAGAGATTATAAAATGTATTTGGCATATGAAAAAGAAGAATTAAAAAGATTAGAAAGAGTATATTACAAATATCTAGAAACTCATCCAGAAGAAGAAGTGTTGGTTGCTGAAGGATTAGAAAGAGTATACAATTTAATAAGAAAAAAATAGGTAATTTATTCACCTGTTTTTTTATTGAAAAAACTTATTAAATTGACTATTTTAACTTAAAAAGATATAATATATGTAGTTTGGAAGTGATATTATGATACAAAAGCCAAAAGGAACATTAGATTTATTTGGATTAGAAGGTAAAACTTATGAATATGTATTAAGTTATATGTCTTCTTTTTTAAACATGTATAATTATAATTATGTTAAAATTCCTACATTTGAATCAAGCGAACTTTATAAAAGGGGTGTAGGAGAATCAAGTGACATTGTAAATAAAGAAATGTATGATTTTCTAGATAAAAGTGATAGAAGTATGACTTTAAGACCAGAGTTTACTGCTGGTGTTGTTAGAATGCTATTAGAAAATAAGTTGTATTCTAAAGAAACAAACAAATTTTACTATTATGGTTCTGCTTTTAGATATGAAAGACCACAAAGTGGAAGATATAGAGAATTTACTCAATTCGGAGTAGAAGCTTTTGGTATTAAAAATCCATATTTTGATGCAGAAGTTATTTCTATAGCATATAAAATGCTTACTGATTTAGGCCTTAAAGGTTTAGTAGTACAAATTAATAGTTTAGGAGATAATTCTTCAAGAGAAACATATAAAAATGCTTTAAGAGAGTATTTCGAACCAAAAGTAAATAATTTATGTGAAGATTGTCAAAATAGATTTAATACAAATGTACTTAGAATACTTGATTGTAAATTTGATAAAGATAATGAAATACTTAAAAATGCACCCAAAACATTAGATTATTTATCAGAAGAGAGTAAAGAATATTTTAATACTTTAAAAACCGCTTTAAATGTATTAGAAGTTCCATTTGAAGAGAATACTTCGTTAGTGAGAGGACTTGATTATTATACTGACACTGTATTTGAAATAGTATATAAAGATTCAAATCTTGGTAATGCATCTGTTGTATGTGGTGGAGGAAGATATGATAATTTAGTTAATGAACTTGGAAAAATTAATACACCTGCAATTGGATTTTCAATCGGAGTAGAAAGATTAGTACTATTATTAAATGAAGCGGGAGTAAAACCTGTTGACAATAAAATAGATATATACGTAATGAATTTAGGGCAAGATAAATATGCATATGAAATAGTAGATATGTTAAGAAATAGTGGCTTTATTACTGAAACTGATTATTTAGGCAAATCAATGAAAGCTCAGTTTAAATTAGTAGATGATTTAAATCCTAATTATATTTTAATAATTGGTGAAGATGAAGCTAAAGGTAATTACGTAACTGTTAAAGACAATTTAACAAAAGAAAGTAAAAAAGTAGAATTTGATGAATTAATTGAATATTTATCAATGATATAGGAGGAATTATGGATTTAATAGAATTATTTAAAAATTCTAAAGATTATTTGCACAAAGAAGTTACTGTTGATGGATGGATAAGAAGTAATAGGGATCAAAAAGAATTTGGGTTCTTAGATTTTTCAGATGGTACAACTCAAGAACATTTACAAATAGTTTATGATAATAAGCTACCTAATTTTAACGATGTGTCAAAGTTTTCTTTAGGAAGTGCAGTAGAAGTTACTGGTATGTTTATTGAATCAACTGGATCTCAAGAATATGAATTAAAAGCAACAAAAGTAACATTATTAGGGGATTGTCCAACTGATTACCCACTACAAGCTAAAGGGAGACCAACAAGAGAATTTTTAAGAGATATCGCTTATTTAAGGCCTAGAACAAATTTATTCCAAGCAGTATTTAGAGTAAGAAGTATTGCAGCTTATGCAATTCATAAATTCTTTCAAGAAAGAGGATATGTATATGTTCATACACCTATAATAACTGCTAACGATGGTGAAGGTGCAGGTCAAATGTTTCAAGTAACAACATTACCATTAGACAAAATAAAAGGTGAAGTTGATTATTCAAAAGATTTCTATGGTAAAAAGGTTGGACTTGCAGTTACCGGCCAATTAGAAGGTGAAACTTTTGCTTTAGCATATAAAAAAATATATACATTTGGTCCAACATTTAGAGCAGAAAATTCTAATACTAAAACACATGCTTCAGAATTTTGGATGATAGAACCTGAAATTGCATTTTGTGATTTAGAACAAGATATGGACATTATGGAAGATATGCTTAAATTTGTAGTTAAATACGTGTTAGATAATGCTTCAGTAGAAATTGATTTTTTTGATAAATTTGTAGAAAAAGGATTAAAAGATAAATTAACAAAACTTATAAATAGTAAATTTACTAGAATTGACCATAAGGATGTAATAACTATATTAAAGAAAGCTAATATTAAATGGGAATTTACTCCAGAATATGGTCAAGATATTGCTAAAGAACATGAAAAATATATTAC
>JAEEGL013151145.1_pt1 | contig 23302 bp, 15 predicted proteins | sample 9134231 | NCBI WGS metagenome assembly JAEEGL01 (sample SAMN16246548, study PRJNA631951) | gut metagenome | biome: gut microbiome; feature: rumen; material: fiber-attached | host: Bos | place: Iran: Karaj | collected 2018-10
CCGACCTCTGGCTGATGGACCTGGAGACAGGAGCAACGTGGCCGGTTGACGAGGTCAACAGCCCGCTGTCCGAAAGTTACCACAACTGGAGTTCCGACAGCCGCTGGTTCCTCTTCTCGAGCCGGCGGGACGACGGACTGCACGTGCAGTTGTTTATCGCGTCCATCGACAGGGACGGACGCTGCACCAAGCCTTTCGTGCTTCCGCAGCGCAATCCCCGGAAGTTCTACCACGGCATCCTTTACTCTTTCAACGCCCCCGATTTCACGAAAGAGCGGGTACGCTTCGACACCCGCGGGGTGTATCGCGAAGTGTTCTCCGACAAACGTGTCCAAGCAACGGTCAAGCCATGAAAAAAGCTCTCTTCCTGCTGGCGGCCCTCTCGGCCGTCCTGATCTCCTCCTGCGGCCGGGACCAGTACCGGATCCACGGCCGCGTGACCTCCAATGACCTGGAGGGCGTCCAGATTTTCCTGGTCCCCCTGGGGCATGAAACGGCGGAGTACGTGGACTCGGTCCATATCCGCAACCATGAATTCTTCTTCAGCGGCGACGAGCAGCGGATGTGCGAAATCCGGCTGTCCAAGTACGAACGGAACAAGGGGCAGAATCTGCTGGTCGTTACCGAACCCGGCGACATCTACGTGACCATCGGCCCCGACAGCAGCGGCGGCGGCACGCCCCAGAACGACAGCCTGCAGGTCTGGAAGGACCTGACCATCCAACGGAACCAGGTGTTCGGCCCGTTGTATGACGCGGGACTGAAAGCGCAGGCGGATTCCGTCCACCAGCTTTACAAGGAACGCACCTGGCAGATGGCCCGTTCGGTGGGCGAAGACAGCACGCTGGGAGAATTCCTGCTGGGTCTTTTCCCTTTGCCCCGGGAATAAGCCATGGAAAGAAAGGGACTGCGGATACCCGTCATCCTGCTGGCCACGCTTCTGCTCGCGGCCGGCGCGAGCCAGGCCTGGTTCCTCGTCCGCCATCCTTATTTCTGCAAATACGCCGCCCAGAACGGCATTTCGCTGCGCGAGGCACGCAAGGTCTGGGGCCGGCCCGACCGGGTCTCGGAGCGCGTGATGGGGCTGACGGTCGAAGCCTCGCTGGAAAACTGGACGAAGGTCGCCGAACTGGCCTCCGTGGACCTGAAATCCGAAATCGGCACCTACTACTACAACCTCGCCAACGCCCACCTGGGGCAGCTTCCCGACCGGCTGATGGACTACTACCAGCCTTTTGAACGCGGCCTGTTCCTGCCGGTCGGCGAGAAATCCACCCCCTTCCAGATCGCCTGCGCCGGCGATGTATGGTTCGCCCTGGGCGACATGACGATGGCCGAGCGGGACGCGATGCTGGGCCTGTCGTTCTCCCCGGCCCACAAAGGCTCGCGCTACCTGCGCCGGCTGGCGGAAACGAACCTGGTCAAGGGCGATTACGCCGCAGCCTCCAAATACCTGCGCATCCTGCTCAATTCGCGTGCGGACCGGGCCTGGGCGCAGGAACGTCTGGACGGCGCGTGGTCGCCGGAATACAGCGAGCGCATCGCCCGGAAGCGCGCCCTGATGCCGCGTATCGACCTGGTGCACGGCATGGACCAGACGCAGCTCATCCTGCGCATCCTGCTCAATTCCAACGCATCCAACAAGATGGCGCTGGACTATCTGCTGTGCTACGACCTGCTCACGAAGGACCTGGACGCCTTCGTGGCGGACTACGATCCTGCGCTGACCGCCTCGACGCTTTATGAAGAGGCGATGCTTATCTTCCTGGCCGCCAAGGGCGGAATGGACGTCGAGAATTTCGGCCATTACCACATCGCGCCGGCCACCCTGGAGCGTTTCAACCGATTCGTAACCATCTACAGGCGGGATGGCGGATCGATCGGGAACCTGACCGGGGACTTCGGGAAGACCTACTGGTACTACTATTATTTCGCCGTGCGCAATGAGAAGGACTGACGCTTTCCTGGCAGCCGTCCTGGCGGTTCTCCTGCTCGTCGCCTGCGGCAGGCGGGCGGACGTGCGGCCGTATGGTCCTTCTACGGACAGGGCATCCATGATTTTCCCGGATTATCAGGATGTAACGGTTCCCTGCAACATTGCCCCGCCCAACTTTTACTACACCGATCCGACCCTCCCCCGCCCCGTGACCGTCTTCTCCTGCGGCCCCGTGTCCGTCACCTTCAGGGGACGGGAAGTAGTCTGGAAGGAAAGCGTCTGGAAGGAACTGCTGGAGGCGGCCGCCGGATCGGACATCGACGTGGCAAGCACGCGGGGAGGCGACTCCGTGCACTGGAAGATCCACGTCAGCGCGGAACGCATCGACCCGTACCTCACCTACCGGCTCATCGAGCCCGGTTTCGAGGTCTGGGACGACCTGGAAATCGTGGAACGGAACCTGGAGGGGTTCGAAACCCGGATCATCTCCGACTGGCGGCACACGGAGAACAAATGCATGAATTGCCACATCCACGCCCAGGGGCGCGGGGACCTGTCGATGTTCTACCTCAGGGGGGCGGGCGGCGGTGCCATCCTCAACCGGAACGGGACGCTGCGCAAGCTCACGCTCCGGGATTCCACGATGATCTCTTCCACCGTGTACGGCGAGATCCATCCCTCCGGGCGGTGGGGCGTTTTCTCCACCAACACCATCATTCCGGCGATGCATTCCGCCGGCGACATCCGGATGGAAGTCTTCGACCGGGAGTCGGACCTGTGCGTCTCCGACTTCGACGGGAACCGGATGCTCAGTTTCCCCGGAACGGCGCGGAAAGATATGTTCGAAACCTTCCCGGTCTTCTCCGCGGACGGGAAGTACGTCTATTACTGCAGCGCACCCGCCGGACAGCTTCCTGCCGATCTGGAGCGGACGCGCTACTCCCTGCTCCGCATCCCGTTCAATCCGGAAAGCGGTGAACTCGGCTCCCCCGCCGACACGCTGTGGAGCGGCCCTGCGCACGACGCGTCGGCCTGCCACCCCAAAGCCTCCCCGGACGGACGCTGGCTGTTGTTCACCGTGGCGGATTACGGCACCTTCCCCATCAACCACGCCGAGTGCGACCTCGCCCTGATGGATCTCCGGACCGGCGGGCTGATGCCCATGGACGCCGTCAACGCCGACAAATCGGACACCTACCACAGCTGGAGCTCCGACGGCAAGTGGTTCGTCTTCGCTTCCAAACGGGGCGACGGATTCTTCGGAAAGCCGTATTTCAGCCACATCGCGCCCGACGGCGGCGTGACCAAGCCCTTCCTGCTCCCGCAACGGGATCCCCACTTCTACGACAAAATGCTGCGATCCTTCAACGTGCCGGACCTGGGTAACGCCCCGGTCGGATTCGATGCGGCCGAGATCGGCCGGGTGTGGAAGGACGTTCCGGCAGAACCATTTGATTGACAACACCTTCACTTATGAAAACACGCATCCTCATCCTTTCGTTCCTGGCTGCTTTCCTTTTCTGTTCCTGCGGTGACCCCATCGAACCGGAACCCGTCAAGCTCGTCGCCACTCCCTCGCAGCTCTCCTTCGACGCCGCCGGCGGAACCCAGGAGCTGGTCCTTACCAGCGGCATCAGGCCCGAAATCAGCTGCTCCGACAACTGGATCACGCTGTCGGAAGGCGCCTACGCGTCCAACACGGTCACCCTCCGTGTGAGCGCGCAGGAGAACACCGGCACCGCAGCCCGTTCCACCAGCATCCGGGTCATCGGCGAGAAGCAAAGCCTGATGATTCCCGTCAACCAGGGCATCCCGCAGGTGAAACTTGCCGTGAGCGAGACCCGCGTCTCCTTCGACCGTTTCGGCGGCGAGGCGGAATTCACCGTCACCTCGTCCCAGAAACCGCAGGTCACCTCCGACGCCGCCTGGTGCGGCGTGGTGGTCGGAGAAATCGGCAGCAACCACGAAACCACGGTGACGCTGCTCTCCGGCGCCAACCGGACCACCGATGCCCGGGAGGCCGTCGTCACCGTCAAATGCGGTTCCGAGAGCCTGACCGTCAGCGTTTCGGGAGAAGCGGGCAAGGCCATCCCCGTCTCGAGCGCCACGGCACTTACGCCGAAGAAGGTATTCAATGCCATGGCCCCGGGCTGGGATATGGGCAACCAGATGGACGCCATCTCCAACGGGATTGCCGGGGAAACGCTCTGGGGCAATGACAAATGCACCCAGGCCACCTTCGACGGCGTAAAGGCCGCCGGATTCAAAGCCGTTCGCATCTGCGTGACCTGGGAGGGACACATCGGCCCCGCTCCCGCCTGGAGACTGGAAGAGAACTGGCTCGCCCGCGTCGAGGAGATCGTCACTTATGCGGAGAAGGCCGGGCTCGTCGCCATCGTGAACACCCACCACGACGAAAGTTACTGGCTGGACATCGCCAAGGCCTACAACAACGGCAGTCAGAACGAGAAGGTTAAAGACGAGATATTCAACGTCTGGAGCCAGATCGCCCTCCGCTTCAAGGACAAGGGAGACTGGCTGGTGTTCGAGTCTTTCAACGAGATCCAGGACGGCGGCTGGGGCTGGAGCGAAGCTTTCAGGAACGATCCCGAGGCCCAGTACAAGGTGCTCAACGAATGGAACCAGGTGTTCGTGGACGCCGTCCGCAGCACCGGCGGGAACAACGCCGCACGCTGGCTCGGCATCCCCGGCTATGCCGCCAACCCCGGATTCACCATCGCGGGACTGGTCCTCCCGACGGACTACACCAGCGCGAACCGGCTGATCGTGGCCGTGCACGACTACGACCCGTACAACTTCACCCTGGCCGATCCGCTGGTGCGCCAGTGGGGCCACACGGCCGATCCCGCCCTGCGCTGCAGCGACAAGGACGAGGAGAACGTCGTGGCCGTGTTCGACCAGCTGAAAACGGCCTACCTGGACAACGGCATTCCGGTGTACCTCGGCGAAATGGGCTGCTCCCGCCACGCCGATGCGGACTTCCCCTATCAGAAGTACTACATGGAATATTTCTGCAAAGCGGCCGCAGACCGGCTGCTGCCGATGTACCTCTGGGACAATGGCGCCAAGGGCACCGGACCGGAGACCCACTGTTACATCGACCACGGCACCGGTGCGTTCGCAGACGACAAGGCCAAGGAACTGGTGGGACTGATGGTCAAGGCGGTTACGAAAAAAGACGCCTCCTATACCCTGGAAAGCGTCTATGAATCAGCCCCGTAGGACTCAGTCGGACCAGCGGAAACCGAACTTGACGCGCTCAGGAGCATTGATCAGCTTCTGGGCGCGTATCCTGTCCAGGCGGACCGGGCCGCTCACGAACTCCGGGACGTTGTAGGAGAAGAAGAGGTCGTCATAGTACTTCCGGGGATTCCGCTGCGGCAGCATGAACGGCTTGCCGGCTACGCCGTTTTCATCGAAATGAGCGATATACAGGCGCGTGTACAGGCCGTCCGTCCGCCGGCTGGAAAAGACGATCCAGCGGGAATTGCCGCTCCAGGCGTGATAGCTGTCCGTGTCCGGGCTGTTCACCTCGTCCAGGGGGCGGCTCTCCCCGGTCTGCAGGTCCAGGACCCAGAGGTCCGCCTCATGGTGCCAGATCGGGAAGGTACCGTAGTCGCTCAGGGTGTAGATCAGGAAGCGGCCGTCGTAGGAAGGCCGCGGAAAGGCGACGCTCTTCATCCGGGCGGCGGCATCGATGACCGTCTCCACGTCCTGTCCGATCGTCCCGGTCTCCGGATCGAAGCTCACCTTCATCAGGTTATAGCGCAGCCCGGTCAGGCCGGCGGGGATCTCTACCCGGGAAGCAGCGGTGAAATACAGGGTCCGACCGTCCGCGGAAAAGGCAGGGAACGTCTCCCACAGGTCCGCCTGCTTCACCTGCGGGGCCGTGATCAGCTGGTTGTGCTCCACATCATAGATCTGCATGCCCGAATCCAGGTCGAACACCTCGATCAGTTTGTCCGGCCGGACATGGAAGCTCTGGCGGGTGCTGTTGGTGGCGTAGGCGATATACCGGCCGGAAGGATGCCAGTACGGATATACGCAGAAACCGAGGGTGGAATCCGTCTTGGTATCGTAGGCGCGCAGATCGTCGCCCAGTTTCAGGAGCGTGGCGCCGTGGCTGCCGCGGACGTGCAGGCTCAGGGAATCCGGGTTGCCGCGGTTATAGGAGTGACAGTTGAGACAGCCGTCGAACTGGGTGTTCTCCAGCAGGGGCCGCTGGCGGAAGGAAGACAACTCCCGTTCATAGATGCCCATCCGGCTGTAGATCTCATAACCGGGTTCCAGCATGCGGAAGGTCAGGCCGTAATCGATGGCATCGGCAGACACGTGGATGCTGAACGGATCGAAAGACTTCCAGCCCCCGTCGTAAAGGCCGGAAACCGTAACGGAGAGGGATGCGCCCGCACTCCTCGCCAGGAGCCGGGCCCAGCGCCCCGCCGGGAAGCGGGTGGACTGCCTGCCCCGGCTGCGGAGCTGCGTCCCGTCAGGCGCGACGACCCGGACATCCAGCGCCCGGGCACCGTCCAGCGTGAAATCCAGCGGAGCGACGGTCGCGGGAACGGTAACCCCCACGTAGTCCGGGAAGATGTCAGGCGCCGTGCCGGCCGGCACGGCGTGGCGTGCCCGGGGGCTGCAGGAGACCAGCATCAGGAGGGACAGGATGGCAAGCGGACGGATTCTCATGGCTTATTGAGCAGAGGAGCGGTATCGATAATAATAGTAGAACCAATAGGTGTCGCCGTATTTGCGACGCATTTCCTCCTCCGGCCTTTTTGCCTGCAGGTCGGTGATGAAGCTGTTGATGCGGTGGGCATGGTCGGGGGAAAGATAGGCAGGAAGGCCTTCGAAACTGCTGTGGGTGAGCACCCAGCGGAGCAACAGGGCCTCCTGGTAGGCCTTGGGCATCACGGGAGCCTCCACCAGGCCGATGCATTCCACGAAGCGGTCCAGGTCCTTGCGCAGCAGGCACCAGGCCATCAGGTAGTCCAGGGCCATGGTGTTCGACGGATTCTCGACCTTGAGCAGGCCCAGCATGGAATCCATCTCCGTACCGCTGAAAAAGAAATCGTGCTCCCGCAGGCGCAGGTCACGCGCACGGGCCAGTTCCGGCCGCTGCTCGAAGACCGTTCCGGCATCCAGCAGGGAGAGGGTCTCCCGGGCCCACTTGCGGTAGAACGCCGTATGGGTGAGGGCCTTCAGGTATTTGCGGGCCACATCGGTATCGCCGTTCACGATGTTGGTCTGGGCCAGGCGCTGGTAGAAACGGGCGCTCTTCTGGAAATCCGGAATCGCCTCCTGCGCTTCGAAGGCAAAGCGCTGGGCGGTGTTGACCATGCCCAGGTGCCAATAGATCTCGCCGGTCGAGACCGGATTGGTGCAGTCGCCCACGAACTCCGGCAGCAGCCCTTCCGGCCCGTTCTGGAAGTATTCGAACTGGTGGTCCGGCATCCGCCCGGTCTTCGACAGGGCGAGGTTCAGGCACGACACCGTCTTGGGATTGTCGGGATTGCGCCGGTCCGCCGCCATCATGATGCGGTTCCACATCTGCATGCGGACCATGAAGTCATAGCGCATCCATTCTTCCTTGACGGGATCCGCCGTGCGCAGGGTGAAGAACGTACCCGCCCCGGCCACGCAGGCGAAAACCAGCACGCCCCGGAGCGTCCCGGACAGGATCCTTCCCTTGGACAGGGACACGAGGACAGTCACGACGACGCCCAGGGCCGAAATCCACAACAGCCCGGGCAGGATATTGTGATAACGGTAGTAATGGACGCCCAGGTACAGCCGGCCGAGCGGGTATGGGAACAAGTGCGCTGCAACCGGCGGACAGAGCGCCGCGATCGCCAGCAGGACGGCCGCCAGGGCCGCTATCCGGCCGCCGTGTCCGCCTTCGTCCAGGATGCGGACCAGGACGAACACGACGACAAGGGGGCCGCAGGCCATATACAGCGCGGGCACGAGCACGGCTTCGGTCACGTGGCGGACCCGGGCGGAAGAGACCCGCCGGCACAGGACGGAAGCGGCCAGCGCCAGGATGAGCGCCACAGGCCCGCCCAGCAGGGAATGCTCGTCGCAAAGGAAGACGAGCAGGATGGCGGAAGGCAGGAAACTCAATGCATATACCGGCAGCGTCCGCTGCCGGCAGGCAGCCCAGGTAAGCAGCTGCAAAGCGCAGAAAACCAGCGCCGTCACGGCCGCCCCGGCAGGGGCATAGTAGCAGAACTGTGTCAGGAACCTGCCGGCCCAGTCGGCAAGGCCCCCGGGGACACCGGCCACGCCTGCGAAATATCCCCAGGTGAATTCGAAGAGCTGGTACTGCTCCTGGAAATGCAGATGATAAGGATACCGGAGGGCGAAGAAACAATAGACGGCGGCGCCCGAAAGCACCGTCATCAGCGCGCCCGCAATCTTCTGGGTCCTGTTCATCCGGGTGGTCCTCGTTGGTTCGGATAGCAAATTTATTCATTTTAGGGGATTTATCCACCAAAACGACCGGGAAAATAAGAAAAATGTGAAAAATGAACATTTGACAAAGCGAATAATGCAAATTCTTCCCAAAATTTTTGGATAATTCGGAATTTGAGTATAACTTGTGATTCCAATTAATACTAATAATCCATATGGTCAAAGTCCTCAACGAAATTACGCCCATCACCGAGAAAGACTGCCTTTTCATCGTGGAAAGGCACAAGACCGAATTCAACTATCCCCTGCACCGCCACCGGGATTTCGAGCTCAATTTCGTGGAGAACGCCGCCGGGGCGCAGCGTGTCGTCGGGGACAATGTCGAGACCATCGGCGACTACGACCTGGTGCTGATCGGGGGCGAGAATCTCGAGCACGTGTGGAAGCAGGGCGAGTGCCACTCCCCCGACATCCGCGAGATCACCATCCAGTTCTCGGCGGACCTGTTTTCAGAGAACATGCTGGTCAAGAACCAGTTCTCCTCCATCAAGGAGATGCTCCGGCGCGCGGAGCACGGGCTTGCCTTCCCGCTGTCCACCATCATCAAGGTGTACGCGACACTGAACACCATCGCGCAGGAGAAGGAGAGTTTCCTCCAGTTCCTCTACTTCCTCCACCTGCTCTACCAGCTTTCCCTCGCTTCCGACGCACGGGTGCTGGCCGGCAGTTCGAACGCCCAGCCGGACCGCTCCCAGGAGGAGAACCGCATCCACGCGGTCCGTCAGTACATCGACGACCATTTTACGGAAAACCCGACCCTGTCGGAACTGGCCGACCTCGTGTGCATGACGCCTTCGGCCTTCAGCCGTTTCTTCAAGCAGAAGACCGGCAGCAGCCTGTCGAACTACATCATCGAAGTCAAGCTCGCCTACGCCATCCGCCTGCTGGTGGACTCCACCCTCAGCGTTTCCGAGATCTGCTATGAATGCGGGTTCAACAACCAGTCCAATTTCAACCGCATCTTCAAGTCCAAGAAAGGACAGACCCCGCGGGAATTCCGCGCCTCCTTCAAGAAAAACAAAACCATCGTATAGCATTAACCCATGAAAGTGTCTGAAACCCTTACACTGCTTGCGGCATGCCTGCTGCTCGCCGGCTCCTGCACGGCGCCGGCCGGCGCCCCTTCCGGCATCGCCGCCACCCTCGCCTCGGCCGCCTCGGCCGGCACGCCGCTCTACGGCCACCAGGACGACCTGATGTACGGCCACGACTGGAACGCCAACCTCGAGCCCGGCACGGAAATGACCCGATCCGACATCAAGGATGTCTGCGGGCACTACCCCGCCATTCTCGGCCTCGACATGGGCGGCATCGAACTCGGAGATACGAAGAACCTGGACGGCAACGACTTCGCGCTGATGCGCAAGGCCGCCGTCGCCCACCACGCCCGCGGCGGCATCGTCAGCCTGAGCTGGCACCTCCGCAACCCTTTCACGGGCGGCGACGCCTGGGACGTCTCGTCCGATCAGGCCGTGGCATCCGTCCTGCCGGGCGGGGAGAAGCACGAGCTCTTCGTGCTGTGGATGGACCGCCTCGCCGACTGGATCCTGTCGCTCAAGGCGGAGGACGGCTCGCAGATTCCGGTGCTTTTCAGGCCCTGGCACGAGCACAGCGGCAGCTGGTTCTGGTGGGGGCGCGACCTGTGCACGGCGGAAGAATACAACGCCCTGTGGCGGATGACCTTCGACCACCTGGTCCGGGAGCGCGGCATCGAAGGGATGGCCTGGGCCATCTCCCCCAATTACATGCCGCAGGACTTCGAGCAGTGGGAAGCGCGTTACCCCGGCGACGCCTATGTCGACGTGGTCGGGCTGGACTGCTATGCCTCGCTGAACCGCGACGGCTACATCCGCCAGATGCACGCGGGACTGGCGTCCCTGCAGCGTTTCTGCGAGGCGCACGGCAAGATCCTGGCCGTCACCGAGACCGGTCTGGAGACCCTGCCCGATCCCCGCTGGTGGACCGGGACACTGTCCGAAGCCATCCGGGACTTCCCCGTCAGTTACGTCCTGACCTGGCGCAACGCCAGCGACCGTCCGACCCATTTCTTCGCCCCCTTTGCCGGACAGGAAAGCGCCGATGATTTCGCCGCCTGGATCCTGCAGGACAAGATTACCGTATTATAAGTCGCTGTGATGAAAGTATTTGAGGAGAAACTCGCGGAACTCCGCGGGGAACACGAGGCGCTTCTCACGCGCCCCAACCGCCCCATTGAAGGCAACGGTATTTATGAAAGATATGAAAACCCCATCCTGACGGCCGCGCACGCCCCGCTGGAGTGGCGCTACGACTTGGATCCGGAGAGCAATCCCTTCCTGGTGGAGCGCTTCGGCATCAACGCGACGCTCAACAGCGGCGCCATCAAGTGGGACGGCCGCTATGTCCTGGTGGTTCGCGTGGAAGCGGCCGACCGGAAGTCCTTCTTCGCCGTGGCGGAAAGCCCGAACGGCGTGGACAACTTCCGTTTCTGGCCGCGCCCGGTCACGATGCCCGAATGGGGCGAGCCGGCCACCAACGTCTATGACATGCGCCTGACCCGCCACGAGGACGGCTGGATCTACGGCCTGTTCTGCGTGGAGCGCAAGGATCCGGCCGCACCCGCGGGCGACCTGTCTTCCGCGGTGGCGGCCTGCGGCATCGCCCGCACCCGCGACCTGGTGGAATGGGAGCGCCTGCCGGACCTGAAATCCGCCTCGCAGCAGCGCAACGTGGTGCTGCACCCGGAGTTCGTGGACGGGAAATACGCCCTCTACACCCGCCCGCAGGACGGCTTCATCGATGCCGGAGGCGGGGGCGGCATCGGCTGGGCCCTCGTGGACGACATCACCCGGGCCGAGGTGAAGGAAGAACGGATCATCAGCGCCCGCCACTACCACACCGTCATGGAGTGCAAGAACGGCGAGGGTCCGCATCCCATCAAGACGCCGCAGGGCTGGCTTCACCTCGCGCACGGCGTGCGCGGCTGCGCCAGCGGCCTGCGCTATGTCCTGTACCTCTATATGACGGCACTGGAGGACCCTTCCCGCGTCATCGCCGAACCCGCCGGCTATTTCATGGCCCCGCAGGGGGAGGAATACGTCGGCGACGTGATGAACGTGCTGTTCTCCAACGGCTGGATCGCCGACCCGGACGGAAAGGTGTTCACCTACTATGCCTCGTCCGACACCCGGATGCATGTCGCCGTGAGCAGTGTGGAGCGCCTGGTGGACTACTGTCTGCACACCGAAGCGGACGGCTACCGGACCGGAGAGACGGTCCAGCGGCTCAACCGGCTCATTGACAAGAATTTGAATCACAAAAACAAATAACCATGGCCAAACTCTCAGAGAAGATCGGATACGCCCTGGGCGATGCCGCCGCCGGCGGAATCACCTGGAAGGTGATGTCCATCGCGTTCCCCCTGTTCTTTACCAATATCTTCGGCCTGACCGTCGCGGACACCGCGACGCTGATGCTGGTGGCCCGCCTGTTCGACGTCGTCACCGACCCGATGATGGGCGCCCTCGCCGACCGCACGCGGTCCCGCTGGGGCACCTACCGGCCCTGGCTCATCTTCGGCGCCCTCCCGCTGGGCGTCGTCTTCGCGCTGCTGCTGTACACGCCCGAACTGGGCCCCGTCGGGAAACGCATCTATGCCTACTCGCTGTATCTGCTCATGATGGCCGTCTATACGGCCGTGAACGTACCCTACGGGTCCCTGCTGGGCGTGATGACCGACGACGACAACGAGAAGAACCAGTTCTCGTCCTACCGGATGGTGGGCGCCTATGCGATGGGCTTCGTCACCCTGCTGTCCTTCCCGTACCTGCAGAAACTGGTGGGCGGCACCGAAGCGCACCAGTACGCCGTGCTGGGCGTGGTCCTGGGCGCCCTGGCGGCCATGGGCACCCTGGCCTGCGGCCTGCTCACGAAGGAGCGCCTGAAGCCCGTCCGGGCCGAGAAGTTCTCCTTCAAGCCCTTCGCCGACCTGTTCCGCAACAAGCCGTGGATCTACCTCACGCTCGTGGGCATTTGCACCAATTTCTTCAACGGATTCCGCTACGCCGTGGCGGGCTACCTGCTGGAGTACTGCCTGCACGGCGACGTCACCGTGTCCGGCCTCATCATCAACTATACGGTATTCATGACCTTCGGCGAGGTCACCTGCATGATCTTCGGCGGACTGTCGCCCCGCTTCACGAAATGGGCGGGCTCAAAGCGCCGCGCCTTCAGCCTGGCGGCCCTCATCTGCGCCGTCACCTCCATCGGCTTCTTCTTCATCCCGATGGATCCGAAGTACATCTGGGTGATGATCGGGACGGTCATCCTCACCTCGGTCGGCATCGGCCTCTACTCCCCGCTGCTGTGGTCGATGTATGCGGACGTGGCCGACTACGCCACGGAGAAGAACGGAACCTCCTCCACGGGACTCATCTTCTCTTCCGGCACGATGGCGCAGAAGTTCGGCTCGGCCATCTCCGGCGCCCTCGTAGCCCTGCTGCTGGGTCTCGCCGGTTTCATCTCCGGCACCGATCCCGCCACGGGCCAGACGGTGGTCACCATCACCAACGAGCCCGCTGTATGCCGGATGATCTGGAGCCTGTTCTCCCTGTTCCCGGCCGCCCTCGCCCTGCTCATCGTCCTTCTGATCCACCTGTATCCCATCAAAAAATAGAAATGAACAAGCAATACGGCCATTTCGACGACCGGGCGCGGGAATACGTCATCACCGATCCCGCCACACCCTGGCCCTGGATCAATTACCTCGGAACCGAAGACTTCTTCTCCCTGATTTCCAACACGGCGGGCGGCTACTGCTTCTGCCGGGACGCAAAGTTCCGCCGGATCCTCCGCTACCGCTACAACGGCGTACCGATGGACGACGGCGGACGCTATTTCTACATCCGCGAAGCGGACGGCACCGTCTGGAATCCGGGCTGGAAACCCTGCAAGACGCCCCTGGACAGCTATGAATGCTGCCACGGGATGGGCTACACCCGCATCCGCGGGCGGAAGGACGCCCTGGACGCGGAGGTCCTTTTCTTCGTGCCGCCCGGACGCCGCTGCGAGGTGCACAAGGTCACGCTGACCAACCGCGGCGCCGCCGTGCGGGAGTTCCACCTCTTCTCTTTCGTGGAATGGTGCCTGTGGAACGCCGCCACCGACATGGAGAATTTCCAGCGCAATCTCTCCACCGGCGAGGTGGAGATCGAAGGCAGCACGCTCTACCACAAGACCGAATACCGCGAACGGCGCGACCACTACGCCTTCTATGGCGTCAATGCGCAGGCGGACGGGTTCGACACCGACCGGGAAACCTTCATCGGGATGTACAACGGCTTCGACGCGCCGCAGAACGTGCTCGCGGGGCGCCCCGGCAACTCTCTCGCCCATGGATGGAGCCCCATTGCGTCGCACTGTTTCCACCTCCGCCTGGAACCGGGCGAAAGCCGCACCCTCATTTTCGTGCTGGGTTACGTGGAGAATCCCCCGGAGCACAAGTTCGCCCCCGACGGAAGCATCGACAAGACCCGGGCGCACGAGCTGCTGGAGGCCTTCGACAGCACGGAGAAGGCGGATGCCGCCTTCGCGGAGCTCGGGCGGTACTGGGAGGGGCTGCTGAGCCGCTTCCAGGTGGAGAGCGGCTGCCCCGAACTGGACCGGATGGTCAACATCTGGAACCAGTACCAGTGCATGGTCACCTTCAACATGAGCCGCAGCGCCAGCTTCTTTGAAAGCGGCATCGGGCGCGGCATGGGCTTCCGCGACTCCAACCAGGACCTGGCGGGGTTTGTCCACCAGATTCCGGACCGGGCCCGGCAGCGCATCCTGGACATCGCCGCCACGCAGTTCCCGGACGGGGGCTGCTACCACCAGTACCAGCCCCTGACCAGACGGGGCAACGACGGAATCGGCGGCGGTTTCAACGACGACCCGCTCTGGCTCATCTTCGGCACCGTCGCCTACATCAGGGAGACCGGCGACTTCGGCATCCTGGACGAGCCGGTTCCCTTCGACAACGCCCCCGGAACGGAAGTTCCCCTGCTGGAGCACCTGCGCATCAGTTTCAGGCATGTCACGGACAACCTCGGCCCCCACGGGCTGCCGCTGATCGGCCGCGCCGACTGGAACGACTGTCTCAACCTCAACTGCTTCTCGGACAATCCCGACGAATCCTTCCAGACCACGGAAAACAAGACCGGCGGCTCGCAGGCCGAGTCGCTGATGATCGCCGGCCTGTTCGTGTACACGGGCCGGGCATTCGCGGAACTGCTCGGCCGCATCGGGCAGGATGCCGCTCCGGTGCTGCAGGCGGTGGAGGATACGGAGCGTGCCGTCCGCGAAAACGGCTGGGACGGGGAATGGTTCCTGCGCGCCTACGACTACTTCGGAAGGAAGATCGGCTCGCACGAGAACGCGGAAGGACAGATCTTCATCGAAAGCCAGGGATGGTGCACGATGGCGCGCATCGGTGCGGAGGAAGGCCTTTGCGACCGGGCGCTGGACAGCGCCAGGCGCCTGCTGGACAGCGAGCACGGACTCGTGCTGAACCAGCCGGCCTATTCCCGCTACTACATCGAATACGGCGAGATCTCCTCCTATCCGGAAGGTTACAAGGAGAACGCCGGCATCTTCTGCCACAACAACCCCTGGATCATCATCGGAGAGGCCCTCGCCGGCCGTGCGGACGACGCCTGGGAGCACTACTGCAAGATTTCTCCCGCGTTCATCCGCGACCAGCGGCTGCACAAGGTGGAACCGTACGTTTACTGCCAGATGGTGGCCGGCAAGGACGCCGCCCGGCCCGGAGAAGGCAAGAACAGCTGGCTCACCGGCACCGCCGCCTGGAACTGGCACACGGTCACCGAATTCCTGCTCGGCATCCATCCCGAATATGACGGGCTCCGGATCAAACCCTGCCTGCCCGCGCAGCGCTTCCCCGAATACCGCGTGCACCGGCACTTCCGCGACGCGGACTATGACCTGACCATCCGCAACACGGGCCGCGGCGGATCGCATTTCATCCCTTATTCTCCCGGCTATCATCAGCTTACGATTGAATTATGATGCACCTTCTCTTTACGCTCCTGAGCATTTTCACGCTGCAGACCCGGCATACCACCCTGGCCCTCGACCTGGAGCAGGGCGGGGACGCCCGGATCGTCTATTACGGCGCCCGGATCGACGACACCGCCGAACTGAAGGACGCCGGCTACCGCGGGCAGACCGCCTACCCTGCCTACGGACTGAGCGGCACGGCCGAGACGGCGCTCGCCCTCACGCAGGCCGACGGCAACAAGACGCTGGACCTGGCCGTCCGGGACTGGATCCTTGCGGACTGGGAGGACGGGCAGCTCCTGACCGTCACCCTGGAAGACCGCTTCTATCCGGTCACCGTCCGGCTGTACTACAAGACCTTCCGGGACGAAGACATGATCGAGACCTGGACCCGGATCGACAACGACGGCAAGAAACCGGTCGTGCTCACCCGCTTCGACTCCGGCCACCTGCCCATCCGCGGCGGCGACACCTGGATCTCCAGCCTGTACGGCACCTGGGCCAACGAGGGACGCGTATGCACCGAGCCGCTCACCCGCGGCATCAAGGTCATCAAGAACATCGACGGCACGCGCAACGCCCACACCTCCCACGGCGAGGTAATGATCAGCCTGGACGGAAGGCCGCGCGAAGACGCGGGACGCGTGATCGGCGCGGCGCTCTGCTGGGGCGGGAACTATGAACTCCGGATCCAGAAGAACGACACCGACTACGACCACTTCTTCGCGGGCATCTGCCCGGAAAACGCGGAATACCACCTGGCCAAGGGCGAAGGTTTCATCACGCCGCATCTGGCACTTACCTTCAGCGACGCGGGTCTGGGCGGAGCGAGCCGGAATTTCCACCGCTGGGGCCGCAAATGGCGCCTCGCACACGGCGACCGCGAACGCAAGATCCTGCTCAACAGCTGGGAAGGCGTGTATTTCGACATCAACGAACCGGGTATGAAACAGATGATGGAGGACATCGCCTCGATGGGCGGAGAACTCTTCGTGATGGACGACGGCTGGTTCGGCGACAAATACCCGCGTCTGAACGACACCAGTTCGCTGGGCGACTGGGTCGTGGACCGGAACAAGCTCCCGAACGGCATCGGCTGGCTGGTCAGGACGGCCGGGCAGGCCGGCATCAAGTTCGGCATATGGATCGAGCCGGAGATGACCAACTCCGTCAGCGAACTGTATGAAAAGCATCCCGACTGGGTCCTGCAGGCCGCGAACCGGCCGGTCGTCACCGGCCGCGGCGGCACGCAACTGGTGCTCGACCTGTCCAATCCCGCCGTGCAGGACTTCGTGTTCGGCGTGGTGGACCGGCTGATGACCGAAAACCCGGACATCGACTATATCAAGTGGGACGCCAACATGAACATCGCCGAGCACGGCAGCCAGTACCTCAAGGAGCAGAGCCACCTGCAGGTGGCCTACTGGGCCGGTTTCGCCGCCGTCTGCGACCGCGTCCGGGCCAAGTATCCCGACCTCACCATCCAGGCCTGCGCATCGGGCGGCGGCCGCGCCAACTGGGGCGTACTCCCCTGGTTCGACGAGTTCTGGGTATCCGACAACACCGACGCGCTGCAGCGCATCTACATGCAATGGGGCACCTCCTACTTCTTCCCGGCCATCGCGATGGCCTCGCACATCAGCGCCACCCCCAACCACACGGTCTTCCGCACCACCTCGCTCAAATACCGCGTGGACGTGGCGTCAAGCGCCCGTCTCGGGATGGAAATCCAGCCCAAGAACATGACGGAGGCCGAGAAGGACTTCTGCCGACGAGCCATCGCCGATTACAAGCGTATCCGTCCGGTCGTCCAGTTCGGTGAGCTTTACCGCCTGGTGTCCCCCTACGACGACAAGGGCTACGCCTCGCTGATGTACACCTCGGAGGCAAAAGACAAAGCCGTCTTCTACTGGTGGAAGATTGCCAACTTCTATGACGAGCATTTTCCGCGCGTGCGCATGGCCGGGCTCGATCCCGACCGCCGCTACAAGGTCACGGAACTCAACCGGATCGACCTGCGTCCGCTCGCCTTCGAAGGCAAATCCTTCACGGGCCGTTTCCTGATGGAGAACGGCCTGGACATGCCCTACACCAACGAACCCGAATACGGCGAAAAGACCGACTGGTCCAGCCGCGTCCTGCTGCTGGAAGCGCTGTAGACATGAAAAAGAAAGCCCTGCTCCCCATCCTGCTGGCGGCTGCGGTCTCCCTGTCCGCCGCCCCGCCGCCCGCGTCCGCTTTCCGCACTTCGCTCGATGCGGGCTGGTCCTTCGCCCTGGGCAACGCCGCCTCGATGGAGGCGGACTTCGGCCACGGAACGGAATATTTCACCTACTTTACAAAGGTGATGTCCAACCACGAAAACCACGGTCCCGCCTCGACGGATTTCATCGAAGACGGCTCCTGGCGAACGGTGACCCTGCCCCACGACTGGGTGGTGGACCTGCCCTATGACGGTGCGGCGAGCCACTCGCACGGTTACAAATGCATCGGCTGGCGCTATCCGGAGAACTCCGTCGGCTGGTACCGACGGCACCTGGAAATCCCGGCGGAAGACAAGGGGAAACAGGTCTGGATCGAGTTCGAAGGCATCTTCCGCGACAGCCAGGTCTTCTGCAACGGCTGCTACCTGGGCGGCGAGAAGAGCGGCTACGCCTCGCGGGTCTATGACCTCAGCCCCTACCTCAACTACGGAGGCGACAACCTGATCGCGGTGCGCTGCGACGCCTCCGTCGAGGAAGGCTGGTTCTACGAGGGCGCCGGCATCTACCGGCACGTCTGGCTGCACAAGGCCGGCCCCGTGGCGGCGGAGCCTTATTCCATCGTGGTGGGGGCGGATGACATCCGCTTCGGCCTCGCGCTTGCGGACGACTCCGTCGATCCCGCCCGCATCACCGTCCGGAAGCGTTTCTTCGACGCGGAGGGCAGTGAGGTCCCCGCCATGACGCACCGCTGGAGCTTGGACGACCCGTATCTGTACGGCTGGAAGCTGGAGCTCTTCTACGACGGCGTCCTGTCGGCGGAATACAGCGGACGCAGCGGCCTGCGCGAAATCGCCTTCGACCCGCAGCAGGGCTTCCTGCTGAACGGCACCCGCGTGCAACTGAAGGGCTGCGACCTGCATCAAGATCACGCCGGCGTGGGGGCGGGCATCCCCGACGCCCTGTGGCGCTACCGGCTGGAGCAGCTGCGCAAATACGGATTCAACGCCATCCGCTGCTCGCACAACCCGGCCAGCCCCGCGCTGCTGGACCTGTGCGACGAACTCGGCTTCGCCGTGATCGACGAACAGCGCCAGTTCGGGGTGAATGCCGAGCAGACCGCCCAGTTCGAGAACATGATCCGGCGTGACCGGAACCACCCGTCGGTGATCCTCTGGAGCGTGGGCAACGAGGAGTGGGCCGTGGAGTGGAACGAAACGGGGACGCGCATCGCCCGGCGCCTGACACAGATCGCCCACCGGCTGGATCCCACCCGCCCGACGACCTACGGGTCCAGCAGCGGTCCGCACCCCAACCGGGGCGTAGATGTGTTCGGATTCAACTACGTGATCCAGAATGATATAGAAGGCCTGCTGCGGGAGTTCCCGCAGCGCACGGGCGTGGGGACGGAAGAGACCACGGGCTCCGGTACGCGCGGCAAATACGCCACGGTCCCGGAACGCGGATGGATGCTCTCCCTGAACCGCAGCGGCGTGGAAAACCGGCCGATGGGCGGAAACCCGGATCAGGTCTGCACGCCGGACGCCCAGCCGATGACCGCGGACGGCCGGGTGCTGGAGGTCATCGCACGCGGCTGGAAGTACTATGCCGCGCATCCCGGCCTGGGCGGCCTGTTCTACTGGACGGGCATCGACTACCGGGGAGAACCGAACCCGATGGTCTGGCCCGCCACCGGATCGCAGTTCGGCATCCTCGACTACTGCGGCTTCCCCAAGGACGAGGCCTTCTACCTGCAGTCCGTCTGGACGGATGAGCCGGTCCTGCACGTCGCTCCCCACTGGAACCACCCGGTCCCGGAAGGGACGACGGTGCCTGTCGTGGTCTATACCAACTGCGAGCGCGTCTCGCTGAAAGTGAACGGGAAGAACCTCGGTTCGAAGGAAGTATCCGGGAACGGAAGCGTTCGCTGGGAGGTTCCGTACCGGCCCGGCCGCGTGGAAGCCACGGGCCGGCGCGGCGGCCGGGTGGCCGTGCGCACCGTCCTGGAGACGACGGGCCCGGCCGTGGACGTGCGCCTGACCCCGTCCCGGACCCAGCTGGAGCGCGACGGCGCGGACGTCGTGGTGCTGGACATCGAAGCCCTGGACGCGCGCGGCCGCTTCGTGCCGGACGCGGAAATGCCGCTGACCGTCCGGGTGGACGGCGCCCGGCTGCTGGGCTGGGGCAACGGCGATCCCGGCTTCAAGGCCGTCGAACGGCCCCTGGATGGCAACGAAATGGACATCAGTACCTTCAGTGGATGCGCCCAGGTGCTGGTCCGTTCTCTCGCCGGCCAGGACGGTCCGGTAACCGTATCCGTCGGCGGACGGACGGTCCGGCTGGACTGAGAAGTACGCAGCCGTCATTCCCCTGCCCCGGGCGAAGAATCTCCCGATAATATTGCTATATTTGTAGTTTGAGTAAACTACAATCGGTAACGTTATGTCAACCAAGGGAAAAATCATCACCTGGGTCGTGGCCGTCCTGCTGGTCGCCTCCGCCATCTTCGTGTACTTCAAGTTCTACTTCGTGTTCGGCGAAGGCGTCAAGGCCGGCGAACTGAACCAGATCGTCTATAAGGGCTGGGTCTGGAAGACCTACGAAGGACGCCTGATCCAGACGGGATTCAAGAGCAATGGTACTGGGAAAACCGGCGGAAACAGCCTGCAGTCCAATGAATTCAACTTCTCCGTCGTGAGCAAGGAAGTCGCCGACTCACTGATGCTTTGCAGCGGCAAGAACGTCGAACTGCACTACAAGGAGTACAACGGCTGGCTGCCGTGGCGCGGCATGCAGCGCTACGTCGTGGACCGCATCGTTTCCGTGGAACCGGGTACGGGCACGTCCGAGATTCCCATCTTCGTCGGCGGCGAAACGCTATGACGTCCCTGCTTCCGCTGCTCGTCGCGAGCATCCTCGCGACGCAGCCCGCATCCGGCCCGGACGGCCGGATGCTGACCGTCGCCGAGTCCGTCGGCCAGGCGGACCATTCCGTCTATCCCGAACAGGTGCGCCTGTACTGGACGCCGGAAGGCGAACTGACGCGGGAATTTCCCCGCCGGGAGGCGCCGGAATGGAAGCTTCCCCAGAGCGAGGCGCCCGGCATCGTTTACGGTGAATCCATCAGCCGCAACGAGTTCGGCATCAACGGCGGGGTCTTCCCCGCCCCGGACGGAAAGCGGCTCGCGGTGTACCGCAAGGACGAGTCCGCCGTCACGCTCTACCCCCTCTACGACATCACCACCCGCACGGGCGGCAGCACCCTGATCCGCTACCCGATGGCGGGCATGGCCTCGGAGCACATCTCCCTGTGCGTCTGCGACCTGGAGGGGCACATCCTCACCACCCTGCAGGTCACGGACTTCGACGACGAGCGCTACCTGACCGGCATCACCTGGGCCCCGGACGGGAAATACATCTTCGTCCAGGTGGTGGACCGCGCCCAGCACGAGATGCACCTCAACATGTACCGTTCCGACGACGGCCGCTTCGTCCGCACGATCCTGACCGAGCGGAACGACGCCTGGGTGGAGCCGCTCGACCCGCTGTACTTCCTGAAGGACAGCTACCGTTTCTTCTACCGCACAGACAACCGTGACGGCTGGCGCAACCTCTACCTCTGCGACACCCTCGGGCGCATTTCCCGCGTCACCCCCGTGGACGCCGACGTGGACTACGTGGCCAACGACGGGAAGTTCCTCTACTATACCTCCGCGGAAGTCTCCCCGGTGGAGAACCACCTCTTCCGCGTGCGGGTGGACGGCCGCGGGAAGAAGCGTGAACGCACACCGCAGCGCCTCACGGAGGAACCCGGCTGGCACCAGGTGTCCCTGTCGCCGGACTTCAGCCGTTTCATCGACCGCTACAGCAGCTTCAGCGTGCCCGGCGTGACGCAGGTGCGCGGCACCGACGGCAAACTGCTGGAAACGGTCCACATCGCCCCCGACCCGCTGGCCGGCTACGCACAGTGCCGCGTCGAGTTCGGCACCACGCCCTCCGCGGACGGCAGCTGCGAGAACTACTACCGCCTCTTCTATCCGAAGGATTTCGATCCCGCGAAGAAATATCCCCTGGTCGTGTACGTCTACGGCGGCCCGCACTCGCAGATGGTCAACGACTCCTGGCTCGGCAACATCCGGATGTGGGAGATGCTGATGGCCCAGCGCGGCTACGTGGTCTATGTCCAGGACAACCGGGGCACGCAGAACCGCGGCGCGGCCTTCGAAAAGGCCATCAACCGCCGCTGCGGGCAGGTCGAGAACGACGACCAGATGGCCGGCATCCGCGCCCTGCTGGACCGGGCTCCCTGGATCGACCGCGAGCGCATCGGGGTGCACGGCTGGAGCTACGGCGGCTTCATGACGCTCACCCTCGCCACGCACAATCCCGGCTTCTTCAAGGTGGCCGTGGCCGGCGGGCCCGTCATCGACTGGCAGTGGTACGAGGTGATGTACGGCGAGCGCTACATGGACAATCCCGCCACCAATCCGGAAGGGTTTGAAGCCACCTCGCTCATCCCGCGCGCCAAGGACCTGACGGGCCGCGTGCTCATCTGCCAGGGCGTGCTGGACGGCACGGTGGTGCCGCAGCATTCCCTGAGTTTCGTCCAGGCCTGCATCGAGGAAGGCGTCCCGGTGGACTGGTTCCCCTACCCGCTGGACGAGCACAACATGCGCGGGAAGGCGCGGGTACACCTGTACGAGAAGATTACGGATTACTTCGAACAGCATCTATGAGAAAGATCCTGATGGCCGCGCTGGCCCTGCTGCTGGCGGCCGCCCCGCTCTCCGCCCAGAAGAAGGCGGAAACCCGGCTGTATGACCGGACCCTGGCGAAACCTTCCCTGGAGGCCTTCGACAAGTTCCTGAAGAAATACCCCGCCTCCGTGTATGCGGACGACATCCGGGCCCGCAAGGACACCCTGCTGAACATCAGCCCCTATGACGAGGCGCAGGCGGCGCAGATCGCCGGGCCGCTCCTGCCGGCGGGAACGGAGTTCCGTGCCGTCGCGGACCGCCGCGAAGCCGTGGACCGCATCTATGCGCTCTGCCTGGACGGCGAAGGCCTGGCCCTGGACCAGGTCCGCATCGTCAGCTTCATCCGGGGGGCGGACGGCTGGACGCAGGAAAGCGTCTATGACGCGCCCGCGTCCGATGCGGAGGGGATGACCGGCCGCGCGTTTGCCGACGGGACCTCCGTCGTCGCCATCCGCGGCACGCGCTACCTCTTCTTCCACTACCTGACGTACGGCGGGGACGGCTCGCAGCAGACCTACGTCGCCGCCGCCTACGCCCCGCAGACCGACGAGTTCGGCTGCGTCTCCTTCCGCGGGAAAGACATCCGGGGGACGGGGCACGTGCCGGAATACCACATCCTGGGCCGCAGCGACGAAGCCCTGCTCAGCGGCATGGACCGGCCGTGGATGCGCCTGCTGCTCAAGGACATCCAGGACAATCCCTGGCTGGAATACGTGCCGGAGAACTTCTGGCTCACCGATGCCGCCATCGCCTGGTGGCTGGAGCAGAATCCGGGTGCGACGACCAGCGCCACGCATCTCAAGTTCAACATCCTCCAGCCCGAGAGTTCCCTGGTGGAAGAATTCACCGCTTCGAAAAACAGGAAGAATTCGTCG
>JAEEGL014805799.1_pt1 | contig 23302 bp, 19 predicted proteins | sample 9134231 | NCBI WGS metagenome assembly JAEEGL01 (sample SAMN16246548, study PRJNA631951) | gut metagenome | biome: gut microbiome; feature: rumen; material: fiber-attached | host: Bos | place: Iran: Karaj | collected 2018-10
GCCAGGTGCTGGCGGTGTCCGCCGCCCCGCCGAGGTCAATCTCGTTGCTTGCGTCACCGTTGTCACCGTCCACGATGGTGATGGAGTCCGAGCCCAGCCCGCCTCTGACCGTGGAGTTCTTGAACAGTTGCCGGATCGTGGCCCGGTCGTCGCCGTCCCCGAGGTCGATGATATTCCTGGGCTGCCCCTCTGAAGTCAGCAACAGATCCCCACCGACAAACAGCGTATCGTTGCCGCCGCCCAGGGAAATCTTGCCGTTCTTCACCCAGCCCGCCAGCGAGACGTTGTCGGCGCCGTCCCCGCTGGTGATGGTGCTGTCCTCGAAGGAAGCACCAGCATCATTTTTCCCAATCGTCAGCGTATTGGCCCCGCCGCCGAGAGAGATTCCGCTGTTGGACCCTACCCTGCTGTTCAGGGAAACGCTGTCGCTGCCGCCGCCCAGGGAGATGATGGCTTCGGACATGGAATAGCCCGCCCCGCCAATGACAACGGTATTGGCGCCGTCCCCGAGGTCGATGGTGCCTTTGTTCAGAGCGGTTTCCAGAGAAGCGATGTCGCTGCCCGTGCCGCCTGTTACTAAAACGTTAAATAAAGTGTGGTCGGATTCACCCCCGCTTCCTTTCCCGGCAATCAGGCGGTTGTTACCGTCACCGAGGGCGATGGATACCTTGGCGTTCGGATCTGCTGGGGCGCCCGCCCCGTGGGCGAGATGTATGGTGTCATTGCCCGCCCCGCCGCGAATGGTGACCTTTGCATATAAGGAAAAAAAGCTATTGACGCCCTCCGTATAAGCGCCGTTGACGGCAAGGGAATCGTCGCCCTCGCCGAGGTCGATTGTATAATTCCAAGACACGGCCTTATCAATAACGACGCTGTCGCTGCCGCCGCCGAGGGTCATGGTTTTGGGTTCATCAGTAATGCTGTGCACATTCCCGCTGATACTGACGTTATGATAGCTGGTTCCCCCTACAAGCGTCGGGAAATTGATGTCTGTTCTGCTAATGTCACCATTATATTTCGCCCAGCCGTCCTCATAAGTCCAAGCCATATCCATTCACTCCTTTCGCGGTTGCATTCGTTCCCGGCCGTCCCCGCCACCGGCGTCGTCTTCGCCCGGCGACGGAATTACCGGATACGCCCCTCCTGTGGACATTGCTCTGAACATGCGAAATCCTTCCTTCCTTAGTCTCCACGCCCCCGGCGGCTATGGCAAGAACCGTGGCGTTATGGATTGCGTTTGCATGAAGCAGGGGAGCCCGCCGAAGGCCGCGGCATGAAATCGTTACGGCGGTGGGCGCCCTTTTTCCCGCAACTGTCTGTTATCTGCGAATCCCGGCCCAAAATCAAGGGCTGACAAAACAGTGTCGGAAAACATCGTCAGGAATCCGTTTCCCTTGCCGCGTCCCGCCTCCGGAAAGGCGCGCCGCCGCAACCTCCACGCCACAGCCGGCGCCCCGCCCCGTCCGCGAACAAACAGACACATTTCACCATTGGTCATTATACGCCATTGGGTAATCCATTATCAATAGAAACATGGTGAATGGTCATAAAACTACCATTCACCATGTTTTGCCGGTGTCTTTTATGAATTGGGGATGGGATTATTCGAGGAAATTGTTCTCATACTGGAACCTGTTAGAAACATTCCGTTTCTTACAGGTTCTGCATGAGACGGCATTGGCACCGACAGGTGCCAATGCCGCGTGCGAAGCAGGCGCCATCGGATGGAATTTTTCCGTCCGATGTTAGTATCAACCCGAAAATTCCGTTCCATCCGGATTTTTCCCGAAGCCGGTCCGCGCTTACGGGGACAAGGAAATCCGGCGACAAAAAAGGGCGAAACAAAAAATTCGAAGTAAGGAATTCTTACTTCGATTTTTTGCGCGGCTCGTTTTCGATCGCCGCTATCCCATGTCGGGCAAGGGATGGAAGGGGATGGGGATGGGGGGGGAAGTGAACGAAATTGGAAGGGAAAAGGGGAGGGAAAGAGGGGCGCAAGGCATGGGGGAGGAAGCACGGGGGAAATCGTGAGGGAGGGGGGAGGAGCAGAGCCGTCACTTTAGATTTGCGTAAACCTTTATTTCTGGCCGTAGTAGGCGTTCTTGCCGTGCTTGCGGAGGTAATGGCGGTCGAGAAGAGACTGGCTGATGGGGGGGCGGGGGCCGCCGGCGAGGACCTCCGTATAGTACGCCATGCGGGCGGTTTCTTCGAGGATGACGGCTTTTTTGGCGGCGGCGACGGGGCTCCGCTCCCAGAGGAAGGGGCCGTGGGAGGCGACGAGGACCGCCGGGACCGCCATCGCGTCCCGCCCCCGGAAGGTCTCGGCGATGACCCGGCCGGTGTTCGCCTCGTAGTCGCTTTCAATCTCCCCGGCGGTCAGCGGCCGGGTGCAGGGAATTTCGCCGTAGAAATCGTCGGCGTGGGTGGTGCCGAGGGCGGGGATCGGACGGCAGGCCTGGGCCCAGGCGGCGGCGTAGCGGGAGTGGGTGTGGACGACGCCGCCGATGGCGGAATCCATCCGGTAGATGGCCAGGTGCGTCGCCGTGTCGGAGGACGGAGCCAGCGCCCCCTCTACCTTCCGCCCGGTCGCCAGTTCCACCACGGCCATATCCGGGGGCGTGAGGCGGTCATATTCGACGCCCGAGGGCTTGATGACGACGAAGCGCCGCTCCGGGTCGATGCCGGAGACGTTCCCCCAGGTGAAGGTCACGAGGCCGTAACGCGGCAGCATGAGATTCGCCGCCAGGACCTCTTCTTTCAATGATTCCAGCATGATGGTTCCTCCTTCGTCCGTTGGCTTTGGTCATGAAAAACGCCCGGCCCGCCCCGGAATGACCGGGGCCGCTGCCGGGCGTAGGCCGGAAAAACCGGCCGTTTTTTATTCGCCGGAGACCAGGCCGGCGCCTTGGGGCTGGGCGCTGAAGTCGGGGATTCGCGGATCGCCCTTGGCCATTTCGCCGATCAGGCGCTCGCGGTACTGGTCGAGGGGCATGGGGCGCGCGAAGTAAAATCCCTGGATGGCATCGCAGCCGATTTCCCGCAGGAAATCCACCTGGTCCTTCGTCTCCACGCCCTCGATGACGACGCCCATGTTGAGGTCGCGGGCCATGTTGACGATGTTCTTCATGATGACGGCCGCCCGGTGGGAGGTCTCGATGTCCTGTACGAAGCGCATGTCGATTTTCAGCACGTTCACCGGCGCGTTGCGGAGCATGCTCAGCGACGAGTAGCCGCTGCCGAAATCGTCCATGAGAATCTGGAAGCCCGCCTCCTGGAAGATATGGATGGCGTTCAGGATCTGCTGGGGATTGTCGGTATAGGCGCTCTCGGTGACCTCCATCTTGAACATCCAGGGCTCCAGGCTGTACTTTTTGAGCAGGCTCTGAATGAATGCCAGGAGGTCGGCGTCGTAGAAATTCAGCCGGGAGACGTTGACGGAAATCGGGATCACGCGGCCGTATTTCTTCTTTTCGCTGGACAGGAGCTTGCAGGCCTCCTCCCAGACGAAGCGGTCGAGGCGGACGATGAAGCCGTTGCGTTCGAAGAGCGGTACGAAGCGCGACGGCGGAATCATGTTGCTCAGGGGGTGGATCCAGCGCACCAGAGCCTCGCCGCTGATATCGCGTCCGTCCTTCAGGCTGTAGATGGGCTGGATGAAGATGCAGAACTGTCCTTCCTCCAGCGCGTACTCCATCTCCCGGAGGATCATCTGCTCCTCCAGGATCAGCGCCCGCATATCCTCGTCGTAGTTGGCGTAGCGCTTGTTGTAGTTGCCCTTGACCGTGTTCATGGCCATGTGGGCCCGGTCGCACATCTGGTCCACCGTCAGGAACACGTTGGAGACGGGATAGACGCCGGCATAGAACAGGATGTTGTGGCGGATGGCCAGCGATTGCACCGCGCCGTCCAGGCCCTGGATCAAGGCCTCCATGTTCAGGGAGTCAAGGGGAAGGCAGAGGGCGAAATGGTCAGCCTCCATGCGGCCGGCCAGGCCGTTGCCCTCGGCGACGTGCTGGAAATAGGCGCCGGCCGTCTTGAGGATCAGATTGCCGGTTTCCATGCCGAAAAGGTCGTTGATGATCTTGAAGTAGCTGATGTCGAGATAGATGATGGCGTAACGCGTGCCGGCGTCCCGCTGCAAGAGAGCCGACGCCTTGCGGCAGAAGCTCTCGCGGTCGTAGATGCCGGTCAGGGCGTCCTGCTCGATGAGGCGCTGCATTTCCACGATCTGCTGGTTCTGGGCGGTCTGCTCCACCTTGCGCCACTCGTTCTCCATGCGAGCCATGACGTTGCGGACACGCATGCGGACCACGGTGGGGCTGTATGGCTTCGAGATGAAGTCCGCGGCCCCCATCTCCATCGCCTTGACCTCGTTCTCACCCTCGGACTGGGCCGTGGTGGCGATGACCGGAATCGAGGAGAAGCGGGCGTCCCGCTTCATGTGGGACAGGAACTCGAAGCCGTCCATGATGGGCATGACGAGATCCAGCAGGATCACGTCGATCTTGTTCTCCATCATAAAGTCCAGCGCCTCGCGGCCGTTGCCCGCCTCGAAGATGGTGTAGTCGTTCTTGAAGAACTGCGCTAGGATGACGCGATTGATCTCCACATCATCGACAATCAGCATAGCGGCCTTTCCCGTTGTGTTTTCCATAGCGCTTCCCTCGCATCCTGTAGTACTGGCCTCGTATTTCAATGAATTCCGCAGGCGAATATCAATTTTGCAACAGCTTGAGGAGTTTCTTATCAAATGTCGCGATTTCCGCGCCCTTGACTTTATGATACCCATACAGGACACAATCGACAAAATCCAGATTACGCTCCCCGTATGTATCAAGCGCCAGATTCAGCACATCACGTTCCTGGCAGTGGACAAGCTCCAGAAAACCCTTGATGGTTCCGGCAATCGTATCGCGCTCCAGAGAATATACGCTTCTTAAAACATAGACGATTTCCGCGACAACTTCAATCGTAATGGCTGTGGTCCCCGATGCCAGGTATTGCTCGGCTTTGTCCGCCATTTCTACGTTGTCATTCAGCAGATACCGCAATACCAGGTTTGCATCAAGCAATACCATGTTTTTGTGCCACCGCCCGTTGCCATGCGCCCTTCTCCCTGGCCGCAAGAGCTGGATCGGCATATTGCGCCAGGGCGCCGCGCAGGCTATTCTTGCGAACGGCCGTCGCCGACTCCACGAAGTCATCCATGATCGTTATGATGACCCGTTGATTCGGCTTGGCAATCATCTTTTCCAATGGACGGACGGCTGTACCGTCGAAATATCCCTGAACCGCCAGCATATATAATCACTCTTCCTGACCGCGTCCTGTGAAATCGCCGCCCCAGGCGTGCGCCCGGAGCGGCGTGTCCGCTTCGCAACCAGGCGGTTCTCTTCCTTGGGCGTGGATAGAAACCCACACTCTACATTTTAGCATAGTCAAGGGAGATTTGCACCTGTTTTTGAAAAAATATGGAATTGGCTATAGGCGCGTCAGGGTTCCGGCAGGACCTCGCAAAGGGCCGTCTTCGCGAGCCGGATGGCGGTGTCGAGCTCCGGCTGGGTGATGTTGAGGGGCGGGTTGAAGTAAAGGACGTCGCCGATGGGGCGGAGCAGCAGGCCGTGGGCCAGGGCGTGGCGGTAAACCTCGTAGCCCAGGCGCCGCTTCGCGTCAAAGGGGGCTTTCGTCTTTTTGTCCGCCACCAGCTCGAAGGCGTGGATGAGGCCGATATGGCGCACTTCGCCGACGTTGGGATGGGGCAGGATTTCCTCCGCCATCCGTTGGGTGAGCCATTTGGCGTTCACCGCCGCGTTCTCGAAGACGGGCCGGGTGCGGAAGATATGCTGTACCGCCAGGGCCGCGGCGCAGGCCAGGGGGTTGCCGGCGTAGGTGTGGCTGTGGACGAAAGCCTTGCCCTCGCTGTAGTCGGCGTAAAAGGCGTCGTAGATCGTCTGGGTGGTGACGGTGACGGACATGGGCAGGTAGCCGCCGGTCAGCCCCTTGGAGATGGTCATGATGTCCGGCGAAATCTCCGCGTGGTCACAGGCGAACATTCGCCCGGTGCGGCCGAAGCCGGTGGCGATCTCGTCGGCGATCAGCAGCACGCCGGTCTCATCGCAGAGGCGGCGGAGCTTTCGGAGATAGAGCGGCGGATAGACGCGCATGCCGGCGCTGCCCTGGAGCAACGGTTCGACGATGATGGCGGCGGTTTCCTTCGCGTGTTTTTCAAAGGCTTCCTCCGCCTTCCGGAAGCACTCGCACCGGCAGTCCTCCCGCGTCCGGCCGTAGGGACAGCGGAAGCAGTCCGGCGCCTCGACGTGGATGTTGTCCATCATCATCGGCTGGTACATCCTGGCGTAGAGATCGAGACTGCCCACGGAAAGGGCGCCGATGGTCTCGCCGTGGTACCCCTCGGACAGGCACATGAAGCGCTGCCGTTCCGGGTGGCCGGTCTGGACGTGGTACTGGAAGGCGAGCTTCAGCGCCGCCTCGACCGCCGCCGAGCCGTTGTCGTTGAAGTGGAATTTCTTCAGTCCTTTGGGCACGATGCGGGCCAGCGCTTCCGCCAGCCGGATGGCCGCCTCGTTGGAGAAGTTGGCGAAGATGACGTGTTCCAGCTTGTCGATCTGCTCCTTCACCGCCTGGTTGATTTCCGGGTTGCAGTGGCCGAACAGGTTGCACCACCAGGAGCTGATGATGTCGAGGTATTTCTTGCCGTGGACGTCGTAGAGCCAGGCGCCCCGCGCCCGGGCAATCACCATCGGCGGCAGTTCCTCGTAGTCCTTCATCTGCGCCGCCGGGTGCCAGATGTACTGAAGGTCGCGCTGTTCCCAGTTTTCGTTTATCCTGTCCGTCATGCCGTTTCTCTCCTGTCAGAATGTGGTTTGCCGTTTCCGGGGTGAGCCCTTGTCAGGCATAGAGCGACGCCAGAAAACCGGCGTCGATGTCCAGTGTCCGGTCGCCCTGCCCGACGACGGCGATGACCGGGACGCCGGTGATGGCCTCGATCATCTGCCGGTTATCCTCCTCCATGGCGTTGCCGGGGTGCCAGTTGTTCAGCAGGACGCCGCGGACGGGAATCTCCCGGCGTCGCAGGTGTTCGATGGTCAGTACGGCGGAGTTGATGGTGCCAAGGCCGGCGTCGGCCACGACGAGCGTTCCCAGCCCCAGCCGGCTGACCAGGTCGTCGAGGATCACGTGCTGCGTCTCGTCCCAGCGCAGGGGGCAGATGATGCCGCCGCTGCCTTCCATCGTCAGGTAGTCGTACTTCGCCAGCGCCCGGCGGAAATCCGCCTCCACCCGGTCGAAGTCGATGGGCCGGTTGTTCCAGCGGGCGGCCAGATGCGGCGACACCGCTTCTTTATAAATGTAAGAGACGAGGTTTTCCGTCGCTTCGCCGAGGCCGGCGACCTCGTTCACCCAGAGGGCGTCGCCCGGCAGGAGCTCGCCCGCTTCGCCGGTCTCGGCGCCGCTGATGGCCGCCTTGTAGTAACCGGCGGCGAGGCCGGCGTCCCGCAGCCGCTTGACGACCAGCGCCGTCACGTAGGTCTTGCCGACGTCGGTTCCGGTGCCGGTGATGAAAATGCCTTTTCCCATACGCTCACGCTTCTTTCATCTGATAGGGGGCCGCTTCCCGCGTCTCGACCCAAATGCCGGCCCGGGCGCACTTCACCGCCGCCTGGGCCGCCGCCAGGCAGAGCAGGAAATCCGGCACCACCTGCAGGATGCCGCAGTAGAGCACCACCCACCAGACCGATACCGGGGCGTCGATGACGTAGTTGGAAACGGCGTAGAAATACACGAGGCCGAAGGCGTAGACGACGGCCATGCCGACGGCGTTCACCGCCAGCAGATAGCGAAAGCCGGGCGATTCCCGCCGCCGCGCCGCCCAGCCGCAGAACCAGGCCTGGACCACGAAACCCAGCAGGTAGCCGAAGGTCGGCTGCAGCACGTAGCCCGGTCCGCCCCCCGAAGCAAAGACCGGAACCCCCAGCAGCCCCAGCAGGATATAGACGAGAACCGCCGTCGCCCCCAGCCGCGGCCCGAGAAGAAGCCCCGCCAGCAGCGTGAACATGAACTGCAGCGTATAGACGTCGGAGCCCACCGGGATGCGGACGAAGGCGCCCACCGCCACCAGCGCCACGAACAACGCGCAGAGGATCATTTCCCGAAGAGAAAGCTGCGCCATGAAAATCCCTCCCCATAAAGTGTAAAACTGCTTTCCTAAGAATACGCCTGCCGGAAGGAAATGTCAACCAGGAAAAACACACGGTTAACGCAAAGGGGCGCGGCGGTGTCCGGCGCCTGTCACGGCGCGGTTTCCGGACCGCGGTGAAGATGATTTGCCAGCGGCGCGTTTCCGTGATAAGATAAGGGAAGAATCCGGGAGCGCCGCCGGGGAAAACCGGGCCTCCCAAAAAAGCGAGGAATCGACATGAACGAATGGAAGCATACCCTGGGCGCGGCGGTTCTGGCCGCGAGCCTGCTGACGGGAGGCGTGGCCTTCGCCGAGGGCGAGGAAGAGACGCCGGCCGTGGAGACTGCCGTGGAGACTGCCGCGGCGACAGCCGAGGCCGCAGAAGCGACACCCGAGACCGCGGAAACGGCGGCGGAGGCTGCCGCCGAGACGGAGACGGCGGCGGAAGAGGCGGCGCCGATGGTCGGCCTGCCCAATCCTTACATCGAATATCCCGACGTTCCGGCACTGGAGCGGGCCATCGGTTTCCCGGTGCTCTATCTGCCCAGCAATTTCTATGCCCTCTATCACCCGGCGGTCCATGCGTTCGCCATCGCCGGACAAGTGGCGGACCTGCGTTTCCAGAGCAAGGCGGACGACAGCACCATCACGCTCCGCACGGCGCTTTTCGAGCGCGTCCGCACGAAGGATATCAGCGGCTATCACGGCGTCGAGTGGACGACGCAGCACGGTGGCGACGTGAAGCGTAAAAAGGTGGACGTGGCCGTGACCGAAAACGGGACGCGAATCGTGCGCTGGAGCGCCGGCCGATTCGTCTTCGCGCTTTCCGTCACCGGCTTCGATGAGAATGCCTTCAAGCCGGTGCTGAAGAACTTCGTCGTGGTGGCGGACCGCTTCGCGCACAAGTACCGCAACTTCACGCTGAACAAGCCGAAAAAGAAGAACGAGGCCGATTCTTCCGCCGCCGGACAGGCCGCGGAACAGGCCGCCGGGCAGGCCGCGGAACAGGCCGCGGCGCCGGACAAACCCCAGGAGGGAACGCCCGCCGCTGAGCCCGCGAAATGACGCAAAAAAAGGACGCCGCGATTGTTTGCGGCGTCCTTTTGCGTGACGACGTCATTTGCATTGGTAGAAGGGCGTCTTGTTGACCTTCTTGATCTTGTACTTTTTGGGAAAGGCCTCCACCAGCTGCACCAGCTTCTTGAAGCCGTAAGTCCGGACGTCGAAGTCCGGCTTGACGCGCTTGATGTAAGTACCGGCCATGCCAAGATTGGTGAAACCGTCGTCGTCGGAATACTGCTCGCCCGCGATGTGGAGGAGATGGTGGATGCGCTTGATGTCGTTGTCCCGCGGCACGTCGGCGGCGTTTTTCCGGCTCCGGGAGGATTTCCCGGCGGAAGCGGTTTTCCCGCCTTTGCCGGCGGCGGTTGCCTCTTCCTCGCCGCCAGGCTCGTCCTCGCCGCCGCCGGCCTTCGGCTCGCCCAGGTTCTCCAGGAAGATGAAGGTGTCGCAGCTGTTGCGGAAGGCCTCCGGCGTCGTGGTCTTGCCCACGCCCATGACGTAGACGCCCGACTCCCGCAGATGGATGGCCAGCGGCGTGAAATCGCTGTCGCTCGATACGATGACGAAAGCATCATAGATATTGCGGTGCAGCAGCGTGATCGTGTCGATGACCAGCGCCATGTCGGTGGCGTTCTTGCCCACCGTGTAGTCGAATTGCTGCTCGGCCTTGATGGCAAGCCGGTTCAGCTCGTCCTCCCAGTGCTTGAGCGTCTCCTTGTGCCAGTTGCCGTAGGCCCGCTTCACCACAATGCGGCCCCAGGTCGATATCTCCTGCAGCACCGGCTCCAGCTTGGAAAGCTGGGTGTTGTCAGCGTCGATGAGGACGGCAATCTTTTCCAGTAGTTCCAAGCACGTGTCCCTCCTTCCCCGCGACGGTCCTCACTTCGAATCCTTCTTCTTCAGGAACTCGTCCTTGAGCAGGCGGGTGATCTTCTCCCGGGTGCTCTCGTTTTCCAGGTCCTCTACGGTGAGCTCGCCGTTGAAGAGTTTTTCCATCAGTTCGATATAGGCCCGGCCCATGCCCCAGGTCAGTGCCGCCGCCGTGCCGCCGCTGATGGTGCCGCCGACCACCGTGCCCACGCCGGGGATCAGCTTCAGCAGATTCGCCACCACGGTCCGGCCCACCACCGTCGCGCCGGCGATGCCCAGGAAGGAGCTGGCGACGCTGGCCGCCAGACTCCGGGTGAGATTGATGCCATAGACGTTGGTGATGCGGATGAACATGCTGGCTTGGATGGGCGCCAAGATGGCCGCGTCGGACATCGGCAGGGGATTGTAGCCGGCGCCGAAGGCCATGGTCACCGTTTGTTTGATGATCGCCTCCGCCGCCACGCGCTTCAAGACCAGCGAGGCCCGCTGCGCGTTGGCCCAGGCCCGGCGGGCCGACTCCGGCAGCACTTCCAGCGTCGCCTGCACCAGCTCGTCCACACCGTAGGGCGCCATGCGGAAATCGTCGTCGGCGTAAGCCTCCGCCAGCACCAGGCAGATCTTCTTCACCGGCAGGTTGAAGGTCTGGATGGCCGAGCGGAATTCCCGGGCGTGCTTCTTGAGATAGGCCTTGGTGATGACCAGAAATACCGGCAGCTCGCACTCCGTCGCCATCGTTCGCACGAATTCCTGCTCCGCCGGCTCGAAGCGATCGGAATCCGACTGGACGCAGTACCAGAGGCAGTGGATGAAGTCGTCCGGCTTGCCGGTCTGGATTTTCTCCTCCACCAGCGTCCGTATCTCGTCGATGGACTGCTTCTTCCGGTCTTCGTCCAGCTCCAGCCCCACGGTGTCGTAGATGCGGATGGGAACGCCCTTCTTCTCGATGCACTTCAGGCTTTTCGTCACCGGCTCACCCATGCCGGTGGCCGCGAGACGCTCCCGGAAAGCGGCGTTGATCAGCGTGCTCTTGCCGACGCCCGTCTTGCCGGCGATGATGATGTTGGCATGGCCCAGACCGTTGAAGTCGTCCTGGAATTCCCTGACCATCATGCGGATCAGCTCCTCGGCGTTGGTGTAATCAATGGCCCCGTATTTCTCCCTGAGCTCGTCCGTCGTCATCGGTTTATCCATAATCGTATTTCCCCTCCATTATCTGCATCTGGTTATTCCTGACGATATTATATCATTTTCCCCCCGGTTCCTTCAACCATTTGGCTAATAGAATATATCTTATTTGAATCGCTTATAATTAACAGTTTTATTACGTGGTTTCCTCGTTTTTGCCGTACCGGGAGAAAGGCGGGTTTTCCGCCATGGCCCGGCGATTCTGTTCCCGGAAAGGACGCTGCCCTCATGAAGAAATCTTCCCTCGCCGCCATCACGGCGCCCCTGCTCCGCTGGTTTGCGGCCCGAAAGCGGCCGCTGCCCTGGCGGGACGATCCTCGCCCCTATTACGTCTGGGTGTCGGAAATCATGCTTCAGCAGACGCGGGTAGCCGCCGTCCTGCCCTATTTCGACCGCTTCATCGCCGCTTTGCCGGACGTGGCAGCGCTGGCAGCGGCGGACGACGACCGGCTGATGAAGCTCTGGGAGGGGCTGGGCTACTACAGCCGGGCCCGCAACCTGAAAAAAGCGGCGCAAATCGTCATGGCGGAATATGGCGGCGTCCTGCCGGCGGAGGCAGCGGCGCTCCGGAAACTTCCCGGCATCGGCCGCTACACCGCCGGGGCTGTCAGCTCCATCGCCCACGGCCGCCGCGTCCCCGCCGTGGACGGCAACGTCCTCAGGGTCATCGCCCGGCTGACTGGCGACGGGCGCGACGTCATGCAGGAAACAACGCGGCGCGCCATCGAGGCGGCGGTAGGCGAAATCATCCCGGCGGACGCCGCCGCCTTCAATCAGGCGCTGATGGAACTCGGCGCCCTCGTCTGCCTGCCCCGGGGCGCCGCCCGCTGCGAAGCCTGCCCCCTGACGTCCCTTTGCGCTGCCCGGCGGGATGACCGGGTGGCGACGCTGCCCGTCAAAGCGCCGAAAAAAGAACGCCGCGTCGAAGCGCGGACAGTGCTTTGGATCGAGGGGCCGGAAGGAATTGCCGTGTGCCGGCGGCCGCCCCGGGGGCTGCTGGCGGGCCTTTGGGAGCTTCCCAACCTGGCCGGCCATCTGACGCGGCCGGAGGTGCTGGCGCTGGCGAAAGCGATGGGGTGGCCGGTCCGAAGCCTCGGGAAACTCCCCGCCGCCCGCCACGTCTTCACCCATATCGAGTGGCACCTCATCGGCTGGCGCCTTCGCCTCAAAGACGGCGCCGTCAACCCGCCCGCCGCCGACGGCGCATCTCCCCTGCCGCCTATTGTCTGGGCCGCCCCCGGGGAACTGAAAACCCGCTACGGCATCCCCGCCGCTTTCCGCTGCTTTTTCCCGGCGGAGGGATAGGCTGCGCGCGTTCGGGGCGGCTGCATGCAGGACGCCCGGAACAACGCCCGTGCGTATCATGGTTCGCATACGATACCGGCAACCGGAGATCGTATGCGATACAACAGGGCAAATCTGTAAGTAGGAAGCGTTTTTTACGGATACGGAAGAAACCGATGAAAGAAGGCCATTCAAAAGGCAACGCGACTGACATCACTTACGGCGCTCCTTTTCACAATCCTGGCACGCCGGGGCGATGAAGGCGAAAGAGATGAAGCGCGGGAAACGAAAAGCACGACGGCGCAGAGAAATCGCGGCGAGGCCGGAAAAGAAGTCATGACCGGGCGGGAAAAACCCGGGTACGGGAAACAGACATAAGGAAAAGGAGCGGTCTCGCCAAGGACCGCTCCTTTTCGTTTGCCTGGGAACCATTTGGCGCCGCCGAAAGCGAGGCGTTGTTGTCATCGCGGTTCGGGGCGCTTTCGTTGCCGGGGAAAGACGTTGCCGTTCTTTTCCGGCGCGTTTCCTGCCCGTTTTGCCGGGCGGCGCGTCAGCCTTTTCTGATTCTGGCCACGGCTTTCTCGGTGTCCTCGCGGCCGCCGAAGGCGGTGAGGCGGAAGTAGCCTTCGCCGCAGGGGCCGAAACCGGAGCCGGGGGTGCCGACGACGTTCTTCTCCTGGAGTAGATAGTCGAAGAATTCCCAGGAGGTCATGTCCTCCGGCGTCCTGAGCCAGATGTAGGGGGCGTTGACGCCACCGTAGACCGTGTAGCCGGCGGCGGCGAGGCCCTCGCGGATGATGCGGGCGTTTTCCATGTAGTAGGCGATGTTTTCCCGAACCTGTTCCTGGCCTTCGTCGGTGTAAATGGCGGCGGCGCCCCGCTGGACGATGTAGGCGGTGCCGTTGAACTTCGTCGAGTGGCGGCGGTTCCAGAGGGCGTTCAGCGGGTGACGGGAGCCGTCCTTCGCTTTCGCCGTCACCGTCTTGGGGACGACGGTGTAGCCGCAGCGGGTGCCGGTGAAGCCGGCCGTCTTGGAGAAGGAGCGGAATTCGATGGCGACCTCGCGGGCCCCCTCGATCTCGTAGATGGAGTGCGGGACGTCGGGCTCGGTGATATAGGCGGCGTAAGCGGCGTCAAAGAGAATCACGGCGTCGTTCTCCCGGGCGTAAGCCACCCATTTCGCCAGCTCCGCCCGGGACAGGGTGGTGCCGGTAGGGTTGTTGGGGCAGCAGAGGTAGATCATGTCGGCCCGCGTTTCGGGCAGCGCCGGGGCGAAGCCGTTCTCCGCCGTGGAGGGGAGATAGACGACGCCGGCGAAGCGTCCGTCCGGCCCGAGAGCGCCGGTCCGGCCCGCCATGACGTTGGTGTCGAGGTAGACGGGATAGACGGGGTCGGTGATGGCGACTACGTTATCGACGGCGAAGATTTCCTGGATGTTGCCGCAGTCGCTCTTGGAGCCGTCGCTGACGAAGACCTCGTCGGCCTCCACCGTGAGACCGCATTTCTTGTAGTTGTGATTGATGATGGCGTTGATGAGGAAGTCGTAGCCCTGCTCGGGACCGTAGCCGCGGAAGGTCTCCCGGTGTCCCAGTTCCGCCGCCGCCTGCCGCATGGCTTCGACGGAGGCCGCGGGCAGCGGCAGGGTCACGTCGCCGATGCCGAGACGGATGACGTCCGCCGCCGGGTGCGTGTTCCGATAGGCCACCACGCGCCGCGCCACCTCGGCGAAAAGGTAGTTCCCCGGCAGCTTGAAATAATTCTCATTGATATACGCCATGCGCTCCACTCTCCAATATGATGATTTAGACATGGGAATTATATCATCACTGTCAAAAAAAGAAAAGCCGCCGGCTTATTTTTCCGCCGCATATTCCTTGTATTGTGCGGATTTATGGTTTATAATATTCACGGAAAGACGCGACCTCTTTTTCAAAGATGAAGAAACTGCCGGACGTTTTCAAAAAACGACTCCCAGGCGGTTTTTTCCGTGTCTTCTGATTCCGGTGGGAAGAATCATTCTCGTGAAAGGAGGTGAGAAAAAATGCTTGACCGGGTTCTTCGTTTCTTCATTTCCGCATTCATGGCGCTGGCCGGCGCGACGCTGATGCACCTGGCAAGCCCGATGCTGACGCAGTTCATCGGCACGGAAATCCTGAAGATGGACATGGGGATTTTCCGCATGACGCTGATGAACCTCGTCTGTATCTTGGTGGGCACAGCCTTGGGATTGGCGGTCGGACGCCTTACGGCGCCGTTTTTCATCGCTGCTTTGAAGCGGTTTTCGGCCTGGGTGGAAGGGCAGCTCAACAAGATGCCGATCCACGACGTCATCGCCGGAGCCGTCGGGCTCGCGATCGGACTCATACTGGCCGCTCTTTTGGGCGCGGCTTTTTCCGGTATCCCTATTGTTGGCAATTATATTCCCGTGGTATTCAGCATCGTCTTTGGCTATCTGGGTATCCGCATCACGATGACGAAGCGAGAGGACATCGCGGGCCTGTTTGACTTCGTGCCGCGGCTTCTGCGCGATCTCGCCCGGGCACGGGAGCCCAAGGATGAGCCGCAGCCCCTGCCCGCAGCGGAGACGGCGGTGCCGGCGCCGGTGACCGACAAGCGATACAAGCTCCTCGATACCAGCGTCATCATCGACGGCCGCATCGCCGATATCATCGACTCCGGCTTCGTTGAAGGGACGCTTTTGATTCCGGTGTTCGTGCTGGAGGAGCTCCAGCATATCGCCGATTCCTCCGATCTCCTGAAGCGCACCCGGGGGCGCCGGGGTCTCGACATCCTGCAGAAGATCCGCTCGGCTTCGAGAGTTGAGGTGGAGATCAGCAGCCAGGATTTCGACGACGTTTCCGAGGTGGACTCGAAACTGGTGCGTCTGGGGCAGCTCGTCGGCGGCAAGATCATCACCAATGATTTCAATCTCAACAAGGTTTCCGAGCTCCGGGGCGTTCCGGTGCTCAACATCAACGAGCTGGCCAACGCGGTGAAGCCGGTGGTGATTCCCGGCGAATCCATGCGGGTTACCGTGGTAAAGGACGGCAAGGAGCAGGGACAGGGGGTCGCCTACCTCGACGACGGTACGATGATCGTCATTGAGAACGGCCACCGCTACCTGAACGCCACCATCGACGTCGAGGTGACGTCGGCGCTCCAGACGGCGGCGGGGCGGATGATTTTCGCCAAACCGCGCAAGGGCTGACGTCACCCGCACTTTGACTGACATGCCATCGGCGTGGGGAAACGGCGCCGCCAAAAACGCTGCCGCCGTTTCCCTATGCCGAAGGGCTTTTGCTGGAAGGAGACAGCTATGGTTTCCGTGATCTTTCCCGCGGCCGGGCAAGCCAAGCGGCTGAAGGCCGGCGTCAGCGTCAACAAGGCGCTCCTGACGCTGGCCGGAAAGCCGATGCTGGTCTGGACGCTGTTGAAGTTCTCGTCCCTCGACGAGGTCGGCGAGCTCATCGCCGTCGTGCCGGAAGACGAGGTGGAATTCGTGGAGCGTTTGCTCGCCAGGGTGCCGAAGCTGAAGCCGGTAAAGGTCGTGGCCGGCGGCGCCGAGCGGCAGTTTTCCGTGGCCAACGGTCTGAAGGCCGTATCGACGGAGGCGGAACTCGTCCTCGTCCACGACGCGGCCCGGCCGCTGGTGGCGACGGCCACCATCGGGCGCGTCATCGCCGGGGCGCGGGTGACCGGGGCGGCCATCCCCGGCGTGCCGGAGAAGAACACCATCAAGGTCGTGAATTCGGACGGCATGGTCGAGTCCACGCCGGACCGGGCTAAGTTATGGGAAATCCAGACGCCCCAGGGGTTTCACCGCCGGGTGCTGATGGAAGCCTACCTTGCGGCCATGCGGGACGGTTTCGTCGGCACCGACGACGCCAGCCTCGTGGAGCGGATCGGCCATCCGGTGCAGGTGGTGGACGGCGACAACTGGAATTTCAAGGTCACGACGCCGGAGGACCTGGCAGCGGCGGAGTCGTTCCTGAAGAACGATCTGGCCGTGCGGGCGAAGGAAGGCGTCAGCGCCGCCGCCGATCTGGTGGCGGACAAGGTCGGAGAGATGAAACGCCAATTGGAGGAATTGCGCAAATGACAGGAAACGGCGCTTCGACGCGCTTCGGCATGGGCTATGACGTGCACCGCCTGGTGGCGGGGCGCCGCCTGATCCTCGGCGGCGTCGACGTTCCCCATGAGAAAGGGCTGTTGGGCCATTCGGACGCCGACGTGCTGCTTCACGCCGTCATGGACGCCCTGCTGGGCGCGGCGGCGCTAGGTGACATCGGCCGCCATTTCCCCGACACCGATCCGCAGTGGGAGGGGGCCGACAGCCGGAAGCTTCTGGCGCACGTCGCCGGTTTGCTGCGGGCGGAGGGTTACGCCGTCGGCAACGTGGACGCGGTCATCGTGGCTCAGGCGCCGAAGCTGGCGCCCTATATCGGGGCGATGCGGGACAACATCGCCGAAACCCTCGGCGTCGCGCCCGGACAGGTCAACGTCAAGGCGACCACCGAGGAACGCCTGGGCTTCACCGGCAGCGGCGAAGGCATGTCCGCCTATGCGGTCTGCGGCATCGTGAAATGAAGCGGCGGCGCCGGCGCGGCTCACAGCGCGCCAATCGGGCGCCTTGATTTGCCGGCAGCATGGAAAAAGGAGGGGACCCCTATGGCAAAGAAAATCGCAGCAATCGTCCTGCTGCTGATCATCATCCTCGGCGGCTTCGGCGTCTGGCATTTCGGCTATCGCACGAAGACGCCCATGTACTCCCTGGGACTTATCCAGAAGGCGGTCGAGAATCACGACACGATTACCTTCCGCCAGCACGTTGACCTCGACAGCATCCTGTCGCGCAGCGTGGACGACATCATCGCCTTCGCCGGCAAGGATCCGACGGCACCGGAGCTCGAGTCGGAACTGGGGCAGAGCATCTTCGCCGCCCTCAAGCCGGCCATCGTCAACGGACTGAAGATGAGCATCCTGGAATCGGTGGAGAAGGGCAAGAACCCAACCGCCGACGGCAAGAGCGGGACCCAGGCCGCCGATCCCGGCGAGATCGCCCGGCGGGCCGGCCTCAGGGACGTCACCTTCCGCGGGATCACCGCGACCCGGGAGCAGGGCGACGAGGCACTGGCCGGCGTCAGGATCAGCGAGCCGGACATCGGCGACTACGTGCTGAACCTCCGGATGAAGCGCCTGGAGGACAAGACCTGGAAGATTACGGAGATCATGAACCTCAAGGACTACCTGATCGACCTCGACAAGGCCCGGAAGGAAGCCCAGCGGCAGTACCTGGCGAATACCCTGCCCATCATCGGGAAGTTCGACGAGGAATTCAACGCCATCGCCACCGCTTCCCCGGTCGCCTCGGTGGAGAACATCACCCGGCGCATCGAGAACCGCAGAGCGCTGGCGGCGGAGCTCCAGAAGGTCGCCGTCCCGCCGGCGGCCCGGGAAATCGCGTCCCTGCGCGAGGAACTGCTGAACGCCACCATCGACTATCTGTCCGACATTCGCCAGAACTTCAGCGGCGACAATTCCCTCAAGGTCATGCAGCGGGCCCGGGAAGCCCGTACCCGCGCCACCGCGCTGGAAAACGATCTCCAGCGCCTCGAGGAGACCATCCGCCCGAAGGAACCCTGACGCGGCCATCAAGACAACGTGCCTGCGCCCCCGTCTTTTCCGGGGGCGTTTTCCATTGCCGGAAAACGCCTTGAACAACGCGAAAAAGAAAAAATGTCAAAAAATCAAAAAAACCTCTTGATTTTTTCCCGGAAAGCGATTATTATATGGACTGTGAGTTAGCACTCGTCGCCTGGGAGTGCTAACAAAGAAGATCTCAATGTGTAGGAGGAAGATAAAAATGATTAAGCCTTTGGGTGAAAGGGTTGTAGTGAAGGTTTCCGAGCAGGACATGAAGACGGCCAGCGGCATCGTGCTGCCGGATACGGCCAAGGAGAAGCCGCAGGAGGGCAAGGTCATCGCCGTCGGCGAGGGCAAGATGCTGGAGAGCGGCAAGCTGGCTCCGATGGTGGTCAAGAAGGGCGACAAGGTCCTCTTCGCCAAGTATTCGGGCAACGAGGTCAAGGTGGACGGAGAGGATTACCTGATCATCCGCCAGAGCGACATTCTCGCGATCATCTGAATCTGACGACGGACGCCGGGCCCGCTTCGGGCAGGCGAAATCATAACCGAGAAAAACAAGCTGAAAATGGAGGTTCTTTGATATGGCAAAGCAGATCTTATTTGGTGAGGAAGCCCGCCGCGCGCTGGAGAGAGGCGTGGACGCGCTGGCGAACGCGGTAAAGGTAACTCTCGGCCCCAAGGGCCGCAACGTGGTGCTCGACAAGAAGTTCGGCGCCCCGACCATCACCAACGACGGCGTCACCATCGCCCGCGACATCGAGCTCGAGGACGCTTTCGAGAATATGGGCGCGCAGCTCGTGAAGGAAGTCGCCACCAAGACGAACGACGTGGCCGGTGACGGCACCACGACGGCGACGCTGCTGGCGCAGGCCATGGTCCATGAGGGCATGCGCAACGTGGCTGCCGGCGCCAATCCGATGGTCGTCAAGAAGGGCATCGAGATGGCGGTGGAGAAGCTCGTCGAGGAAATCAAGAAAAAGGCCAAGAAGGTCAAGGGCGACGATGTGGCGCAGGTGGCGACGATCTCGTCCTCCGACGAGATGATCGGCAAGCTGATTGCCGACGCCATGGAGAAGGTCGGCAAGGACGGCGTCATCACCTCCGAGGAGTCCAAGACGATGAAGACCGAGCTCAAGGTCGTCGAGGGCATGCAGTTCGACCGCGGCTATATCTCCCCCTACATGGTCACCGATACCGACAAGATGGAGGCCGTGCTGAAGGATCCGTACATCCTGATCACCGACCGCAAGATTTCCACGATCTCCGACATCCTGCCGATCCTCGAGGAAGTCGTCAAGCAGGGCAAGGAACTCGTCATCATCGCCGAGGATCTCGACGGCGAGGCGCTGGCGACGCTGGTCGTCAACAAGCTCCGCGGCACCTTCAAGGCGCTGGCGGTGAAGGCGCCGGGCTTCGGCGACCGCCGCAAGGCCATGCTGGAGGATATCGCCATCCTGACCGGCGGCAGCGTCATCAGCGAGGAGATCGGCCGCAAGCTGGACAGCGTCACCATCGCTGACCTCGGCCATGCCGGACAGGTCCGCGCCTCGAAGGACGAGACCACCATTGTGGACGGCGCCGGCAACAAGAAGGAAATCGCGGCCCGCGTCGAGCAGATCAAGAAGCAGATTGCCGAGACCACGTCCGACTTCGACAAGGAGAAGCTCCAGGAGCGCCTGGCGAAGCTGGCCGGCGGTGTTGCCGTCATCGAGATCGGCGCCGCCACCGAGGTCGAGATGAAAGAGAAGAAGCTGCGCATCGAGGACGCGCTGAACGCGACCCGCGCCGCGGTCGAGGAAGGCATCGTCGCCGGCGGCGGCACCACCTTCGTCGATATCCTGCCGTCCCTTGACAAGCTCAAGGCCGAGGGCGACGTCAAGACGGGCGTTTCCATCGTCCGCCGCGCCATCGAGGAGCCGGTCCGCCAGATTGCGAACAACGCCGGCCTCGAGGGTTCCGTGGTCGTCGAGAAGGTCAAGAAGGAAGGCGACGGCAAGGGCTTCAACGCGCTGACCGGCGAATACGTCGATATGATCGAGGCCGGCATCGTCGATCCGGCGAAGGTCGTGCGCTCCGCGCTGCAGAACGCCGCCAGCATCGCCGCCATGGTCCTGACCACCGAGACGCTGGTCGCCGACAAGCCGGAGAAGAATCCGCCGGCGATGCCGGGTGCCGGCGGAATGGGCGGCGGCATGCCGGGTATGATGTAAGACAGGGAAAGCCCCTTCCGTAAAAATCTGCAAAAAAAGAACCGCCGTCCGGCGTAAAACCGGGCGGCGGTTTTTTGTGCGCCGCGGGACAGGCGAAAGAGCGGCGGGCCGTGTCCGTGGAACGCGAACGAAAAGAAACGCACGTCAAAACGACGCAAACTTTTCGATATCAGGGAAAGTATCGGACCGTTGGGTATTTGCCGGGCGCACGAAAAAGGGCCGCCGCCTGGGGATTTGCTTTCATGCGGCGGCCCTTGCCTTTGGTATACTGTTGGTTTCGCGCCCGCCCGGAGCCGTTGGGGAGGGCGGAAGCGTATCAGGCGAGGTCGATGGAGTGGATGCCTTCGTCGCGCATGAATTTCGCCAGCTTCTTCACGTCGCGCATGAGGTCGTTGTAGTTCTCCGGCGTCAGGGACTGGGGGCCGTCGGAGAGGGCTTTGGCCGGGTTCGGGTGCATTTCCATGATGAGGCCGTCGGCGCCGGCGGCTACGGCGGCCAGAGCCATGGGCTTCACGAGGCGCCATTTGCCGGTGCCGTGGCTGGGATCGACGATGATGGGCAGGTGGGACAGGTGTTTGACGGCGGCCACGGCGCTGAGGTCGAGGGTGTTGCGGGTATAGGTCTCGTAGCTGCGGATGCCGCGCTCGCAGAAAATCACGTTGGGATTGCCTTCGTTGAGGATGTATTCGGCGGCGTTGAGCCACTCGTCGAGGGTGGCGGCGAGGCCGCGCTTCAGGAGGACAGGCTTCTCGGTGCGGCCGACTTCCTTCAGCAGGCGGAAGTTCTGCATGTTGCGGGCGCCGATCTGCAGGAGGTCGGCGTAACGGGCCACGGTATCGACGGCGTCCACTTCGGTGACTTCGGTGACGATGCGCAGGCCCGTCTTTTCCCTGGCCTCGGCCAGGTATTTCAGCCCTTCTTCCTCCAGACCCTGGAAGGAGTAAGGGGAGGTCCGGGGCTTGTAGGCGCCGCCGCGCAGGAACTGGGCACCGCCCTGCTTGGCGATTTCGGCGGCCTCGAGGAGCTGTTCGCGGCTCTCCACGGCGCAGGGGCCGGCCATGACGACGAATTCGTCGCCGCCGATCCTGACGCCGTCCACGTCGATGATGCTGGAATGGGGGTGGAATTCGCGGCTCACCAGCTTGTAGCTCTTGGAAATGGCGACGCTCTGCTCGACGCCGGGCATGGCGTCGATGGCGCAGGCGGCCAGGCGCGTCTTGTCGCCGATGACGCCGACAATGCGTTGCTGCACGCCCTCCATGACCTTGGCGGTGAGGCCGGTGCTTTCGATGACGGCGATAACGTCCTCGATGTTCTTCGTGGTGGCGTCGGGATTCATGATGATGACCATAAACGTTCTCTCCTTTTCGTTGTTGCCGATGTTGCTGCATCAGGGAAATATATCGACGCGCTTTCCGCGCGGGGGAAGCCCGTTTCCCGCGGGCGGGACTATTCCAGCGGGACGCCGGCCAGGCGCTCCGCCAGCAGGGTGTAGCGGCGGCGGGGGCGATCGTTCTCGACGGCGGTCAGGAGCGCCGCCCGGCTGCCTACGAGGATGACGCGCTCCCTAGCGCGGGTGACGGCGGTATAGAGAAGGTTGCGCTGGAGCAGGGCGCGGTGGCCCGGCACCAGCGGCAGGATGACGACGGGGTACTCGCTGCCCTGGCTCTTATGGACGCTGATGGCATAGGCCGGCGCGATTTCCGCCAGCTCCGCCGCCTCGTATTCGGCGGTGAGGTCGGGGCCGTAGCGCACGGCGACGAGACCGGCGGCGATGGACTCGATGATGCCCAGGTCGCCGTTGAAGACGCCTTTCTGGTAGTCGTTCTTCATCTGAATGACCTTGTCCCCGAGGCGGTAGGTGAAAGCGGCGGCGGCCATTTCCGGGCGGCCGGGGCCGGCGGGGTTCAGCGCCGCCTGCAGGAGGCGGTTCAGGGCGTCAACGCCTGCCGGCAGGCGGTGCATCGGTGAGAGTACCTGCACGTCGGCGAAGACGTCAGCGCCGGCGGCGGGCAGTTCCTCGGCGCATAGGGTGACGATCTGCCGCGCCGCGTCCTCGGCGGAGACGGCCTCGCGGAACTCGAAGGCGGTGCCGGCGGCGCAGGCGGGCAGGCGCCCGGCGTTGATGGCGTGGGCGTTGCGGACGATGACGCTTTCTCCCGCCTGCCGAAAGATTTCGGTCAGCCGCACGCAAGGAAAGACCGTCGAGCGCAGGAGTTCCTTGAGCACCGCGCCGGGGCCGACAGAGGGGAGCTGGTCGGCGTCGCCCACCAGGATGACCCGGCAGCCCGGCGGCGCGGCGGCCAGAAAGTGGCGCATCAGCACGATATCCATCATCGAGACCTCGTCGAGGATGACGACGTCGGCGGTCAGCGGGTCGTCTTCGTCCCGGCCGAAGACGGCGTCGTCCCCGTCCTCGTCGGAAAGGCGTCCCTGGGATTCCAGCAGGCGGTGGACGGTCATGGCCTGGCGTCCGGTGGACTCGGCCAGCCGCTTCGCCGCCCGGCCCGTCGGCGCCCCCAGCAGTACCGTGTAGCCGAGGCGCTCGAAGATGGCCAGGATGCCCCGGACGACAGTGGTCTTGCCGGTGCCCGGTCCGCCGGTCAGCAGGAAGACGCCGTGGGACAGCGCCGCCGCGATGGCCGCCCGCTGCCCCTCCGCCAGCTCGATGCCGTCGGCTCGTTCCCATTCCAGCGTCAGAGCCCCGGCGTCCGCCGCCGTCAGCGCCGCCGCCCGGCGCCGGAGGTAGAGCAGCATTTCGGCAACCTCGGTCTCGGCCCGGTAGAGGTGCGACGGGTAGATGAAAAGCTCGCCGCCCAGTGACGCCGTGAGGAGATTGCCGGCGCGA
>JAEEGL015801106.1_pt1 | contig 23302 bp, 21 predicted proteins | sample 9134231 | NCBI WGS metagenome assembly JAEEGL01 (sample SAMN16246548, study PRJNA631951) | gut metagenome | biome: gut microbiome; feature: rumen; material: fiber-attached | host: Bos | place: Iran: Karaj | collected 2018-10
AGAAAGAGGGGCCTACGTAATATGAAAATTACAGACGTACGTTTAAGAAAAGTTAATTCAGAGAACAGAATGAAAGCTGTTGCTTCTGTAACATTTGATGATGAATTTGTTGTTCATGACATCAAAGTAATTGAAAGTCAAAATGGATTATTCATCGCAATGCCATCAAGAAAAACTCCAAACGGAGAATTCAAAGACATTGCTCATCCAATCAACGCTGAAACAAGAGAAAAAATCCAAACAGCTATCTTAGAAGCTTATGATAAAGCTGAAGATGAACCAGCTGACAGCGAAGAAGCAGCTGAATAATTAAAATTTTTGATTATTTATGGCATGGTATTTTTAATACCATGCCTTATTCAATTTATTTATTATAAATATTGCATTAAAATTTTTTTAGTGTTAAAATTATTTTGATAAATCATAATGATATAAGGCTTTTATTTACGGAGGATAAAATGTTTAGTTTATTTAGTTATTTAATTACAATACTTGGAGTAATGTTTTGGTTTTTTAGAGCAATTATTTGCTTTATGATTTCAAATAATACGGAAGTAGCTTTTACTACATATAATTTAACAATGGAAATTATTTTATTATTTGTTACAGTTCCATGTTTTGTTTTAATTTTTAAACGTAATTTAATAGGTGCAACAGTATATTTTGGAGCTTATGGAGCTTATTTTGGAACAGCTATATACGAGTTATTATCTAGTACTCAAGGTATTACAGGTGTTACTGATACAGCCGGAGTTGTAGATATGACTAATTTATTAGTTTATGCATTTGGAATAGTTATTCCATTATTAACATTTATTGATATTTTGGTTAATAAAAATCGTAATAGATTTAATGGTGATAAAAAGACAGATTGGTACTATAAAGATGAAAAATATGAACGTGAATATGATGAGCGTGCCGATCGAAATCAATATAGAACATAATTTAAAAATGGCAATTTTATAATTGCCATTTTTTGTTTTTAAAGCAAGTAATTAGTTGATAATTACTTGTTTTTATATTAAAATAAAAATGTTTATAGATTTAAATTAATTTGGAGGCAAAATTGTGATAGGTAAATTATTTGAAAGTGAAGAAGATAAAAATAAAAAATATTATAGAGTAATACAAACATTAAAAGAATATAGAGATGGAAAGAAATTTCCAATTGATGAATTAGTTGTTGCGGAAAAAGAAATCGATTTGAATGCAGATGATAATTCAAGAATGGGTGGATTTTGCATTTCTACTTATAATTATTGCTTTAGATGGCTTATTAGAGGTGATACTTTATGTGAGGTAATTGTTCCACAAGATAGTAAGTTATATAAAACCATAAATGATAATGATGTATATGTTTGTGATAAAATGATTTTAACAAATCCTAAAAAGATTGATGATGAATTTGCAATGGAACTATATAAAGTTTCTACTTTAAATGATGTTTCATATTTTAGAGCAATGACAGCTTGTGCAATTTGTGGATATATTAATACAGCATTAAAAGTATGTGAAGATAAAGTTAATAAACAAAATGTAAATGTTGCTATATCAGAATTTGAGAGCTTTTGTAAACGAAGAGAAGAAGAAAAATATGTTAAAAATTCTTCAGAAATAGAAAATGTAAAAGCCTTATATTATAAATTAAAAGAAATTCAAAATATAGGATATTAATAAACGTTGTACGCAAGTGATTAGTTGATAAATACCTGTTTTTATGGTAAAATGTAAAAGGACTTATTATAATTTTTTATTTTAGAGGTAATAAAATGGGTAAAGTTAAAAAAGCGGGATGCATACTTTTAAATCCAGAAAATAAAAGTATAGCGCTAGTTTTTAGAGAAAATAAGCAAGATTATTCATTTCCAAAAGGACATTTAGAATCTGGTGAAACATTAGTTGAATGCGCGATAAGAGAAACAGCAGAAGAAACTAAATTTGATTGTGAATTATTAGAAGAAGACCCAATTTATTTTGAAACATATATTACGCCCAAAGGTGAAGATGTAGAAATGTATTATTATATAAGTAAGTATACCGGTTTAAGTGATAATAATTCTGAAGATACTCATCCTACATTTTGGGTTCCATTTGATGAGGTATATGATAAATTATCTTATGATAGTTTAAAAAATGTATGGAATAATGTTAAAGATAAAGTACAATATTATTTTGATAAAATATAGATTTATATAAAAAAGGAACAAAAATGATAGAAAAAACAAGCAAATTAATTAAAGAATACTTTAGTATATTATCATCAGATTATCCTGATTGGATAGATGAATATATTAATACAGAAAGAATGCAAAAGCAACAATATATTAGTGTTACTTGCGGTAAGATTTATTCAAATATGTTTGATTATAATGATTATAGTTCTCTTGATCATTCAATAGCAGTAGCATTAATTATTTGGAATTTTACACATGATAAAAAGCAAACTTTATCAGGTTTATTTCATGATATTGCAACACCTGCATTTAAGCATTGTGTAGATTTTTTAAATGGCGATTATATGAATCAAGAATCAACAGAAGAATTAACAAAAACATTAATTCAAGATTCTAAAGATATAATGAAATTACTTGAAAGAGATAATATAAAATTAGAAGAGGTATGTGATTATCATATTTATCCAATTGCAGATAATGATACACCAATGCTTGCAGCAGATAGATTAGAGTATTCTTTATCAAATGACTTAATAGTATTTAAGACAAATACACTCGAAGAAATTAGAGAAATTTATAGCGATATAGAAGTTCAAATAAATGAAAATGGAATTGCCGAATTAGGTTTTAAAACTAAAAAAATAGCAAGATTATTTGTGAAAAATACTTCTAGATTATCAGTAGCTTATCGAGATGATGCAACGAGATTTTATATGCAAGCAATTGCTGATATATTAAAAAAAGTAAGTGAAGATGGATTAATAAATAAAAAAGATTTATATGAATTAAAGGAAAGTGAAGTAATAGATATCATAAAAAAATCAAAATATGGTGAAGTATTTGAAGGACTTATACAAGCTACAAAAATACATACTTCAAAAGAAGAACCAGAAGATGTTTACTATGTTAAGCATGGTGCAAAAGTAAGATATATTGATCCATTATTTAATGGAAAAAGAATTTCTAAAGAATGTAAAATTGCACAAAAAATGATAGAAAAAAATTTATCATATAATATGGATGATTATGTTTATTTAGATAAAAGATTGAATATATTAAATGAAAAATAAGTATATAATATAATGAATAATGAGGATAATAGAGAGAAAATGATAAAAGTATTATTTGCAACTGGAAATGAGACAAAGGCTAAAAGATTTTCTAAAGGATTATTAGAAAAAGGAATAGAAGTAATTACATTAAAAGATATTAATAAAAAAATAGAAGTAGAAGAAAATGGCAAAGATGCAATAGAAAATGCATTAATAAAAGCTAGAGCTTATTCAAAAATTATAGATATTCCGGTATTTGCAATGGATGATAATTTATATTTAGAGAATGTTCCTGAAGATAAACAGCCTGGTATGTACGTAAGACGTGTAAATGGTAAAAGGCTTAACGATGATGAAATGATAGAACATTATCTTAATCTTGTTAAGACATATGGTACTAATGGAAAATTAACATGTAGATGGGTATATGGAATGGCTGTTATTAATAATGGAAAAGAATTCACATATACATGGAGTAAAGAAGATTTTTATATGGTAGATAAACCTTCAAATAAAATAGATCCAGGTTATCCATTAAATACAATATCTATAAATAAAAAGATTAATAAATATTTTACGGATATAACTGAAGAAGATAAAGCTTTATTGCAGGAAGATGAAAGTGACGTTGTAGAATTTATAGCAAATAGTGTTAATATGTAAAAAATAGAGGTATATAAAAATGAAAAAGTTTTTAAAAGAATATAAAATACCAATTATTATTTGGTTAATATTCGAAACTGTTGCAATTACTTTATTTATATCAATGAATAATATCTTTTATTTATTTAATTTTACATACATAGGAACTTGTGTGGCTTTAGGAACTTCTTTGATGGCACATAAAACAAAATATGCAAGAAATTTTGTCCAAATGGGTGTTGGATTATATATGCTTGTTTATTTGGGAATTATATGTAGAGAAAATATGCAAATTGAAGGATTTTGGTATTATCTTTTTCTAGGTGTATTTGAGGCAGCTACTATACATTATTTTGTTGCTAAGATAGCTGGACCATTATTTTTTGGTAGAGGATGGTGTGGATATGCTTGTTGGACAGGAATGATATTAGATTTGCTTCCATATAAAACTCCAAAGTCAGATAGAAAACCAATTGGATGGATTAGATATATAGTATTTTTATTATCACTTTCATTTGTGGCTGCATTGTTTATTTTTAAAGTTGATAATTTAGAAAACATAATGTTTTGGTCTTTTATAATTGGAAATTTAGTATACTATGCTTTAGGAATATTGTTAGCTTTTATATTAAAAGATAATAGAGCTTTTTGTAAGTATATTTGTCCAATTACAGTATTCTTAAAACCAGCTAGTTATTTTTCATATTTAAGAGTAAAATGTGATCATGAAAAATGTATTAATTGTCAAAAGTGTGTAAAGAATTGTCCTATGAATGTAGATATGTTGGATGATTCAAGAAAAAGAAAAAATGGAACTGAATGTATATTATGTTGTAATTGCATTAAGGAATGTCCTAAAAATGCTTTAAATTTAAAGTAATTATCAAAGGATTTTTTATATTAAGATTTTTACATTTTTAATATTTAGGGGGATAAAATGAGAATTCCAAAACAAGTTTTAATAATACCATATAGAAATATTGATGATAAAATTGAATATTGTGTATTTAAGAGAAAAGATATGAATGCTTGGCAGTGGATAGCAGGCGGAGCAGAAGATTTTGATAAAAATATATTAGAAAGTGCAAAAAGAGAATTTTGGGAAGAAACGAATATAAAAGATGTTGCGCTACAACAATTAGAGATGACTTGTAAAATACCAGTTGTTAATGTAGTAAAAGATTTTATGTGGGGAGAAGACGTTTTTTATTCAGAAGAATATGCTTTTTCTGCTAATATTACAGATGAAAAAATAGAATTAAGTAATGAACATACTGAGTATAAATGGGTAGATTATAGTGAAGCAAGAAGTTTACTAAAATATGATAGTAATAAAAGTGCATTATGGGAATTAGATACAAAATTAAAAAGAGAAAACAATTAAAAATAAGGCTTATGTTTTAGAGGTAATAAATGAGTAAAGAATATTTTGATGTATTAGATGAAAATGGAAACAAAACAAACATTAACTAGTTGAGAATAATTTAGTCAAGATCAAAAAAAAGAGGTGAATTAAATGGAATTGTTAGATGTATATGATAGTTTGGGTAATAAAACCGGTAGAGTTGTTGAGCGTGGAAAGAAAGATGAAACATTTGGTGTAGATGAACATATTGCTGTGGCAATTATTTATATAGAAAATGATAAAGGCGAATTTTTAATTCAAAAGACTTCTGAAGAAAAAGGCGGACATTACTCATCAACTGGTGGGCATATTAATCATGGTGAAGATGCTTATAGTGCAATAATAAGAGAAGTTAAAGAAGAACTAGGCATTGATGTTAGCAATGATAATATAATTAGTTTAGGACATATATGTGTAGATTTCCCAGTAAGATTTATGTTTTATTTAAAAAAGAATATAAATTTGAATGATATTATTCTACAAAATGATGAAGTTGAAAGTGTAGAATATATGAGTATAGATAAAATAAGAAATATTTTAGATAAAGGATTAATGAATAAGGGTCATTACAAAGTATTAGAAAAGGTTTTAGAATATAAAAAAGGAGTTGATCTAAATGAATGATAATAAAACAAACATTAACTGGTATCCAGGTCATATGTTTAAAACTAAGAAACAAATTATAAGTGACCTTAAGTTAATAGATATTGTTGTGGAATTATTAGATGCAAGAATTCCTGTATCAAGTAGAAATCCAGACATTGCAGAATTAACAAAGAATAAAAAGAAAATTACTTTATTAAATAAATCTGATTTAGCTTCAGAAGAGGAAAATCAAAAATGGCTAAGTCATTTTACTAAGCAAGCGCCTACTATTTTAACAGACGCATCATCTGGTAGAGGAATTAATACATTAAATAAAGCTATTGATAAAATAATGGAAGAAGAAAAAGCTTATCAAGCTTCTCGTGGAAGAATTAATAAAACTACTCGTGTTATGATTTTGGGAATTCCAAATGTTGGAAAATCAAGTTTAATTAATAGATTAAATAAAAAAATTGTTGCTCAAGTAGGAAATAAACCAGGTGTTACTCGTGATAAACAATGGATTCGTATTGGTAATAATCAAGAACTATTAGATACACCAGGTGTGTTATGGCCAAAATTTGAAAGTCAAAAGGTAGGACTAAACTTAGCTTTTACAGGTACTATAAAAGATGATATTTTAGAAAAAGTAGATATAGCTTATGAATTATTAAAAGTACTATATAAAGATTATTTAGATAATTTAATTGAAAGATATAAATTAAATCAAGAAGATATTGCTAAAGTTAAAGAATCAAAAAATTATGCATATACTTTAATGCAAATAGTTGCATTAAAAAGAGGATGTTTATTAAGTGGTGGAAGAATAGATGATGAAAAAGTTGCAAGTTTGATTTTGGATGATTTTAGATCTGGAAAACTTGGAAGAATAACTTTAGAAAAATGTTAATATAGGAGAATAATTTGGATATAATAGATAGAAATAAAAATGAACAAGAAGTAAATATGTTATCACCTTTAGTATGGGCATATATTGGTGATGGTATTTATGAAATGTATATAAGAATGTATTTGGTAAATGATCATAGTTTTAAGCCTCATAAACTTCATGTTGAAGCAACAAAATTTGTTAAAGCAAAAGCTCAAGCTGATTTATTGCATAAATTATTAGATGAAAATTATTTATCACAAGAGGAACAAGATATAGTTCGAAGAGCAAGAAATACAGAAAATCACCATGTTGCTAAAAATGCAACACTTGCTGATTATACTTACGCAACTGCTTTTGAAGCTTTAATTGGATGGTTATATTTAACTAAAAAAGATGAACGTTTAAAAGAAATATTAAAAAGAGCAACAGATTAATATAATAAAAAAAACAGTATCTAAAAGATACTGTTTTTTATTTGGTAGCCCGTACGGGAATCGAACCCATGATTTTGCCTTGAGAGGGCAACGTCTTAGCCGCTTGACCAACGGGCCATTCATATTACTTGTTAATATTAACATATTTTTTGGTGTTAGTCAATAATTAATGAAAAAGTTCTATTTTTCATTGCTTATTAGTAAAAAATATGATAAAATAACAACGTATTAAAATAAAGGGGAACAATATATGAAAACTGCAGTATTAATTCCATGTTATAATGAAGAATTAACAATTAAAAAAGTAATAAAAGATTTCAAAAAAGAATTGCCAGATGCAACAATATACGTGTATAACAATAATTCTAAAGATAAAACACGTGAGATTGCAGAAAAAGAAGGCGTTGTCGTTGTTGATGAGTATAAGCAGGGAAAAGGTAATGTTGTAAGATCAATGTTTTATGATATAGATGCAGATATTTATATCATGGTTGATGGTGATGATACTTACCCTGCAGAGTTTGTCCATCAATTAATTGAGCCTGTTGTAAAAGGTGAATGTGATATGGCAATAGGAGATAGACTTTCAAATGGCACATATCAAAAAGAAAATAAAAGACCATTCCATGAATTTGGAAATAATATAGTAAAAAAATCAATCAATGTTTTATTTAAAACAGATTTAAAAGATATTATGACTGGTTATAGATGTTTTAATAAAAAATTTGTTAAAAACATGCCAGTTATGAGTCCTAAATTTGAAATAGAAACAGAAATGAGCTTATATGCTCTTGATAAAAAATATGTTATAAAAGAAATTCCAATTATTTATCGTGATAGACCAGAAGGCAGTGTTTCAAAATTAAATACAGTATCAGATGGACTTAAAGTTGTTAAAACAATTTGCAAAATGTTTAAAGATTATAAACCTTTAAGATTTTATGGAATAATTGCAATTATATTATTTATTTTAGGTTTATTAATTGGTTTACCAGTTATTATAGAATTCTTTAAAACACGTTATATAACTAAAGTTCCATCAGCAATTTTAGCAACAGGACTTATGACATTAGGTGTTATTTTAGCTCAATGTGGTGCTATATTAGATACGGTTGCACGAAATAATCGAGAGAGTTATGAATTAAACTTATTGAGATATAAGCAGATTGAAGATTTAGCAAATCAGAAGAAAAAATAATTTAATATGAGCACGGTTTAGATTATATCGTGCTCATTATTTTTGAAAGGGTAATCATGCAAATTATAAAAGATATATTACTTAAACATAAAACAGAATTTATATATATGCGTTTTTGGCTAGTATTATTAATAGTGGCTATAGTAGCATATTTTGTTGTAAAAATTATTTATACAAAATATAAAAAATCAAAAGGTGTTCAAGTAGAAAAAAATGATTTTTTTGATTTAGTTTTTAAATGGAGATATGTTATTGCTTTAATAGTATTTATAGTTTTAGTAGTATTACAAGTTAACGGATCAAGTATTGGAATGTGGCATTATTATATCCCTGATGAATCTGTTCCAGAAGGCGTATTGTATGGCAATTCACAGTCTATTCGTGGCGATGAATGGGCAACATTTACACCATTTACACTTTCTCAAAAGTATAATAATTATGGTTATTATTCAGATATTATTAGAGGCCAAGAAGGAACCGACATTTATTTGGAATATGGCGCACCAGTATTTAATATCGGAATTATTTTTAGATTATTCCAAATTGGTTATTTATTCTTAGGACAAAGTTTAGGACTAGCTTTTTATTGGAATGCAAGATTTTTAGCAATTATTCTAGCAAGTATAGAATTCTTTATGCTACTTACTAATAAGAATAAGAAGTTATCAATTGCAGCAGGTCTATTAATTAGTTTAAGTCCATTTGTCGCATGGTGGTTTAGTATTAATGGTTTAATAGAAATGATAGTAAGTATGGAATTTGCTATTGTTTTATTTGATAAATATTTAAAACTATGTGGTAAAGATAAATTAAATAAAGAAGAAAAATTATTATTTAATAAAATAAAACATAGTAGTATTAAAAAGTTATTTTTCTTAATTGGAATAGCAATTTGTGGTGGAACTTTTATATTTACATTCTATCCACCATGGCAAATTCCTTTAGGCTATGTTATTTTAGCATTAGCAATTTGGGTAATTGCAAGTAATATTAAAAATGTAAAAATAACAAAAATAGATATTATTCAAATAGCTATTGTATTAATAGTATTTATAGCTATTGTTGCATATTTATTATTACAATCATTAGATGCTATTCAAGCAATTATGAATACAGATTTCCCTGGAAAACGAGTTGAAAAAGGTGGAGGAATGGCTAACAGATTGGTAGAATCTCCTACTAATTTGTTCTTCAATATAAATGATGAAAATATCAATCCTAATCCATGTGAAAAAGCGGGAATTTTTGATTTTTATCCATTAGGATTATTACTTGCTATTTATGTTTTGATTAAGAATAGAAAAAAAGATTTATTACTTATGTTATTGCTAGTTTTAAATGTATTTTTCACACTTTGGTGTGTAATAGGATTTCCAGAAATCCTTGCAAAATTAACAATGCTTAGTATGTCACAATCTTTTAGAACATATTTAATTTTAGCAATTATTAATGTATGTTTATTAGCAAGAAGCATTGCAATTTATGATAATAGTTTTAGTGTTGTTGCATCAACTATAGTTGCAATTTTAATATCAACTGTAATAACAATATTAACAAGTATCACAAATTCAGAATATTTATATTTATATATGAAAATAATAATATTTATAGTATGTGCAATAAGTATTTATCTTTTCTTAAGAGTAAAATCAAATTGGGCTCAAACTTTATTAATACTTGTAATTATAGGGTTATCAATAGTTAGTAGTTTAATTGTAAATCCAATAAGAAGAGGAGTAGGAGTTGTTTATGATGTTCCTATTGTTCAAAAAATGGAAGAAATAGCAAAGCAGGATGAAGGCTTATGGATTGTAGAAGGAATAGGTTATCCGGTTACTAATTTACCTATAATGGTTGGAGCTAAGACAATTAATTCTACAAATATTTATCCTAATTTAGAATTATGGGAAAAATTAGATGGTGGAAAGAATAAAAATATTTATAATAGATATGCGCATATTGCAATGGATATAGTTCAAGAAGAAACTGCTTTTGAATTATTAAATCCAGATTATTTACATGTTAAATTAAATGTTATGGATTTATCAAAATTAAATATAAAATATATTGTAACATCAAATGAATTGGAAAATTTTGATACTGATAACATAAGATTTGGTTTAATTGATAGTAATAATAATTTGAGTATTTATCAAGTTGAATATAAATAGGAGGAATACAAATGAAGGTTGTTTTTGCAACAGGAAATAAAGGAAAATTAGAGCAAGTTAGAATGCTTGTAAAAAAAGATGGCTTTGATTGGGATATTGTTTCAGAAGGCGAAATTGGTTTTGACAAAGATGTTGAAGAAACAGGAACAACTTTTGAAGAAAACTCTAAAATTAAGGCAGATGTTTTAAAAGAGTATTGTGATAATAATCAAGTAGAATATGATTTAATATTAGCAGATGATGCAGGACTTTGTGTTGATATATTAAATGGAGATCCTGGAGTATATTCTTCACGTTGGGCAGGAGAAAACAAAACTAATCCAGAAAAATTAGATTTTTTATTAGAAAAATTAAAAGATTATCCAAATTCAGATGATAGAAAAGCAAAATTTGTATCATGTATTACCGCCATTTTTCCAGATGGAAAGGTATTAGTATCACGTGGTGAATTACATGGAACTATAGCTCCTAAATATAATGTTGTAGTAAAATTAACATATGAGCCGGTTTTTATTCCAGATGGATTTGAAAAACCAATTGGTGAAATGACTCAAGAAGAATTTTCACATGTGGAAAATCATAGAGAAAGAGCTATTAAAGGTTTATTAAACCAAATGAAAAATATATAGTTATAGATTAAAAAAACATATTAATGAATAAGATTAATATGTTTTTTTGTTTTTGTAAAAAAGCAAACAAATGTATTGACAAAATAAAAAATAGTAATATAATTATTTTACGAACAAATATTTTGTGAGGTAATAATTATGATTACAAATTTACATATTAAAAATATTGGTATTATTGATGAAATCAGTGTTAATTTAAATGAAGGGTTTAATGTTTTAACAGGTGAAACGGGTGCTGGAAAATCATTAATAATAGATAGTTTAATGATTTTATGTGGTTCACGTTTTAGTAAAGAAATGATTCGAAAAGGAGAAGATTTTTCTTTTGTTGAATTAAGTTTATTTTTACCTAATCAAGGATTTGAAGATGATACAGTAATTATTTCTCGAGAAATTAATTCTAATGGACGTAATTTGTGTAAAATCAATGGTAGAATGGTTACTTGTAATGAATTAAAAGACTTTATGAAAAATATTATAGATATACATGGTCAAACTGATAATCAATTAATTTTAGATTCATCTTCTCATATTAAATTTTTAGATGGATATAGTGAGCAAGTAATTAATGAATATTTAAATGAATATAAATCATTATATAATGATTATTTAGAAATTAATAAAAAGTTAAATGATAATTATGGAAATGATCGTGAAAAAGAACGCAAACTTGATTTATTAAAATACGAAGTGAAAGAAATTCAAAATGCAAATTTACAAATTGGTGAAGATGATGAATTAGATGCAAAGCGTAAACTAATTGTATCTAGTGAAAAAATTGCAAGTGGTTTAAAACAAGCAGATGATTATATTTCAAATGGTGCAATTGATAACATAAATCAAGCAATTCATTCTTTAGAAAAATTAGAACAATTTGATAATAATTATTTTGATATGGTTCAGTCTTTAAAAGGAACATATTATGAATTGCAGGAATTAAGTCGTGATATATCATGCAATTTAGAAAATGTTGATTTTGATGAAGAAGAACAAAATCAAATTGAAGAAAGATATGATTTTATTCATAGTTTAAAGCGTAAATACGGAAACACTATAGAAGAAATATTGCAATATAAAGAAGAACGTGAGAAAGAAATATCTCAAATAGAAAATTTAGATGAATATATTAATAGTTTAAAACAAGAGCGTAAAGTATTAGCTGAAAAAATGCAAAAAAGTGCACAAGTATTAAATAAAATAAGATGCGAAAATGCTTTAAAACTTCAAGAGGCTGTTAATAAAGAATTAAAAGATTTAGAAATGATAAATGCAAATTTTAAGGTGCAAGTAGATTTATTAAAAGATAATGAATTTAATAAATATGGGCAAAATAAAGTTGAATTTATTATTTCAACTAATATTGGTGAAGATTTCAAACCGCTAGTTAAAATTGCAAGTGGTGGTGAAATGAGTAGAATAATGCTTGCTATTAAAAATGTGTTGGCAAATGTTGATAAGGTTCCCGTTTTAATTTTTGATGAAATTGATACTGGCATTAGTGGAGTTGCAAGTAACAGCGTGGGAGATAAAATGAAACAAATATCTAAGTTACATCAAGTTATTTGCGTTACTCATCAAGCAAGTATTGCAGCCAAAGGTGATTATAATTATTATATTAGTAAAAGTGTTAATAATGATAAAACAGTAGCAACAATTAAACAATTAACTGAAGAAGAAACTATAAATGAAATAGCTCGTATAGCAAGTGGAGCAATTACAAAAGTTGCTTTAAATCATGCAAAAGAACTTAGAAAAACGCGATTACAACTTGTTAGTTAGAATAATCTTAGTATTTAAAATTATATATATAATAATGATTTAAAAAATAGTAAAAAAAATTTAAAAAAATTGTACAAAACTATTGATTTTAATGAGATTATTATATATAATCAAGTCAGAAAAGAGAAATACTTTTCAAATAATTAAATAGTTTTATATTTTCCCTGCGTAGTGCGTGTAGACATGATTTTTTAGAACCTACAAAGCAATGGATATGGGAGTCCACTCTCGAGTTATGGCGTGTATGCTTACCGAATAAGTAATATATCTATTATTTAGGGGATTGTAAGAAACCCATGAATAACAAGGAAGACACCCACCTGAATATATCAGGTCCATTAAAAAATTATTTTCTTACGGCTTGAACGTGGGGCTTTATTTTATAGTTTTGAAAGGATTATGCGTTATGAATGATGATTTAAACAATCAAAATCAACCTGTATATGAAGCAATTAAAGATGCTCCAAAAGCATTTGAACTTGATGGTACAGTTTTTTCAAAAGCATTTTTATGGATGTTTATAGGAATATTAACTACTGCAATCATTTCATTTGTAACATTTAGTACAGGTTTATTATCAACAATGGCTGGAAAAACAGGTTTGATTATTGCAGTTATTGCTGAGTTAGTTTTAGTTTTAGTTTTTTCTTTTGGCTTTAAAAAGATGTCAGCAGGAGTAGTAAGTGTTTTATACTTTGCGTATTCTGTTGTTAATGGAATAGTATTATCAATTGTTTTTTATGCTTATGAATTAAATTCAATTGTTATGCTATTTGGTGTAACTGCATTAATATTTGGTGGTTTATCTGTTGTCGGTAAAACAACTACAGTTAATTTAGTTCCTTATGGAAAAATGATTGTATTATTCTTAATAGGTGGAATAGTATTAACAATTATTAATGTATTTTTAAAGAATCCAATGTTAGATATTGCTCTAGATTGGGCAATGCTTGCACTATTTTGTGGAGCAACAATTTATGATGTTAATAGATTAAAAAATGCAGAATTAGAATATGGTGATGATGCCACTGCTGGCGGAAAATTGCATGTTTATTTTGCAATGCAATTATATTTAGATTTTGTTAACATATTCTTAAGAATTTTATCTATTATGGGTAAACGTAGAAATTAAGGATAATAAAATGCTTAAAAAATTATTTCGATTATTTAAATCAGTAAGAGAATATAAAAAGTTTGCAGTTTTATCACCTATTTCAGTTTCATTAGAAGTTGTAATGGAAGTTATTATTCCAACCCTAATGGCAAATTTAATAGATGATGGAATTTATAGTGGTAGTATGCCAGAAACTTATAAAATTGGTTTAATGCTATTTATTGCAGCTATTATGGCTTTAATATTTGGTATTGCTTCTGGTATATTTGCGAGTCGTGCAAGTAGTGGTTTCGCTAAAAATTTACGTCAAGACTTATTCTATAAAGTGCAAACTTTTTCTTTTTCTAATATAGATAAATTTAGCACAAGTAGTTTGGTAACAAGGCTTACAACGGATGTTGCTAATATTCAAATGGCATTTCAGATGCTTATTCGTGTTGCAATAAGGGCACCATTAATGCTTATTTCATCATTTATTATGGTAGTAAGAATTAATTTTACAATGTCATTGATATTTTTAGCCGCTATACCAATTTTAGGACTACTTTTATTTGTTATTGGAAAAATGGCTTTTCCAATATTTGATAAAGTATTCAAAAAATATGATGATTTAAACAATATTGTAGAAGAAAATGTTTCTGGAATTCGTGTTGTAAAAGGATTTGTTTTAGAAGAAAAAGAAGAAGAAAAATTTAAAGCTAAATCTCAAGAAATTTATAATATGTTTTCTAAAGCTGAAAAAATAATGGCTTGGCAAAGTCCAGTAATGCAAATATCAATTTATATTATGATGATACTAATTAGCTGGATTGGTGCTCAAATTATTATTAATACTAATCAAGTTGAATTATCAACAGGTCAACTTACAAGTTTAATAGCATATACTTATCAGATATCAATTAGTGTAATGATGGTTGCAATGCTTTCAGTTATGAGTACATTAGCATTAGCTAGTGCTAAACGTATAATTGAAGTTTTGGATGAAAAGCCAAGTATTGTTAATCCAGAAGATCCAATAACAAAAGTTGAAAATGGTGAAATTGAATTTAGAAATGTTGATTTTAGTTATATAGATGATGATGAAAAATTAGCATTAAAAAATATTAATATAAAAATTAAATCTGGCGAAACTATTGGTATTATTGGTGGAACAGGAGATGGTAAAACAAGTTTAGTAAATCTTATTCCAAGATTATATGATGTAACTAAAGGTGAATTATTAGTTTCAGGTCATAATGTTAAAGAATATGATTTAGAAGTTTTACGTGATAGTGTAAGTTCTGTTTTACAAAAAAATGTATTGTTTAGTGGTACAATTAAAGAAAATTTACGTTGGGGAAATCCTGAAGCTACTGATGAAGAATTAATAGAAGTATGTAAATTAGCTCAAGCAGATAGTTTTATAAGTGCTTTTCCAGATGGCTATGATACTAAGTTAGAGCAAGGTGGAACTAATGTATCTGGTGGTCAAAAACAACGTTTATGTATAGCAAGAGCTTTACTTAAAAAACCTAAAATATTAATATTAGATGATTCTACATCTGCTGTTGATACTAAAACAGACAGATTAATTAGAGAAGCATTTAAAGAGAAAATTCCTAATACAACAAAAATAATAATAGCTCAAAGAGTTGCTTCTGTTGAAGATAGTGATCGTATTATTGTAATGGAAAATGGCGAAATAAATGGTATTGGAACTCATGATGAATTGATGAAAAATAATAAGATTTATCGTGAAGTATATGAATCACAAACCCAAGAATCTGATAAGATTGGGGGTGATGCATAATGGCAAAAGGATTTAATAAAAAATCTAATGGTAGTGCTGCTGCAGAACTTGCTGCTAATAGACCTAAAATCAGTATGTCTACAGTAAAAAGATTATTGCATTTAATTATCAAAAAATATAAGCTTAGATTATTTTTTGTTGTTATATGTATTATAACAGCTAGCATTGTTAACGTTTCAAGTTTAACATTTATACAAACAATTATTGATGATTTTATTGAGCCTTTATTACTTCAAAAGCAGAATAATCCAGATATTATTATTAGTTTTGCAGAATTTGCATCACTAATTGCTAAAATGATGTGCTTATATTTAGTTGGAACTTTAGCATCTTTTTTATATGCAAGAATGATGGTAAATGTATCTCAAGGTTCTTTAAAACAAATAAGAGATACTATGTTTAGTAAAATGCAAAAATTACCAATTAGGTATTTTGATACACATAAACATGGTGACATTATGACTCACTATACAAATGATACAGATGCTTTAGAGCAAATGATAGCACAGAGTTTACCAAACTTTGTAAGTAGTGCAATTACAATAATTACAGTTTTAATTGCTATGTTTAGAATGAGTTGGCAAATGACTTTATTTGTATTAGCTTTTGTTGTATTTATGTTATTTATAACTAAAGCAATTGCTAGTAAAAGTGGTCAATACTTTATTGGAATGCAAAACATGATAGGTACAACAAATGGCTATATAGAAGAAATGATTAATGGCCAAAAAGTTGTTAAAGTATTTAATCATGAAGATACATGTAAAAAAGAATTTGATAAATTAAATGAAGAATTATGTGAAAATGCTTTTCAAGCAAATCGTTATTCTTCAATATTAATGCCTACTTTAAACAATTTAGGAAATATTGAATATGGTTTACTAGGTGTATTTGGTGCATATTTATGTATTAATAATATTGTTCCTGGATTAACTATTGGAGCTATTGCGTCATTTTTAGCTTTAATGAGAGCATTTAATGGCCCTATTAGACAAGTTTCAAATCAAGTTAATTCAATAGTTATGGCTTTAGCTGGTGCTACTCGTATATTTGAATTAATTGATGAAGAACCAGAAGTTGATGATGGCTATGTAACTTTAGTAAATGCTAAAATAGATGAACAAGGAAATATTGAAGAAACTAAAGATTATACAGGTCACTGGGCATGGAAAAATAATAAACCAGATGGAGACTTTAATTATATAGAATTAAAGGGTGACATTAGATTTGAAAATGTTAACTTTGGTTATGAACTTAATAAAGAAGTTTTACATGACATTTCATTATATGCAAAGCCTGGTCAAAAAATTGCATTTGTTGGTGCAACAGGAGCTGGAAAAACTACAATCACAAATTTGATTAATAGATTTTATGATGTAACTGATGGAATTATTAAATATGATGGAATTAATATTAATACTATTAAGAAATCAGATTTAAGATTAAGTTTAGGTTTAGTTTTACAAGATACAAATTTGTTTACTGGCACAATTAAAGATAATATTAAGTATGGTAATATGGATGCAACAGATGAAGAAGTTATTCAAGCAGCTAAAATTGCTAATGCTCACGGCTTTATAGAAAGATTGCCAGATGGCTATGATACAAAACTAACAGATAATGGAAGTCAGTTATCTCAAGGCCAGAGACAATTAATTGCAATTGCTAGATGTAGTATTAGTAATCCACCAGTCATGATTTTGGATGAAGCTACAAGTAGTATTGATACCCGTACTGAAAAAATCGTTCAAGATGGTATGGATAAACTTATGGAAAATAGAACAGTTTTTGTTATTGCACATAGACTAAGTACAGTACGAAATAGTAAAGCAATTATGGTTTTGGAACATGGCAAAATAATTGAACGTGGAGATCACGAAGATTTATTAGCTCAAAAGGGCGAATATTATGAATTATATACAGGCGCTTTTGAGTTAGAATAATGTTTATAATTCGAAGATTTATAATTGATTTTATATATTTTTTAGAATATTTATAAAGATGTATTTAATTTAATAAAAATGATAGAAAAAAACAATATTTTTTGAGCAAAAAATATTGTTTTTTTGCTTATAATTGTATATAATGTTATGGTATATAATAAGGTGCATTTTTATGTACTATTTGAAAGGAAAATTTAGATGAATCCAGATGATTTAAAAAATAACCCAAATAATCAAAATGGTCCAGATGATTTTATTCCAGGAGTACCAGATTTTGATTTAAATGATTTTGATAATCAAGGCATACCAGAATTAGATCCTAATATGTATGGAGCAAATTCTTTTGATGTAAATGATACATTTTCAGATGAAATGAATCAATACTTAAGTGATGCTGTTAGCGATAGTTTTGATATTACTCCTAATAAGCAAGTACCAGAAGATGATTTAAATCCATCAGATCCATTTGGCTTAGGTAGTGATGATTCTTCATTTAGTCTAGATGATATTCCAGAACTAGAACCATCAAACGATATATTAAATGGTGGCATTACTTCAGATAATCAACCTGTAAGTGATTTTATTCCACCTGTTCCAGATGAGATTAATCCAACAAATAATGTTTCAAATCCTCCTGTACAAGGAAATGTAGCTAGTAATGATGGTTTTGAGAATTTTTCTATAGATGATATGCAAAATAATAATCAAGATGTTAGTGTTCAAGAAAGTATTAATTTAGAAGATGCAAATAATATAGATTATTCTTCTAATAATGATAGTTTTAATTCATTTGATGATTCATCTACAAATATAGATTTAAATCAAGATACAATGAGTCCAGTTGTTGATTTAAATAATAATAGTTATCAAGAGCCAGTTGCTGATTATGATGTAAATGCAAATTATGATAATACTCAATATGCTGATAATACTAATTATCAAGAACCAGTTGTTGATTATAATAATTTAAGTGATGATAATCAAGTTGTTGATTTTGATAGTAGTTTAGGAGAAGCTATTCAAGAATTAAATAGTGATCCAAATGCTCAAGATTTTTTAAATCAAAGTTATGATCAAAATTATGGTCAAGACAATTTAAATAATGGTTATGATGCTAATAATATGAATTATGATGCAAATGGTCAATATAATGCAGGTTATGACTCAAATAATCAATATAATGCAGGATATGATGCAAATGGTCAATATAGTAATGGTTATGATGTAAATAATCAATACAATGCGGGTTATGACCCAAATAATCAATATAATAATTATGATGCAAATGGCCAATACAATACAGGATATGATGCAAATAATCAATATAATACAGGTTATGATGTAAATAGTAATTATAATAATTCAAGCTTTAATCAACCTAATTTTACTGCACCTGCTGAACAACCAACACCTCAAGATTTAGGTAATGTTGGAGAACCTTTAAAAGCACCAAGTTCAGTTAGTTCACCTAAAGCAAAAGGAAAAAAAGGCGGTGCTGGTAAAAAAATATTAGTATTCTTTATAATATTGATATTAATAGCAGGTATTGCATATGGTGGTTATTATGTTTATACAAATTATATAGCAAAATCGCAAATGACATTAAAGAATAAATTCTTTGCTAGTATAGCAAATTCTAATGTTTTAGATATTGCACCAGATAGTCAATTAATGGATACATTAACTAAAGTCTTTGATGAATCACATTCATCAAAATTAGAATTATCAATTGACTCTGACTTAGATTTTGTTACAAATATTGCTACAAATCAAGGTATTGATTTAAATAAATTAAAATTAATAGCAGAGACAATAGTAAATAAAGAAAGTGATAAGAGTAGCTTAGTATTAAAAGCAAATTATGCTAATAATGATATTGCAACTCGTGAAGAAGTTTTAAATAAAGATATTACTGCAATTAAAACAGAAGGTGTTACTGAAAAATATTTAGCAACAATGGATTATAATAATAGAGTAAATAGAATTATTAATCCAACATCTATTATTTCTAATTATTTACCTACAAGTAAAAACAGTATAATTCAATTAAGAAATAATAGCGAAACAATTACTCTAAATGATGAAGATATTAAAAAGATAGTTGATAGATATTCAAAAGTTATAGCAGATCAATTTGTAGAAGATCAATTCACACAAACTGAAAATGTTAAATTACAGGGTGTAGATGGAACAGTTACAGGAATAAAATTAAAATTAACAGATAGTCAAGTTACTGCAATTTATAAAGCAGTTCTTGAAGCTATGTTAAATGATAATAGTTTAATTGATTTAGTTGCATCTACAGAAGAAGATAATACAATAAAGGAAAGTTCATTTAAAGTTACAAATCCAGAAGTTCCAACTTTGAATGATACAAATATTCAAGGACAATTAGATGGACAAACTCAAGTAAATGAAGTTGCTCCAGTAGAAGGTCAAACAACAAATATGCAAGCTGCTGCTACAGATTTAGCACCAGTATCAACAGATGATAATATAGTAACAGGAACATTTTCAAATGATGATATAGTTTCTTCATTTACTACAAGTGAGCCAACACAACCACTTCAAACACTAACAGAAGAAGGTACAACTTCAATAGGACAAGATAATGTTTCAGATCCATTAGTATCTGATGATAATGATTTAGTTTCAACAAGTACAATGGAAGAAACAGAAGAAGACTTATCTATGTATTCAGATGCAGGAATACAAGAAATACTTAATTCTTTATTAACAAGAGCTAAATCAAAATATACTGCTGAAGAAATAAAAGCAGGATTAAAATATCAAATTAGTTTATGCAATAAAGCAAAAAGTAGTAGTAACCAATATGATATTGTATTATATGAATCAGATAATAAAGCAAGAAGAATAGAATTTGAAGATTTAATTCAAAAAATAACAATTGACTTTACATATGGTGAAAAAAATACTATTAAATTCACAGTTTTATCTTCAGTATTTGATGCTTTAGAAGATAATGTAAATTCAGTAGTCGATAATGTAAATAGATCAATTCCTGAAATGTCAAAAGACATGTTAGAAGTTGATGAATCAAAAATTCCAGCACAAGTAAATGCATCTAGTGCTACAAATATTACTGATAATCAAAATGCAGCTCAAACACCAGATACAGCACCAAATAGTTTTCCAACTTTCTCAGGTGCTCCAGTTGAAGGAAATACAGTAACAAATCAAACTGCGACTAATACAAACGCAAATAATACTGTAACTAATACAGATACAAATACTGCAAATAATACAACTTCAACACAAGGAAATAGTACTGCATTAAATGCTGGATTAACTGAAGAAGCAAATATTACTTCAAATACAGCGACAATGAATGATGAGCGTATATCAAGTTCAATACTTGACATGATGCCAGAAGAAGATACAAATACAACAAGTAGTACACAAGTTGTAAAAGATTTAACAAATGGTTTCTCAGTTGTTATTGAAAAAACAGGTACAGATTTTACTTCTAAATATGGTGTGGAATTTGATGTTATAAGAAATAATAGTATTAATCATAAATTCAAATTAGAAACATCAACTAATGGAAAAGCATCTTCAAAAGATGTAAAGAATGCATTTAAATTTACATATAATAATAAAACAAAACATTTTTCAATTACTTTAAATTATAATATTGCATTTGATATTTCTAAATTAAATGTTCCTGATTTTACAACAGATAATGCAATATTTGTTGATAAATTAAGTGATACAGAAGTTGATAGCTTAGAAAAAGAAATAAATATTAATACAGCAAAATTAATCACACAAATTAAGAAAGACTTAAATTTAATAGATGACAAAAATACACCTGTAGAAGTTGAACAACCAGTTGTACAACAACCTACAGCACAAGATAATAGGATATCTCAAGAAGAGGCACAAAATATTTTAGTTGATGCAATTAGTAAATACATGGGTGATGTAATGGGCCGTGGAGAAACATTTACATTAAATAAATTAGAGACATTTACATTACCAAATCATGAGTATTCATGTGTTGTAAATGGTGAAATAGCAATAATAGAAATTGATGGATATAGATTCCATTTAGATAGCTCATATAATTTATCAGCAGAATAATACAAAGGAGAAAATTATGAAACTTGGTACAGTTGTGTTTCAAGATAAGATTTATAATTTAGATTATATGTCTGCAAAACAAATAAAAAGCTTAAATAAAAAAATTGCAGATGAGCAAAAACAGAATTATTTGGAGGGGGCAAGAATTATTTCTCGCCCTCAAGAGGATAAATAGTTTTACAAAAGAGAAAGGGTTGCTATGGATAGAAAAGTTAAAGAACAATATATAGCAATGGTTTTAGATAGGATTTGGAGAAAATATTCTGAGAATATTATTACACAGGCTTTAGTTGATTATAGTTTAAGTGATAAATTATCTACTGAAACAATTAGAAAAAAAGTAAATAATCAATTGGCTAGTATGAATTCTCAAATATTAGCAATTAATCCTCATTATAATGAAAACTTAAAAAAATATGATGTTACTAAGATTGAAATTTTAGATAGCTTAACAATGTATGAAGATACATTAAAAAAATATAGCTCAATTTATGATGAAAAAATTCAAAAATTGATTATAAAACGTGTTGAATTTGAAACACGTAAAATTGGTTTATTATTAAAAGATGAATATCTTGAAGAAAAAACTGAGTTAAGGATTGATGCTAATAATAATATTACTAATAAAATAACTAATGCTTTAAAAAACATTATGAATAAAATTTCAAATAAACCATCTAAACCAATTAAAGAGCAACAAATAGATGTTAGCATTTATAATGATGCTATGGATGTTGCTGAATATCAAAATACTGTTCAAAAGCAAGTTGAAGAAAAATTAGAACATGTTAAAAAACATAGCAAAGAAAATGATAAAGAACAATTCAAAATAGAAGAAAGAATTAAAAAAATAACTGATGAAATTGAAGAATTAAATAATAAAAAAGTAGAATTAATAATTCAAGCAATGGAGTCAAAAGAAAAATGGATAGCAATTGCAAATGTTAAAGCGCCAATACATATTAGAATAAAAACATTTTTAGTTCAAAGATTTAATACTGCAAAAGCTGTTCATAACAAAATAATAGTACCATTTAATGATTTAATAAAAGAATTTAATGACAGAGAATTAAATGATGTTAAAGTTAAATTATTAGAAATGGAAGATTTCAAAAAACACGTTGAAAATACAAAATCAAAAGTTGAAAAAGAATATAAAAAATATAGAGATTTAAATTTAGAAAAAGTAAAACAAGCAGATGAAATAGTTAAAGTAGGATAATTTTTAGTATTATCTTGCAAAATAAAAATAAATGTGTTAAAATAGTTTATGTAAATTAAATATAAATCCTGTGAGAAAGCAAAGTAGGAAAAGGCAGTTATATTAAGAGAATGCAAGTTTTAAGCTGTGAGCTTGCTATATAATCTTTTTTGAAATTTCACTTTTTAGG
>JAEEGL010327855.1_pt1 | contig 23301 bp, 17 predicted proteins | sample 9134231 | NCBI WGS metagenome assembly JAEEGL01 (sample SAMN16246548, study PRJNA631951) | gut metagenome | biome: gut microbiome; feature: rumen; material: fiber-attached | host: Bos | place: Iran: Karaj | collected 2018-10
CACATCAGCGCGATGCCGCCGTAGTTCAGGTTCCAGCCGTAGTGCGCGGCCGCGGTACGCATCAGCGTGTAGCCCTGCGCGTAGGAGATGATCTTGGAGGCGAACAGCGCCTGCCGGATGGCCTCCACCATTTCGGCCTTGTCGCCCTCAAAGGCGGGGATGGTGCGGTTGAACACGCCCGCGGCGTGCACGCGCTCCTCCTTCATGGCGGAGAGGCATCTGGCGAACACGGCCTCGCCGATGAGCGTGAGCGGCACGCCCTCGTCCAGCGCGGCGATGCCGGTCCATTTGCCGGTGCCCTTCTGCCCGGCGGTATCCAGAATTTTTTCCGCCAGCGGAGCGCCGTCCGTATCCTTATACGCTAAAATATCGCGCGTGATCTCTATCAGATAACTGTCGAGCTCCGTCTCGTTCCACTTCTTGAAGGTCTCGTGCATTTCGTCGTAGCTCATGCCCAGCAGGTCGCGCATCAGCTGGTAGGCCTCGCAGATGAGCTGCATATCGCCGTATTCGATGCCGTTGTGCACCATCTTTACAAAATGGCCGGCGCCGTTTTCACCCACCCAGTCGCAGCAGGGCTCGCCGCCCTCCACCTTGGCGCAGATCGCCTGCAGGATGGGCTTGACGCAGGGCCACGCCGCCGGGGAGCCGCCGGGCATCATGCTGGGGCCTTTCAGCGCGCCTTCCTCGCCGCCGGAAACGCCGGTGCCGATATAGAGCTTGCCCTTGGATTCCACGTATTCCGTACGGCGGATGGTATCCGGGAAGTGGGAGTTGCCGCCGTCGATGATGATATCGCCGTCCTCTAAAAGGGGCAGGAGGTTATCGATCATGGCGTCCACGGAGGGACCCGCCTTGATCATCATGAACACCTTGCGCGGCTTCGCAAGATTTTCCACCAGCTCTTCCAGGCTGTGGCAGCCGATGATGTTTTTGCCGCTCGCGCGGCCGTTCACAAAGTCGTCCACCTTGGAAACGGTGCGGTTGAACACCGCCACGGTGAAACCCTTGCTTTCCATGTTCATTACCAGATTCTCGCCCATCACGGCGAGACCGATGAGACCGATATCCGCTTTTTTCATTTTTATCTTCTCCTTTTATCTTTGTACGCGGGCGTTGCCCTTGTAGATATCCCAAACCTGTTTTTCGTCCGCGGGTTCCGCGTAGTCGTTCAGGCTGCTGGCAGCCATCACGCCGGAGGCCCAGCCGAACTGCAGCCATTTCTCGGGCTCCCAGCCCTTCAGCACACCGTACAGCAGGCCGCCGGAAAAACCGTCGCCGCCGCCGATGCGGTCCAGCACCTGAATGGGACGGGGCTCCTCAACGTACCAATTGCCGTCCGCCCACAGAATGGCGCCCCACAGGTGCTCGTTGGCGGAAACGACCTGCCTGAGCGTTGTGGCGTAAGCCCGCGCCTGCGGGTATTTTTCACGCACCTGATCGATCATGTACTGGAAGCGCTCGATCTTGGACGAAAGATCCTTGCCGCCCGCCTCCGGGCCCTGAAAACCGAGGCAGAGCTGGAAATCCTCCTCGTTGCCCACAAGGATATCCGCCACGGAGGCGATCTCGTGGAAGGCCTTGCTGAGTTCCGTCTCGCGGCCTTTCCAGAAGGTGGCGCGGTAGTTGAGATCGAAGCTGACCAGCGTGCCGTACTTTTTGGCGGCCTTCGCCACCTCAAGGCAGCATTTGGTGGTCTCCTCGCTCATGGCGGCGATCAGACCCGAGAGATGGAAGATCTCTACGCCCTCTTCGCCGAAAATGCGGTCCAGATCGAAATCGTCCGCCGAAAGCGTTCTGCCTACCTCGCCCGCGCGGTCGTTCCATACGCGGGGGGCTCTGAGGCCGAAGCCGGAATCCGCAATGTTGAACTGGTGCCGGTAGCCCCAGGGGCCGCCCTGCGGCACGTCCTTGCCCTCGAACCGGATATTGCGGGCTCTGAGCTGCCGCTTGATGAAGTCCGCCATGGGCGAACCCTCTACGAATTTTGTCAAAACGAGGCATTCATTGCCGAGGCTGGATGCCACGTTCAGCACGTTGCTCTCCGCCGAGGTGGCCTGCAGGCAGAACAGGTTGCTGTTCTGCACCGCCATGCGGTCCGGCGGGGTGATGCGAAGCCCCATGCTGGTAACCGAAGCAATTGCGTATTTTTTCATAACTGACACTCCTTTTACGTGCCGCGAACCGCGGAACGCCCGTTGATATGCAAATTTTTCAGCGATATAAAATATCGATTTATCTTATCACACAAAGATCCGAAAATCAAGAATTTTTCCGTGCGGCGCAGGGAAATTCCCCTGTCATTCCCGGACCCATATAACGTATCCCGCTTCCCCTTTTTCTACGTCGCACGCCCCGAGCCAGCGCTCGAGCTGTTCGATATCCTCGTTATAATTCCGCGAAACCTTCCAGTACATAAACGGATAATAGGAAATATAGATATAACCGGGTTTTCGCGCCTCAAACAGCTGCCAGTAATCGCGGCTGCGTTCCAGCGGGTTCTGGTCCCAGGCGGAGAAGCAGGCGTACGGAAGATCCGCATACAGATAGATATACGGATTTAATCCGAAGGTAACAAAATTATCATCCCGCGCTTCTTCCACGATACCGTCGAGATCGCGCAGGGTGGACAGATAAATCTTACGGATCTTATCGTTCGTTTTCAGGTTTTTGAAAGGGCCCGCTTCCAGCGTATTGCCGTAGGGACGCCCCGAACCGTCGTCGCAGTAGACCTTTTCCGCAGGCCGGTAAAATCCCTCGATCCCGATATACACCGCGTTCCACGCCGTAAACGCGACAATACCGACCGCGCAGACGGCGGCAAACGCTTTTTTCATGACGCCTGAAGGCAGCCGGGCGCCCGGATCCGTTTCCCCCGCGCGGCGGAAGGCGGCCTTCAGTTCCGGCGCAAGCCCCGCCAGCATCAGGAAGCCCGCGATCTGGGCGATCCGCCCGCCCGAACCGATCACCACGTCCGAAGAGATATCGACCAGCACGGAATACAGCGCACCGCACACCCAAAAGGAAAACAGCCGCGGATCCTTTTTCTCACACAGAAAATACCAGACCGGCACCGTGAGCAGGATGGGAAGATCGTGATACAGAATAAAGTATTGCAGCTTGAGACCGTCCTTTCCGCCGAAAACGGCGATCAGCCCGATCAGGGAACTGACGGTAAACGATACCACGGTCAAAGCAAAAATAAGGAACCGCGCGCGGCCGCGCAGTTTCCCGAGCACGGCGCACACCAGAAAAACAACAACGCCGACCGCAAAAAAGGCCAGGCTCACCGCGCCGAAAAACCGGTATGCGGATTTCAGCCTTGCGGGCTCAAAGAAATTGCTCCCGTTGAATTCCGTGCCGGTAAACAGATACGGCAGCGTTTCGGGAAGCGCCTGCAGCGCGCCGGTTCTGAAAAGAAACAAAAGCAGCGCGGCAAGAACGGCAAATCCGCCGACGGAAAAGAAAAACCAAACGCGGGGACGCAGAAAACCGCCGTCCGATTCCCGCTTCTTCCGGTTTGCGGCCGCGCGGATGATCACCGCCGCCGTATAAACCGGGTATAAAAGAAACAGCAGCGGCTCCGCCACAACGCCGGACGCGAAACATACGCCCGCGGCCAGACTGCGGACGATCCCCGGCGCCTTTCCCGTAAAGAATATGATGCAGACCACCGTCATCGCCATGGACGAGACGGTGAAATAGCTGACGGCGTAATTGACCTCCGGCAGGATGGCGCAGAACAGAAACGCCGAAAGCAGCCCCCAGCCCCCGTACCGCCGCAGCCTGCAGTACAGATATGCGTAAAACAGCATATTGACCGCCGTAAAGAAAAGGCGCATATACAGGATCAGGCCTTCCGTACCGCCGGTGACCTTTGTAAAGATCCAATACGGAAGTACGGAAAACAGAGAAGCCAGCTGCGTTAAATGCCACTCATCCACAAAAAGGCGGTCGCCGTTCAGGATTCGCTGCGGGACGGTATAATAAAACGCCTCGTCCGGCATGCCTACGCCGTTCCCTGCGGTGATCACAAAGAAAACCAGCAGGCATAATCCCAGCAGGATGGCGGCGATATCCCATTTGTTGATCTGCCGGAAGCATCCTTTTTCCATGCTCCGGCACCGGTTGTTTTCCAAAACGGTATCCTCCGGTACGCGCTGCCCGCGGCACGATCCGCAGGCGGGATTCCACGTTCGTTTTATGTGCGGTTTTACCGCGTCTTGATACGAAAATTATATCACGCCCGGAAATGAAAAGCAAGATTTAAACGGAAATGAGACGGTTCCCTGCAGGGAAGCCGAAAAACAAAAAAACCGGCAAACGGACGAAAAAACAGAAAAAACGGTTGCAAAACGGAAAACGGTATGCTATTATCATGAAAAATAAATATGTTTCCGTATGACGTACGCAGGAAACGCGCTGTGCGACCGAAGGAGTAACACTCTCAGGTGTCCGTAATGGATGAGGACTGCGTGCCGACGGATCTTTGGAGAAGCTCACCGGCAGCCGGCCGGAATGAGTGCCGAAGGGGCAAGCGGCCTGCGCCGCCAATCTCTCAGGCAAAAGGACAAAGAGCATTCGCACATCCGTATTCCGGATGCGCCGCGCCTATCTTTTGCTTTCGTGCAGACCCCTTTCGGGTCTGCTTTTTTTCGTTCAATTCCGGGCAACGTACCCGGCAAAATACAATCCGATTCGGAGGAATGGATCAATGAGCGCATTTTTTAACGGTATCACTTCCGTAAACGACGCCGTCAACGGCTTCGTATGGGGCAAGGTAGGGCTGATCCTGCTGATCGGCACGGGCTTACTGCTCACCGTTGTTACGAAGGTCTTCCAGATCAGCCATCTGCGGCACTGGTGGAAGAGCACCATCGGCTCGCTGTTTCACCGCGACGTGATCGGCCATACAAAAGACGGCCGCTCTATTTCGCCGTTCCAGGCGCTGTGTACGGCGCTTGCGGCAACGGTGGGCACCGGCAATATCGCGGGCGTAGCGGCGGCGATCTGCACCGGCGGCGCAGGCGCGGTGTTCTGGATGTGGATCGCGGCGTTTTTCGGAATGATGACGAACTTTTCGGAAAACGTGCTCGGCATCTACTTCAGACGGCGCAACGGCGCCGATGAGTGGTCCGGCGGCGCCATGTACTATCTGCGCGACGGACTCGGCGCGAAAAAGGGCTGCAAACAGATCGGAAAGATCCTTGCCGTGCTCTTCTCCTGCTTCGCCATTCTGGCCTCCTTCGGCATCGGCTCGATGGGCCAGGTGAACAAGATCGTGCTGAACATCGAAAGCGCGTTCAAAATCGAAGCCTTATCCGGCGTTCAGGTGTTTGAGGGCGTATCTCTTTACGCCGTGCTCATCGGCGCGGTGCTTGTGATCCTTGCGTCCCTCATCATTCTGGGCGGCCTGCGCCGGATCGCGTCCTTCGCGGAAAAGGTGGTGCCCTTTATGGTGGTGGCCTTCATTCTCGGCGCGCTTGTGATCGTGGGCAAAAATTACGCCCATATCCTGCCCGCCTTCGGCGCCATATTCAAAAACGCGTTCACGCCCATCGCGGCGATCGGCGGCGCCGGCGGATACATGCTGAAGACCGTGATCGACAAAACGATGACGCAGGGCTTCAAACGCGGCGTGTTCTCAAACGAAGCCGGTCTCGGTTCTTCGGTGATGGTGCATTCCAATTCCAACGTCAAAGAGCCCGTGATGCAGGGAATGTGGGGTATTTTCGAGGTATTTGCGGATACGATGGTGGTATGCACGCTCACCGCGCTTGTGGTGCTCACATCGGGCGTATACGATCTTTCCACCGGCGCTACCGCCGGGGGCGCGGGCGAAGCCACGCTGGTGGCAAGGGCCTTCAACTCCGTTTTCTCCTTCGGCAATATCGGCGAAAAATTCGTTGCCCTGGCAATGTTCCTCTTCGCGTTCACAACGGTGCTGGGCTGGTCTCATTACGGCACGAAGGCGTGGGAATACCTGTTCGGCACGAAGAGCACCGTTGTATTCAAGATCATCCATATCGCCACGATCATCCTCGGCGCGGTGATGACCTCCTCGCTGGCGTGGGATATTTCGGATACCTTCAACGGGCTGATGATGATCCCGAACCTGATCGGCGTGGTGGTGCTGTTCCCGCTCGTGATGAAGATCACGAAAAACTACGTGGACAGAAAGATCCGCAACAAAGACGTAAAGCCCATTCTCTCTTACGATCCCGCGCTGCAGGCGGAAGCAGAGAAAGCGGAGGCAGCGGAGGAAACGCCGGAGCAATAAACGGGCCGATATAAAAACATAAAACTTACAGATTGCATTCTTTGCTGTTTTATTGTATCCTATATATAAAGGAGGCGGTTTTATGTTTCAAAAAGTGATCGGCGTATTTACGGCGCTGTTTGCGTTTCTCACTTCCCTGACGCAGCTGATCTTTACACCCAACGTGATCCGGGTCGATTTCGACAGCGTGGTGGACGAGATCCGGCCCGTGCACAACATAGGCAGGATGCCGGAATACGAAACGGGGAGCGAAATGAACCGGGTCTTCACCGAGGCGAACATGACCTCGTGCCGGACGCACGATATCCAGGCCACCGATATCCATAATATTTTCCCCGATTTCTCCCGGGACGTCGACGACGAAAGCGCCTACCGCTTTGCCGAATGCGACAAGGTGATCGCGGCCATCGCGGATACGGGCATGGAGCCGTTTTTCCGTTTGGGGATCAGCTGGAGCGACCCGGTACGGGACCGCGAATTCCTGCTGCCGCCCGCAGACTATGAAAAATGGGCGCAGATCTGCGAGCACATTATCCTGCACTACAACGAGGGCTGGGCGGACGGATTCTATTATGATATTGAATACTGGGAGATCTGGAACGAGCCCGAAAACAGCGACGACATTGCGGACAACCACTTCTGGATCGGCTCCGACGAGGAATTTTTCCGCCTGTACGACGTTGCGGCAAAATATCTGAAGCAGAAATTCCCCGCGCTGAAGATCGGCGGCTACGGCTCCTGCGGGTTCTACGCGCTGACGAAAACGAACGCGGTGAATACGGGTGCGACCCCACGGAACCAGTATTTTGTAACCTATTATCAGAACTTCCTCAGTTACATCAAAGCGCACGGCTCCCCCATGGATTTCTTCTCGTGGCACAGCTATACCACCACCGGAAAAAACCTGCAGTATATTGCGTACGTGAAAGAGACCCTTTCGGAGGCGGGCTACGGCGACGCTGAGATCATATGCGACGAATGGAACTATAATCCCACGGAAAACGATCAGCTGGACCGCCGCTACGGCGCGAACCAGACCTCCATGCTGCTGATGTTCCAGAACGAAGGGTTGGATATGGCGCATTACTACGACGGAGACGACGACGGGCTGATGTGGGCCGGGCTGTGGGTCAAAGGGAAGCCTTCCTCCGCCTACTACGGCTTCTGGGCGTTCGGCCAGTTATACAAGCTGGGCAGCCAGGCGGAGATCAAAAACCTGCGGCTGCGGGACGATCTTTACGCGGTCGCGGCCACGGGGGAGGACGGGCAGGCGCTGCTGATCTCCAACGTTTCCGAAAAAAGAGACAGGATCCTCAAGATCGACGCCGGGGATTACACCGTTGACAAATGTATGACGGTGAACGAAAACTGCGAATGGGTGGAGATCCCGCTGCCCGACGTGATTGAAAGCGGCTCTATGCTGTATATCACGTTTCAGAGATGAATCCGCTGAAAGGAAGGAACGAACCGATGGAAACGGCACTCAAAAAATCGTTTGCCCTGCTGCTGGCGGTGTGCATGACCGCGCTTTGCGCGAATATGGCGTTTGCGGCGCTCACCGATACGGAAAAATCGAATACCATGACCGAGATGGCCGCGATCGACCCGGTATTTTTCGGAGAGGACGCAATAATTCGGTTCGGGGTATATCCTTCCGGTGTGTCGGGCGATGTCACCGGCGACGTTGTTGTTACCATAGACGGGCGGACGTATACAACCACAGCGGAAGCGGGAACCATCACCATTCCCACGCTGGCGAATAAAGACGATTTGGACGACCCGATGAATATCAACGCGGGCAACTACCTTTTGCAGATAGAATATCTGGGCAACGACAATTTCAAGCCCTCAAAAACGGCAAAGCTGCTCACCGTTGCCAAAAACAAGGTGGATATCTGCGTGGAAGTTGAAAAAGTATACTCGCAGAAAGAGCTGCCCGAAATCAATTTAACGTTCAATTCCACTTCGTCGTTCGATCCGGCAACGGGCGGATGCATCGTAAACGTCAACGGGCAGGATACGTATTACGATTTCGACGACGATTGGGACAGGGCCGTTCTGCTCCCGCAGCTGCCTGTTGACGAATATCTTGTGACCGTGACTTATCCCGGCGACCGCAACTACGAATATGCCGTCGGTTCGTTTTGGTTCAGGATCAAACATTCCGACGAATTCAACAGCATCGACCTTACGGTGCCCGACGTGGGCGTAGGGGAGCACGCGCAGGCCACCGTCGTTCTTTCAAAATATGCGTTGGAAAACATGGATGAAGAGAAAAACGAGGTGACGCTGACCGTGAAAGACAGCGAGGGCGAAACGGTGCAAAAAACATCCTTCCCGCTGCACAGGAACGATCCCGGCGACGAGACCGCTCAGGTGACCGTGGATCTCGGCGCGTTTGCGGCCGGCGCATACACGGTGGAAGCCGTCACCAGCGAACCCGGCGTCAGCGGTCAGATGTACGGGTATGCAACGAGCACGGATTTTCGCGTGAGGCACAAAGATACCGCCATCACGCTCAGCGTGCCGCAAAATCTGACCGCCGGAGAGGCGGCCCAGCTCGGGCTGCGTATCACGCCCGCGGGCGCCACGGGCGAGATCAGCGTATTCGTGGACGGCAAAAGATATACCGCGGCGGCGAACGCAGCCGCCGTTTCGGTCCCCGCTCTGGACGCCGGCACCCACGAGATCCTGGCGCGCTACGCGGGGGACGACAAATTCGTTTCCGCCGAAACGCGGCAGACCATGACCGTTGCCGCGGCGGAACCGAAGCTGCGGCTGGAATACAACGAATCCTGCGCGCAGGGTGAAACGCAGGTGATCGGCGTTACGCTTGAGGGCGCCGCGCGTCCCACCGGCGAAGTGACGGTGATGATCGATAACGAGCCCTACACCGCAAAGCTCTCGGGCAATAAAGCCTCCGTTACGGTCCCCGCGAAACCGGCCGGTACATACGTGATCTCGGCGTATTATGGCGGCGACTTAAACAACAAAGCCGCGATCGCCTCCGGCGAATACACGGTTGCCGCCGCGCGCGGCGCCTCCCGCAGCCGCGTTTCTTCTGCGCCCGCCCGGACGACCGACCGGATCCAAACGGAGCTCCGGATCAAACCGATCGCCCCCGTTACGTTCGGCGAAGACGTTACCATTGAGTTGGAGATGCTGACGCAAGGCGTCACCGGCACGATCATCGTTCAGATAATTAAAGACGGGAAAAGCATTTGGCGGTGCGATACCGATACCGAACATCTCACACTCACCGTCCCCACGGTAAATGACCCTGATAACATCCCGGATGACGTTCTCAAACCGGGTATGGAGAAATACCTCGACAGCTATGACAATACCGTTTCCGCATCTTACGATGCGGACTATTACGGACAGACGCATGATTACTGGGTGCCTTACGATCCGTACGAGCCCAACGGGAACCTGAACGCCGGCGGTTACATGGTGGCGGCCCTCTTCAACGGCGACAGCAGCTTTACCCCCGCAACAGACTTCGAAGTGTTCACCGTAAACAAAATGCAGCCGACGGCAAGCGCCGAATTCGAAGAGAGCGGCGGCGTCTGGACCGCCACGCTCGATTATCCATCCGTCTGCAGGGCCTTTACGGTGATCGACGGCCATATCTATCCGATCAATCAGGATTATGAAATCGTCGTAGAACAGTTTCCGTCGCCGGGATCGCACAACATGCTCCTGACGTTGGAGGGCGGCCGCAATCAGAAATGGAGCATTACCCCCATTTATTTTGAGACCTCCGAAAACGAAATGTGCGTCGACGTGCCCGACGTACGCTTCGGCGAGCGCGCGCAGGTCACCGTCAGTATGCCCGCAAAAGACGTTTCCGAAGAAGGCTACGACACGACCGTTGAAGTGGCCGTGCGGGACGCCGACGGAAAGCTTGTGTGCAAAGAAGAATGGCCCCCCGCGTTGGATGCGGACGACATGATCTGGACCGCGGCGGGAACGCTGGACGTACCGGATCTGGGCGAATACACCGTAGAGGCAACGTTCCGGATGACAGAAGACTATCCGGGAGGAAGGCCTGTTCTTGAGACGACCGTTACCAAAGCCTTCCGCGTGCTGAAAAAGGAGCCCTCGTTTACGCTCACGGTGCCCGAGGGGCTCACCGCAGGCGGCAGCGCCGAGATCACCGCCGTGCTCACACCCGCGCCCGGGGCGGGCGAAGTGACCGTTACCGTGGACGGCTTACCGTATGTTCCCGAAGCCGGGACCGGCAGAGTGACCGTGCCCGATATGACGGCGGGCTGCCACACGGTGCGGGCTGCGTTTGCGGGGAACGATGAATACGCCGCCGCCGAAAAGACTGCGGTCTTTACGGTAAGCAAGAATACAGCGGACATTTCCCTTACGGCAGAAAACAAGAAGCCGAAAGCGGATGAAACGCAGAAGATCGTGATCAGCGTCAGCCCCGCGGTCACGGGCGCAATAACGGTAAAGGTCAACAACAAGGACTATAACGCGCCCGTTGATCAGGGCAGGGGCGAGCTTGTGCTGCCCATGCTGCCCGCGGGCAAATACGTTGTTGCGGCGTTTCTCCCCGAAGATGAAACCAATGCTGCGGCGTTCGGCGTGCTGGCGTTTACCGTAGATAACGCGGACCGGCTTCCCGGCGACGTGGACGGCAACGGCAAAGTGGAAACCACGGACGCAAGGCTTGCGCTGCGCAGGGCCATCGGGCTTGAAACCTACGTGAAAGGCAGCGCCGCGTTCTTTGCCTGCGACGTAACAAAGGACGGCAAGGTGGGCACGGACGACGCGCGCTTCATCCTGCGACACGCCGTCGGCCTGAGCGACCCGCAGATCGCATGGTAAACGAATGATCCTTTGGGGCTGCTTTGCGCAGCCCCTCTTTTTTTTGTTTTCGGATTCTTCTTGCTTTTTTCGTGCGTTTATTGTATTGTTAAAGGAGAAAAAGGGCTGCGCCCGGGAGGAAACAACATGAGATCAAAATGGAAACGGCTGCTGTGTCTGGGCCTTCTGCCCTTCGGCGCGGCTCAGTGCGCATCCGCAGGCGGAGCTGAGAATAACAAGGGACAGGACCGCCGTACCGGGCGGAAGGTGGTGATCCTTGCCACGGGCGGTACCATTGCCGGCGTGGGGGAAGAAGGAAAAACCGCAGGATATCTGTCCGGCTCCCTGACGGCGGAGGATCTGATCCGCGCCCTGCCGGAGGTGGAAACCGTTGCAGAGATCGAAACGGTGCAGGTCTGCAACGTCAATTCGGACGATATCACGAGCGACATCTGGCTGGAGCTCGCGGGCAGGATCAACAAGCTGGCCGCGGACCCCGAAATCGCGGGGTTCGTGATCACTCACGGCACGGACACGCTGGAGGAGACCGCCTATTTTCTGAACCTGACCGTAAAAACGGAAAAACCCGTGGTGCTCACGGGCTCCATGCGGCCTTCCACCGCCATTTCGGCGGACGGACCCATGAATCTGTACGAGGCCGCCTGCGTGGCCGCCTCAAAGGAGGCCGTGGGCAAGGGCGTGCTGGTCGTTTTCTCCGACTGCATCTACGCCGCGCGTTCCGTTACCAAAACCAGCACTTACCACGTAACGGCGATCTCCGCCGGGGAGATGGGCGCGATGGGCGTTATACGGGACGGCCGCGTCTTTATGTACGAATCCCCCGGGAAAAAGCATACGTATCAGAGCGAATTCGACGTTTCCGGTCTCACTTCCCTGCCGAAGGTCTCCATCCTGTATTTCGCCGCGGACGCGGATCCCGATCTGCTGCGCTATGCAGCGGCGCACTCGGACGGCATCGTGATCGCGGGCGCAGGCGCGGGCGAATTCAGCCTGGCCTACAGAAACGTGGTCAGAGAGCTCCCGATCCCGGTCGTGATCAGTTCTCGAATCGACGGGATCATCATCCCCGAAAATCTGCTTTGCAAAAACACCGTGGCCGCAGATAACCTCTCCCCGCAGAAGGCGGCCATCCTGCTCCGGCTGGCGCTGACGAAAACAACGGACCGGGCGGCCATTCAGGAGCTGTTCTTTATCTATTGACACAGCGCCGCGGAATCCCCGAAAAAAAACCAAGAACCCCTTCCACAGCTTCACGGGATGGGGTTCTTTCTGTATTAGGGCTTAATTTCTTATCCAATCAACGAGAGCACGGAAGAGCCCGCGGAACCAGTTGATCAGCCGCTGCCAGAAGCGCAGGAAGGACTTCCATGCGCCGCCGGAGGACCCTTCCTCTGTGGGGGGATCCAGCTTTTGGATGGGCTGCGTCTGTACGTGATCCGGGTTGTTCGCGCAAACGCGGCGTTTCTCGCCTTCCTCGTTTACGGTGGGCTCCTTGACGGTGTACCACTCGCCCCAGGCGTGGGCGTCTGCATCCAGAGGCAGGGCTTCGGTATCCTCCGCCCCGCACACGCAGGCGCGCGTCCGGATGCCCGGCACGGTACAGGTGGAGGGCGTTACCGCGCTCCAGTCGCTCCAGGCGTGCGTGTGGGCGATCAGCGTCACGGTAACGGTAAGCTCGCCGAGGAGCCGCCCTGCCATTTCAGCGTGGCGCTGCTGCTGAAGGCAACGCCCGCGCCGTCGTCGTAAGCGGTGCTTACGGTGACCTTATTGGTTTTGGAAATGCCCTCCATCGAGCCCTCGATTTTTACAATGGGCATGCCCACGTCCGCGGGCGTCACCGTGGCCTCGTAGGTCTCTCCGCACAGACTGCAGCGGAACACGCCGCAGCAAGGCGTATCCAGCCCCGTCTCCGTACGAAGCGCTTCGAGCGGACCCGCATGCTCGTGCTCGCCCGCCGCGAACGCGGGGATAAGCAGCGATACCGCAAGCAGCAAACAAAGGATCACAGCGATCGTTTTTTCATTTCAACCAACCTCCTGTATGAAATAACTGAAAAATATAAAATTCAATATCAGATCTGTTTTTTCAGCTTCAACCGGAATTCCGGCCGTTTTACGTATTCCAGATACGTCGGTCTGCCCGCGTATTCCAGATACGCTTTGTATCTTTCCGTCATGGCGGGCGCCGTCATCAGGTCCATAACCTGCGCCGCCGGAAAATAGCCGGATTCGGCGTTCTCATTTGACGGCCTCGGCACGCCGCTTTTTGCGCGGCATATAAAATCGAGCATGAGCTTGGTAGGGATCTCTTTTACGCCGTTATACCCGGGCTCCCTGCCGGTATTGGACGAAATGCAGAAGAGCTCGCCCACGTCTACCTCAACGCCCGCCTCTTCCATGACCTCTCTTTTTACGGTCTCGATCACGTTTTCGCCCTCTTCCACCTGACCGCCCGGGAACACCCACCCGTCGCGATGATGCTTTACCAGAAGGATCTCGCCGTTTTCGTTGATCACCACCCCCGCGGCGGCAATGATATGCGTTGGCATGACCCAGGCTTTGTTTTCCATTTTGTTTCTCCTTTTATCCGTTCGCCGCTTTCCGGATGGCGGCGGCGGTGCTTTCGGCACAAAGCTTTATGCCCGCATCGGACAGATGGATGGTATCCTCGCACACGTTCTCATAGATATCCTGCGCCACGATCGAATACAGGTCGTTGATCGCCACGCCCTTTTCCTTCAGCAACGGGACCACGGCGGCGTTGTAGCGCGCGATCACGTCCGTACGGTTGTGCCGGTTCTCCGGGCGCACCGGCGTGGTGGTGGCAAAGATCACTTTTTTGCCCCGGGCAAGCAGAATATCCGCGATGCGCATGATCTGCGATACGTAAAAATCCAGAGGGGTGAAAGGGCCGTCGTCAAACAGCTCGCAGATATCCCATTCCCCGCTGTTGAAGTGCACGATATCCGCTTTTTCGATCTGATCCGCCATGTCGAACAGGTCCCGCAGCACGTTGGATACGAACTTGCCGTTGGTTTCCGGCTGCCACACCTCGTAAGCGTCGCCCAGAAGCGCGGGCACGGCGGAGCCGTAGCCGATCAGCCGGATGGAATCGCCGAACAGGATCACCTTTGTCTTTTTCATTTTGCATTTCTCCTTTTTCCCTGTGTCAGGGGCTTCAAAACGTCTTTTATCCAGCGGCTGACGTTGATACGCGTGTGCCCGATCCGCCGCAAAACGGCCGGATTCAGTCTTTCCGGCGCATGGCCGCGGCACATAACGAAAGCGCAACCATCGTAAGCAGCATGCTCAGCTCCTTGTACCACATATCCGCGGAGATCATCGGCGCCTTGCCGAGGAAGATCGGCAGGTCGTCCATAAAGACGTGCTTGATGAACGGCAGAATAAAGAGAACCACCAGCACCCATTTTGTTTTGATGATATACAGCACGGTCAGGAGCCACAGCACGATCACGGCAAGATACAGCAGAATTGCGGCCGCATGATGCCAGAAGCTCACCTCCCGCGGGTCGATAAACAGCTTGAACATAAAAGATAACACGCCCAGCGCCACGGGGATCACGGAGAGCCAGAATGCGTCCTTCCCCTTTCTGATGATCACGGCGATCATCAGCACCGAACAGAGCACGGGCAGCAGCACCTGCGTGATACCGTACATCGGTTCCGTGAGCTTGTCCGCATAGCCGACGATCCGGAACGGCACCGCCAAAGCGAAAGCGATCATGCTGAGGATGGCCAAAGGACGTTTGTAATCAACGTAAAACCGCGAATCGATCTTTTTCATTTTCATTCCCCTTTCCGAAACGGGGAAACGGAAAACGACCGGTCTCCCCTTTTCACGTATAAGGATAACATATGGCCCTTCGGTTTTCAACCATGAATTCGCACCGGCGGAGCTGCGATTGTGCTTGCAACGGAAAACCGGGTATGCTATAGTAAAACTGTAAAAATATCGCCGCCCGTCCCGCGAAGGCTGGCCGGCGGCAAACAGAATAAAGGAGGCGCGGTATGAAAAAGAAAAACGACACGGATCAAAGAGCGATCCGGGAAACAAGGGAGCTGACGCGGCTGGAGGCGATGCGTTCCAAAAAGCGCTACGCCGGGTATTTCGCGGTGCTGCTGATCATTATCGTGCTTACGGACGTGCTGGATAACCTGGCAACGAACGTGGGCGGCAACATGACCTCCAGCTTTATCACCGAATTTTTCGTTAACGGCACCGTATTCGGCAAAAGCTACGAGTACGAGGCGGGGCTGGCGCTGCACAACACCATCAGCCTTGTAGGATACGTGCTCGCACTGCTCGCGCCGTTCTACAAATCGCTGGCGGACAGGATCGGCCGCAAGCCTCTGTTTGCGATGTCCGCGCTGGGCATGGCCACAAGCCTGCTGGTGATCTTTCTCTGCAAAAGCTATCCCGTTTTCCTGATCGGCAGCTTTATGCTCTCGTTCTTCATCGGCAGCGATATCCAGATCTTGTACGTGCTGGAGGAAGCGCCCAAGGAAAAACGCGCCACGGTATACAGCCTGTTGAAGGGGCTGGGCGGGCTTTCCTCGGTGGCGATCCCCGCCATGCGCGCCACGCTGATGGAAAACGACCCCACCAAGTGGCGCAACGTCTATCTGCTGCCGGGCCTGTTCGGGCTGGCCGTGACCGTGCTGATCATCCTTTTTGTAAAAGAGACGCATGTGTTTCTGGATAAGCGGATCTCTACGCTGCAGGCGCACCGCATGCCGGAAAACGCGGCTGCGGACGCAGCCGGGACGAAAACGGAGGCGCGCGCCGGCATCGTGCCCGCCATCAAATACATATGGAAGCATAAAGATCTGCGCACGCTGATCCTGATCAAGATGCTGTTCGACGCGGCCATCGTGGCCATGACCAACTACGAATCCATTATGTACCGCGCCAACATGACCACCGAGGCCATCACCACCGCGGAATTCTACTACCCGTTTCTGTACTGCGCGGCGGTGATCGTTTCCGGTTTTCTGGCGGATAAGATCGGGCGGAAGAGAACGGTATTCCTGTTCGGCCTGATCTGCGCCGCATCCTTCGTGCTGTTCATCCTCAGCGCGAACGGGCTGTGGCATCCGGCCATCGTGGGCGTAGGCTACGGGCTTTACCTGGGCGGCTACTGGATCGGCCGGGATTATATGGAGATCATCTCAACTGAAATGGTACCCACCCACATCCGCGCCTCCATCATCGGCGCGGAGGGTCTTTTGGTGTACGTGGGCATGGCCGTGGGCTTTGCATTCGTCAACGTCGGCATCCTGATCGCGCCCCTGTGGCTGATCTGCAGCCTGTTCGCGCTGCCCTGCATCCTGATCTCCGTATTCCTGCTGCAGCGCAAGGTGAACGAGACCATGGGTGTGGATTACGAGGCGATCACGGAGGACGGCGTATGAAAATAGCGATCATCGGCGCGGGATTGGGCGGCCTGACCTTCGGCGCGTGCGCCGCGCGGGACGGGCACGAAGTGATCCTGATCGACAAAAACGAAGAACCCGGCGGCGTGATGGCGCTGGCGAAGCAGGACGGCTTCTCTTTTGAGCAGGGGCCGCTGATCCTGACGGACCTGCTGCCGGAGGAATCCGTGGGCGGATTTCTGAAAAGCATCGGCATCCGGCTGGAAACGGTCCGGGACGACCGGGGACTCAGCACGCCGGATTTCGATCTCATTCCCCCTGCGGAGTATGCGGGGCCGGACTGGCGCAAACGGCGGCTCAAGGAGCTGTTCCCGCAGGACGCGAAGGGCATCGACGAATACTACCGTTTTTACGAAGCATTGATGAAGCTGCGTTATCTTGGCGGGCAAAAACCAAATCCGATCAGCAAGCTGCGCATGCTCGCGGCGTTTTCCGGCATCAAAAAATACGAAAAACTGAACTGCAAGGAATTTACGGAAACGCTGTTTTCCGACCCGCGCCTCCGGCTGGTGTTCAACGGCATTCTGGCGGATTTCTGCGCCGACCCGGAAGAGGTGGGCTGCTTTATGCTGCCCTTTGTGAATACGGAGACCGCTTTTGACAAGCGCATCCCCACCGAGCGCGGCAAAAAGCTGTATTACCCGAGCTACCGGTACATCGTGGGCGGCTGCCAGAAGCTGCCGCAGGCGCTGTGCGGGTATATTCTGGAGCACGGCGGCACCTTCCTGAAGAACACGGTTGCGGACAAGGTGTTGATCGAAAACGGCCGCGCCGTGGGCGTACGCCTTGCGGACGGACAAACCCTTGCCGCGGACGCGGTGGTGGGCTGCGGCGCCGCGCGGGATTTCTTTACGGATACCGTGGGGCTGGAACATCTGGACGACGCTTACAGAAAGATACTGAACGAATTCCGCCCCATGGAGGCCGTGTTCATGGTGCATCTGGGCGTGGATTACGATCCTTCCGTATATCAGAAGCAGAGCCTGTGTTATTATTACGGCAGCTACGATCTGCACGGCGCGGTGGAAAAGCTGCGCGGCGGCGTTTACCACAACGGGCAGGACGGGTACCTCATCTATTTCCCGGACCGCCACGCGCCGGACTTTGCCCCCGTAGGCTGCCACTGCGTTACGATCTACACGGTGTGCCCGGACCGCCTGCGCGACGGGGACTGGGAGGACAAAAAGGAGGCCTTCGCGGCGGAGCTGATCCGCCTGGCCGAACGGCAGCTGAAAGACCTTCCGGCGCATATCGTAACGAAAAAGATCGTGACGGCCGAGGACTACCGGGCGCTGACGCACATGAAAAAATCCTCCTTCGGCGGCACGGTGCCCATCCGGGACCAACAGAATCCCCCGCACATCACGCCCGTGAAGAATCTGGTCTTCGTGGGACAGCAGAGCGAAAACGGCGGCGGCGTGCCCATCGTGTTCAACGGGGCCGTGCAGGCCTACGAAAAATGGAGCAAAACCGCCGGATGACCCGACGCAGGCGCACTGTTTGTAAAAGACCGGCTGCGCTTACCTGTTTCGGTATAAAAACGTTATGATCCGTTTCTTGAAAGGATTCCGCTTTTCTTAAAGGAGGACGAACGAATGAAAAAGACTTGGAAACGCTCCCTTGCCCTGCTGCTCGGCATCCTGCTGGCGCTCGCGGTCCCCGCTCCGGCGGCGTCTGCGGCGGACGAGGGCACGGTGGGCTTCGCGATCCACCTGGTTTCCTGAGATATATTGCATAAAACAATACGGCCCCGCCCGGCTGTTACCGTCGGCGGGGCTGTTTTTTATGCCGAAAAATAAAATTTACCGGATCTCCGGGGCCTGCAGCCCCACGGCGCGGCGCAGGAGCTTTTTACGGGAAACCTGCGGTACGGCTCCGCCTTACATCAGCTTGCGGAACATGGCCTCAAAGTCGGCAAGGGAAGCGGGGCGCGGGTTGCCGGGCGCGCAGGCGTCTGCCGCCGCGGATCCGCAATAGAAAAGGAATATATTACAATGCATCGATCATCAGCATCAGGCTGAAAAGCTCGATCTGCCCGAATCTGGAGGGGCGGAAAATATTGCCCTGCAGCGCCATGTGCGCGCCCTTGTAGGTGGGAAAAACGTGGTAAACGCCCTTTGAAAAGCCCTTTTCCGCCAGGGCGATCCCCGGCGCTTCGTGAATGATATCGCTCGGTTTATCAAACGGCGCGGTCTCCGATACCGTGTTCACAAGCCCGTCGTTGTGCTGCCAGCACCGATCCAGCGTTATGCCGCCCTCGGTCACCGTATCCGTGTTTCCCATCACGTGCACGAACAGCGTAAAAAACGGGTCGCCGATCCGCCGGTCCTGGATCCGGTAACTGCCGTCGCCGCCGGGTCGCGTGGCGTCGAACGGAACGGAAAAATAGTAAACGTCCGGCACCATGCGGATCCCTTTGTTCATAATTACGGAATGATCCGGGTGCATATCGTAAAGGCCGGTATCCGGCAGGGCTACGTTCCCGGAGGTGATGCGCCGCGCCCGGTAGGCTATTTTACGCATACCGGCTTCCGGCAGATAACGCATCCACGCGGGGAAGCCGCCGAGCTTCTCTTCGCATTTCTCCAAAACCCGGTTCTCGATCGCCGTAACCGCCTGATGGTTTATGTGCAGCGTGGTGCCGTTATAGGCTGCGGCAAGCCCGCAGATGGAATAGATCCAGTCGTTTTTGCCGCCCGCAAACAGACCGCTCAAGCTGCCGTCCGTGGTGGCGCGCTGCTCCTCCTCATCGCCGTAGGCCAGCAGCGAGGCGAGCAGGGCGGAGGTGGGGCCGCCGAAGGAGTGCGCCATAATGTTTATTTTATGTTCCGCGTCCCATTGGGGCAGAATCGGCTTTCCGGTGTAATCCTTGCCGTAGCGCGGATGGCCGCAGCGTTCGCTGTGCGCCTTGCCGTAATCCACCCGCGTCCCCGTAAGCTGCGCGTAAAGCTCGCAGGCGCGGTCCCATGCCGAGCCTACGGGGTCCACCGAAGGCGCCGCCGCGATAAAGCCGGAGGCGTTGATGCGCTTGATCAGGTTGCCGCTGAACAGCCCCCAATAGGCAAGCGTATCGTTGCCGGGCTCGTTCTCGCCCCAGCCGAAAAACCCGTGGACGAATACAAACGGATAATGCGTTTTTGCCGAGCTGCGGTCTATTTCCAGCCCCTTCCCGGGCGCTTTTATAAACCGCAGGGCGCCCGCGGCGGTCAGCAGGGCCCGGTTGAGTACGTAGATGGTGCCGGTAAGCAAGTCGTAACGCATAAAGCGGACTCCTCTCGGTTTCGTTTATGTAATGATGGTAACACAAACGCAGTCCGTTGTAAAGCGGTTGTATTATTTTGATGAAACCTTTTTATAAATTGCTTACAAAGCGATCCCGACGATAACGGTAACCCCTTTTTAACCGCGAAGAAAAACGGGACAGCGGTTTTCATTACCGTAAATGAGGATCGCGCAGGAGACGCAACGTTCCGCATTGAAAGATAAATGAATCAGCCCCGCCCGGCTTTTACCGTCGGCGAGGCTGCTTTTTTGGTTTCTGAAAATGATATTTACCGGATCTCCGGGTCCTGCAGGCCAACGGCGCGGCGCAGGATCTTTTTTACGGAAAACCTGCGGTACGGCTCCGCCTTACATCAGCTTGCGGAACATGGTCTCAAAGTCGGCAAGCGAAGCGGGACGCGGATTGCCGGGCGCGCAGGCGTCTGCCGCCGCGGATTCGCACAGGAACGGAAGATCCTCTTCTTTGAGCTTTTCCAGTTTTACGGGAATGCCGACGTCTACGGAGAGCTGCCGCACCGCGTCCACGGCCGCCTTACGGTACTGCGCCTGATCCATGGCGGAGGTATCCACGCCGAACGCATCGGCGATCGCCTTATACTTTTCGCCGGTGGCTTCCTGATTGAAGTCCATAACGATGGGTAGCATCATTGCGCAGGCCACGCCGTGGGGCGTGTCGTACACCGCGCCGAGCGTATGCGCCATTGAATGCGCGATGCCGAGACCGACGTTGGAATAGGCCATTGCGGTAACGTACTGCGCAAGCGCCATGCCCTCGCGGCCGTCGGGGTCGTTTTCCACCGCTTTGCGCAGATTCTTTGCGATCAGCCGGATGGCTTCCAGATTCAGGCAATCGGAAAGCTCCCATGCCGCCGCCGTGGTGTAACCTTCGATCGCGTGTGTCAGCGCGTCCATGCCCGTTGAGGCGGTAAGGCCCCTCGGCATGGTGGACATCATGTCGGGATCCACCACCGCAACGTCGGGGATATCGTTATGGTCCACGCACACAAACTTGCGCTTTCTCTCTACGTCCGTGATCACGTAATTGATGGTGGATTCCGCGCCGGTGCCGCCGGTGGTGGGCACCGCAATGGTGAATACGGTACGGTTCTTAGTGGGGGCGACGCCCTCAAGGGAGCGCACGTCGTAATACTCCGGGTTGTTCACGATAATGCCGATGCCCTTGCCGGTATCCATGGAGGAGCCGCCGCCGATGGTGATCATAAAGTCCGCGCCGGACGCGCGATAGGCGTCAACGCCGTGCTGCACGTTTTCGATGGTGGGATTCGGCTTGATATCGGAATAGAGCTCGTAAGCGACGCCGTTCTGCTCAAGCAGGTCGGTAACGCGCCTGGTTACGCCGAAGCGCACAAGATCGGGGTCGGAGGCAACGAAGGCCTTTTTGAAACCGTGGGACGCGACGATGCCGGGGATCTCGTTGATCGCGCCGTGCCCGTGATAAGAAATGCCGTTCAGAACAAAACGTTTGACTGCCATATGATTACTCCTTTTATTTTGAATATTGTTGTTTGCTTATTTGGCGAAAAGCCCCTTGATGAGTTCAAACAGCTTTTTGATCAGCTTGAAGGGACGGGTAAAGAGCTCGCGGAAATTGTTGTTCTGGTAAACGCGGTGCACAACGTAGCCGCCGTCCTTATATTCCAGATCGTAATACTGCATCTGGGTGGTGCCGTCGCCGTTGTCGATAAAGATCGTCATATTCGTGGCAAGCCTGCCGGTGTAATCCACGTTGAGGTCGTAGCCCTTCACCGTGTAGTTGGTCACGGGGATGCCGTTGATGAGCACCTTGCTGACGGAGGTGTTTCTTACAAGGTCCACGTAGATATTGTGATGCTCTTCCACGGGCGGGAGCGCGGCAAGGAACTGCCTTGCGATATAGTCGTGACCGATCTGGCTGGGATGGGAGGACGTAAGGGAATCATCCATATAGTCGCCCAGCAGCGCCATATTGTTTTCCGTGGCGTAGGTCTCACAGTTCTGGATATCGATATAGGTGACGCCGTATTCCTTGGCCCACTGCTGATACAGAACGTTCATCTGCTCGGTGATGTTGGTCATGATATCGCCCAGCGGGAACCAGGTTTCATCCAGGAGCGTAATGTCGTCGATCAGGTTGAACCCGCCGCAGATCAGGATGGTGGCGTTGGGATTCAGCTCGGTGACCGTTTTCAGAAGCAGCGGATACTGGGATTTGAAGTTATTGAAGCCGTCCCTGAGCAGGCCGATCGCCTTTGTAACGATATCCGGGATCTTTTCCACAAGGGAAGCATCCATCTTGAGATCCGCAAGCAGCGTGCCCTCGGAAATGATGCGGTAAGCGCGGTAGAAAATATCGCACATGCCCAGCTCTATCGTGATCAGCTCCGCGTTCTTTGTAAGCTCGATGATGTCGCCGCACTTGCCGCATTCGCCTTCCACGTAGTGCTGAATTTCACCCTTTGCTTCATAGCTGGGATCCTCATACCGTGTGGAGGGAATGGAAGCGGGCGTACCGAAATACGTAAGCATTCCGTCGTAGTAGGGGTAATCCAGTTCATAATCTGAATAACCGTCGTCAACGCCGTAGAGGTCAAGCGCAATGGCGGTGGTCAGGCCGGGATAGCAGAACGGATAGAAATTGGAATTCTGGTCCGTGATGCTGTGGGTGGGAATATCGCAGCCCACCGCGTTCGCGATCTGGGTCACGTAGGAGCCCTCGCAGTCACGGTACGTGTAATCGCCGTGGTAATGGCCCAGATAGTAACCGTCGGAGCCGCAGCCCATGCCGATGCTGTCGCCGATGGCAAGATAACCGCCTTTGCCCTGCACCTGATAGGTAATGTTATCTTTGGTGGCGGCAAAGGAAACGATGGAAAGGCAGGAAAATGCCATAATAAGCGCCAGCGTCAATGCAAGTACTTTCAGGGTTGTTTTTTTCATTTGTTTTGTCCTCCTTTTTTGCTGATACGGGATATCAGCTGATTCTTAAGGCAATGTTATTATACCACACGGGAGCGCTGCAAAACAATGTGAATATTTTATGAATATCAGGGGCGTTTTTATGTGAAAAATGCATAGCTGATGTGTGATGACAGTATCTTCCGATTGCCGGGGCAACAAAAAAAGACGTACTCTTTGAGGCAGCAGCGCTCAAAAGTACGCCAATATACGGCAATCTGACTTCATCGGGGACCGCCCCCTGATGAAAGCCGTTTTTAGCCGGACGAACTGTTTTGCTCGTCTTGTTTCCCGCGGCGGGGATTCTTTTTCAGATATCGCACCAAAAAGATGATACCGCCCGTGATCAGCGCCAGCGCAACGATCCCGACAACGATGGGAACCGCCAGAAACGCCTTCAAAACAGCGCTGTCGCCGTTTTGTTTCAGCCCCTGTGTAACAACGGTATGATCCCTGCGCTGAACAGCAAACCGTAAACAATGCCGACGA
>JAEEGL013372698.1_pt1 | contig 23301 bp, 19 predicted proteins | sample 9134231 | NCBI WGS metagenome assembly JAEEGL01 (sample SAMN16246548, study PRJNA631951) | gut metagenome | biome: gut microbiome; feature: rumen; material: fiber-attached | host: Bos | place: Iran: Karaj | collected 2018-10
CTCAACATGCAGCGGTATCTCTGGGACGGCATCAAGCGCGACCGCCTCGTCTGGGCCGGGGACATGAACACCGAGCTCGCCACGATCCTCGCGGTCTTCGGCGAAAACGAAGTGGTCCCGAAGTCCCTCGATCTCGTGCGCGACGTCACCCCGACCGACGCGTCGATGAACGGCCTGTCCTCCTACAACCTCTGGTGGATGCTGTGTCACTGGGAGTGGTACCGCGGGACGGGGAACTACGAATACCTCGCCGCGCAGAAGGAATACATCCGGGAAATGCTCGCCCGCTACGTCGGCTACGTGGATGAAAACGGCTCCGAGATCCTCCCGGAGGGGCGGTTCTTCGACTGGCCGACCGCCGCATATCCGGACGCGAAGCATGCCGGCCTGCAGGGGCTCTTCCGCATGGCCCTGCTTGCGGGCGGCGAGATGATGAAGACCCTCGGCGAGGGCGACATGGCGGAGAAGTGCTTTCTTGCGGCGGACAGGCTCCTCGCGCATGTCCCGGCATACGGCGAATGGAAGCAGCCGGCGGCCCTGCTCGCACTCGGCGGTCTCATTGATCCGAAGGAGGCCTACCGCGCCTGCATCGCCAAGGACGGCCCGCGCGGACTTTCCACCTTCCTTGGCTATTACACCCTCACGGCGGTCGGCGCGGCCGGTGAATACGAAGCGGCCCTCGACATCATGCGCGGCTACTGGGGCAGAATGCTCGCGCTCGGCGCAACGACGTTCTGGGAGGACTTCAGCGTCGACTGGGCCGACGGCGCGACGGGGATCGACAAAATCGTCCCGGAAGGCGGCATCGACATCCACGGCGATTTCGGCGCGCACTGCTACGTCAAGCTCCGCCACAGCCTCTGCCACGGATGGGCGTCCGGCCCCGCGCCGTATCTGGCGGCGAACGTGCTCGGCCTGAAGGTTTTGAAGCCCGGCTGCCGCGAAATGCTCTTCGACCCGCATCTCTCGGGCCTCGACTGGGCGCGCGGCACGTACCCGACTCCCTTCGGCGACATCGAAGTCGAGATCACGAAATCCGGCGCGTCCTGCAAAGCGCCCGACGGCGTCTCGATCATCCGGAAATAACGCAAAGGAAATACTGTCATGACACTGCTCGAACGTTTTCTCACCTATGTGAACATCCCCACCTCCTCCGACGAGCGCTCTGAAACCGTTCCGACGGCGGAGAAGGAATTCGTCCTCGCAGACCGTCTCGCCGGGGACATGAAAGCCATCGGCATCGCGGACGCGCACGTCGACGGACAATGCTACGTCTACGGCCACATCCCGGCGTCACCCGGCTGTGAGAATGCCAAACGGATCGGCTTCATCGCGCATATCGACACCTCCCCGGACTTTGCGGACGGCCCCATGCACGCGGTGATCCGTCCGGATTACGACGGCGGCGACGTGATCCTCGGCGGAAGCGGCCGGACGATCACCGGGAAGAACTTCCCGCATCTCAAAACCCTCGCCGGACGGACCCTGATCACGACCGACGGCACGACCCTGCTCGGCGCGGACGACAAGGCGGGCGTGACGGAGATCCTCTGCGCGATGGAGGCGATTCTGAGAGAGGGCGTCCCGCACGGGCCGATCTGTGTCGCCTTCACCCCGGACGAGGAGGTCGGGACCTCCGCCGATCATTTCGACCTTGCCGAATTCGCCGCGGATTATGCCTACACCGTCGACGGCTCGCGGGAGGGCGAGGTGGTCTATGAAAACTTCAACGCCGCCTCCGCCGTTTTCGAGATCCGCGGCTACAACATCCATCCCGGCGAGGCGAAGAACCGCATGATCAACGCGTCCCTCGTGGCGATGGAGATCAACGCGATGCTGCCCGCCGGAGATACGCCGCGGAACACCGAAGGGTACGAGGGCTTCTTCCACCTGACGGATATGCGCGGTGACTGTGAATCCGCCGAGCTGCACTACATCGTCCGGGATCACGCGGCCCCGATGTTCGACGCGCGCAAGGCGACGCTCGTACACATCGAAAAGCTCATCAACGAGAAATACGGTCCCGGCACGGCGAAGCTCACGATCCGCGACTCGTACCGGAACATGGAGGAGATGATCCGGCCGGTGTTCCGCGTGGTGGAGATCGCGGACGAGGCGACCCGCGCGGCGGGCATCGAGCCGATCCACGATCCGATCCGAGGCGGAACGGACGGCGCGCGGCTGTCGTTCATGGGTCTGCCGTGTCCGAACCTCGGGACGGGCGGCTATGCCTTCCACGGACCGTACGAGCACTGCACGGTCGAGGGGATGGAGAAGGTCGTCGAAATCATCCGCGGGATCGTGGAGCGCTGGGCGCGGGAGAGCTGAGCGGCGGAACAGAAGAAAGACGCGCAGCGGATCAGCCCCCAGAAACGGAATTGAAGGCAATACAAGTTTTGACAACGCATATAAAAACTATTGAATTATCTGACGATATATAAGGACGAATAAAATCCGCATGAAAACCACGGCGCCTGCGTTGTCATCGGGAAGCACCTTCCCATGAGACAGCGGAGCGAGCGGTGTGAGGCTGTCCTCGCGGCAACCGCCGGTTGCGCCTCTTGATGAAACAGCAAAGGAAAATTGGTGGAAAATCCGGTTCGTTTCTGCTATCATGAGGATGCTGCGCGGAACACGAAAACGCGGAGCAAAATCAAAAAAGGAGAAGCAAAATGAATCTGGGAAACAATCTTCAGTATTTGCGCCATCTGAGAAAGGACATGACACAGGAGACGCTGGCAGAGCAGCTCGGCGTCAGCCGCCAGACCGTCTCAAAGTGGGAATCGAACACCGCCGTTCCGGAGATCGACAAGGCGATCGAGCTCTGTAAAATCTTCAACTGCTCCCTTGACAGCCTGTTCCGGGAAGAGATGGACAGAAGGAGCGAGGCGTATTCCGATCTTCGGGTCGAAGAGGTGGAGGGATTCCGGTATGTCGAACATACGGTCGTCAGCACCGATCCCGAGAGCGATGCCTGCGAACGCCTGTACAGGCTGGCCCGTCAGCGGGGAATAAACGCCCCAAAAGTGATCGGGTGGGATTTCCCGTATGTATCCGCCGAGCAGGCCAATGTGTATCACATGCACGGATATACGGCGGCATGGATCTTTCCGGACGGGATCGATACGGAAGGCCTGACCGTCAAAGAGCAGCCGAAACACCGGTACGCGGCGATCCATATCGAGCAGCCGTTCGACAATCCTTTCGCCACGATCCCCGGCGCCTACCGGACACTCGATTCCTACATGAGAGTCAACGGCCTCAGCCGCATCGAAAACGGTGTGATCCCGTGCTTTGAAACGGACGGGGAGAGCATGGACATTTATATCGCGTGCGAATGAGAAGGCCCTGATCTCTCATCCGATTCCGGCCGTCGCTGCCGGCGCGGTTTTGCTCCTCAGGAGTTTATCTGACAAATAGGAAGAAGGGAGGATGGTGGATGAAAGCTTTATCGGTGGTGTTCCGGATCCTGGCGGTTTTTCTGTCCGACGTGATGTGCGCGGTCGTCGCGTATCGCTATTGCGACATGGTGTGGGGGATCCGGTGTGCCGGTTACAGCGCTCCGGCATCGACCGCGTTCCTGACGGCGATTCCCTTTGCCGCCGCCATTGCGGTCTGTGCTTTCGCTGCATGGTTCTGCGGCAGGAGGAAAACCGGAACAAACCAAGAGTAGCGGATCCTCGCCGAGCACGGAGGACCGGGCCGCGGAAGATCTGCGCACCGCTTTGGCAGACCCCGGAAAAATGACAGAAACCCTCCTGCGGTATCAGGACGAAAACCGCAGGAGGGATCTTTATTGTCAGGCCGCGAACGGTACGCGGAGGGGCGCGTGGTTCACATGCTTTCCAGGATTGCCTCCGCCTGACGGATCAGGGGAGCGAACCGGCGCTCGCGTTCCGCCCCGGACGGCTCCAGATAGGAGAGATAGGCGGGCTGGGACGCGTAATATCCGCTGTCCCGCTTCGCGAGCTCCGTTTTCCACGAGGCGATTTTTTCCGTCAGCAGCTTCCGCGCCTCTTCCCGCAGCCCGAGCCGCAGATACAGCTTTGCCCGGAGAAGCGCGTCGGGCGAGTTGTCCGCCACATGCCGGACGGCCTTTTCGGCCTGATCGGCTGCCGCTCTTCCCAGCACATCGCACCTCGCCAGCTCCAGACTGCACTCCGCTTCTCCGAGAATGGCGCGGAGATACGGCGCTTCTCCGCCGATCGAACCGTCCAGCCAGTCGGGGATGCTCTTCGCCGCGGCGTAGGCTTCCCTGGCACCCCTGAGATCTCCGTCCGCCCGGAGCCGGTCCGCCTTTCCGCACTGCGCGTCGATGTACCGCACGGCGATGGCGGCCTCGCTTCCTTCTCCGGGGCGGAAGTGATGGTGCCGGAGCAGGCCGAGCGCTTCGTCTGCTTTCCCGGCACGGCACCATGCGCGGCAAAGCTCGAGGGCGGTGTCGTCGCGCAGGGCGTTCAGATCTCCGCCTACGGACGAGAGGATCATGGCGGCGGTCTTCTCCGCGTCTTCTCCTTCGGTGTTCATCAGGTACGCCGTTTCCCACACGATGGCGGTCAGCTCGGCCCGGTCGTCGCCGGGATCGAACGGTTTAGCCTCAAACGCGCGGAACAGAAGGTCCAGCGCCGCTTTCCGCTCTCCCCGCCGCCACAGACACAGCGCGCGTCCCCGCAGCGGTGCGCGGTGCTCCTCGTCCGTCCACTGCTTTTCGGCTTCTTCGTATCTTCTCAGGCCGAAGAGCAGCACGCCGAGCAGATAGGCTGCATATCGGTCGCCATCCGCCGCGGCCTTTGCGAGCGCTTCCGCTTCCGCGGGCAGATGCGGGAACGTGCGTCCCGCCGTCAGACGGGTTGGCTTTTTCCCCGCGAGGTAATAAACGGAAGCAGACAGATCGTCATACCGGCGGATCGCTCCGTCCAGCAGTCTCTGAGCTTCTTTTTCGAATCCGGCTTCCCGGAAGAAGCAGGCGGTCTCGATCACGCTGCGCTCGGGGCGTCGGAGTCCGGCAAAATACGCATCCTCCTCCCCGTCGCCTTTGACGACCATCGCCCAGCCGAGCGCGGGATCCAGACGGAATGCGCCGGAGAGGGGAGCGGACGTCTCGCCGGATCCCGTTTTTGCCGCGATCATTACGAGCAGGGTCATGGCGGCCGGATTGCCGCTTCCCCGTCCGAGCGCGTCGGAGGCGAGTTTTTTCGCCGTTTTCCAGTCGCGGCGCCTGCAGGCGAGCACGGCGGCCTTTGTCAGGGCCCGACCCGCGGTGTCGTCGCTCCAGGCGGCTTTGCGGAAGCTGTCGTATGCTTCGTCGGCCCTCCCCTGTTTTTCCAGCGCAAGCCCGAGCAGATACGACGCGCGGCCGGATTCCGGATTCTGATTCATCGCGTTCATGACGCGGATCGCTTCCCGCAGCTCCTCCTCCGCCTCTGCGTACAGTCCGCGCGCGATATGACACTCCGCGAGCGAGAGGCCTGCCGGGACCGATTTTGGATCCAGTTCCAGCGCCCGCCTGAAATAGACCTCCGCGTCGGACCGGGGATCCCGGTATTGGAGCAGATGCTCGCCGAGATTGTACGCTTCGTACGGGCTCGTCACTTCCGCCGGAAGGGGATATCCGCGGAGGATGCGGGGCTCCTGCTTCGGGAAGGTCTCGTTGACGTATTCCGAAACCGTTTCTCCGCCGCATGTCAGGACGGCGTGCCAGCGATCTCCGGGGCCGACGCTTTCCGAAAGCGGGAAGGTATAGGTGCCCGGGTCGCCGCCCGGAACGGATCCGTCGCACAGAAGCCTGCCGTCCGGGGAACAGACGCGGAGCCGCATTTCCGGCATCCCGCCCGTCGTCTGGATCGTGACGAGATCCCCGCTCACGGTCAGCGCGGCGTTCAGATCCGCGTAGTCGGGGCATCCGGTTTCGCACAGGGGGATCCAGAACTGGCTGAATTTCTTCGTTTCATACGGTTCCAGCCAGGTGAAGTCCGGCTGGTTGTCGGTATAGGTGCCCGCCATGAGTTCGCAGTACGGGCCGTCCGTATCCGTCAGCTTTTTCTCCCAGTCGCGGGCGTTCTGATCCTGCCCCCAGGTGAACATCTTCTTCCCCGGCGCGATGTGGTGGTCCGCGATATGGACGACGCCTGCCCGTTTTCCTTCGTCATATCCTCCGAAGAAGTCGAACCGGGAGGGAGCGGCAAAATAGGACGTGGCGTGCGGCGCGTTGAAGATGCGGGAAATATCGGTCCCCTCCCCGAAATCGCAGCCGCCGTAATTCCCCTTCGCGATCGGCCATTCGGCGGAGCAGGTCCGGTAATGATGCACCACATGGTCCACGTCGTGCGGGAAGAAGAGACGGTAGTTTTCATTGATGGAGACGGCGGCGTTCTCCCACCAGAGGAACGGGTGGCGCAGCTCCGTCGGATTCGTGACGCGGACCTTCGTCTCGATCCAGGTCCGGTCGGGGCAGAGGCAGATCCCCACCGTGCCGCGCATCCGGTAGAAGGGATCGGTGTCAGAGAGCCATACCGTCGCGCTGCCGTCCTCCCCCTCTTCGATCGTCCAGTCGACGGGCATATAGGTCGCGGGACGGTGATGGAAAGGCCAGTTGAATTCCACGCCGCCGGAGATCCACGATCCCAGATCCCCGATCAGGGCGGGCTTGATCACGTGCTGACGGTAGAAAAAGTCGTAGCCGTTCCGCTTGTCCTTCGCGGAGAAAATGCGTCCTCCGAGCGCGGGAAGAACCGTGACTTCGAGCCAGCGGTTTTCGAGGAGGACCGCTTCGTATTCGACCTCGACGGGTTCTTCGGCGCAGGGAACGGCCGTGACGGCGTTCGGGAACGGATTCCCGGAGGTTCCCTGATGGTTGCGTGTTTCGGCGAACATCGGAAGCGTCTCGTATTCCGCTTCCGGATAAGTGGGGATGCTCAGCCGGATGACTCTGGCTTTCGCTGCGGTCTGTTCCATGGCGTTCCCTCCCATGACGATATTAATCCCTGCCGGATTGCGACAGGGCATCGGTTTGGCTTCTGCCTGCCGGCAACAGCGCGCGGCGGCGTTGTATATGATTATACCAGAAAGCGGCGCGGAAAGCAAGAGGAAGAAGAAACAAAGGCCGCGTTTCGGTTTTTTGTCATGCCCGTGCGGGCCGCGGTCCTCCCCGGACGGCACTTCCGCGCGGAAGGAAGTTGGAGGAATCGCCGCATCTCTCTTGACTTTCCCCATGTTTTCAGGTTATAATATCCATGCGATCTCATGCCCGCGTCCGCAGAGGGGAAGGGCCGATCGGCAAAAATCCAGACGGCTCGCCGCCGGGCCGCGCGGAAGCATCATGTTGAGCGGAATTCACAAGGAGGGTACGCATGCCGTTTTATCTTGAAAGAAAGGTCATCCGAAAGGTGCCCGGTACGGTCATCAAAGCGGCGCCCGTTCCGAAGCCCGAGCTGATCCAGGGGTTCGGAACCAGGGAGAAGGTCGGTTCGGTCTGCGCGGAAGCGGGCTTTTCGTCCGTCCTGCTCGTGACCGATGAAACGCTTTTCGGACTGGGACTTCACGAAAAAATCACGGCTTCGCTGGATGCGGCCGGGATACCATACACCATCTTCCATGACATCCACTCCGAGCCGACGGTGGACATCGTGGACGCCGGACGGAAAGCGGCGGTGGACTGCGAAGCGGACTGCATCGTCGCGCTCGGCGGCGGTTCGGTGATGGACAGCAGCAAGATCATCGCGGCAGGAGCGAGACATCCGAGCCTGCCGATCCGGCATTATCTGCACAAATTCGCCGTCGTGGAAGGCGGATCCCTCCCGATGGTCAACATCCCGAGCACCGCGGGAACGGGCGCGGAATGCACGGTCGGCGCGGTGGTGAAAAACAGATCCGGAACGAAAAACGCGACGGTCCTGATCGGTCTCGACATCGCCTGCGTCATCCTGGACTCCGAGCTCCTGATCAACGCGCCCGAAAGCGTGACGGCATGGTGCGCCGTCGACGCGCTGAGCCACGGTCTGGAGGGGCTTCTCGCGGACGTCGGCTCGTCGGAGGAGGACGTGTTCAAGAGCCGCGAATGCGTGCGTCTGATCCTCGAGAACCTCCCCCTGCTCCTGGAAGATCCTCATCATATCGAAGCGAGACAGGCGACTCTGCTCGCGGCGCATTACGGAGGCAACGCCATCAACACGCAGCTCGCGGGATATGTGCACGCCTTTGCCCATTCCATCGGCGCGCTGTATCACATCCCGCACGGGAAAGCGATCGCGTGGTGCCTGATCCCGATCGTCACGGCGCAGGAAGCGTTCCGCTACGAAGAAATGGCGGCTTTGGCGCGGTTCTGCCGTCTGGCGGACGAAGGGGACGGTGAGGAGGCCGCCGCGGACCGGCTGATCGAGGCGCTGAAGAAGCTGCTCGACCGGTGCGGCCTCGAAAAGGGCTGTGCGCTGCTGCGGGAAAAAGACTACGACAAACTGACGCGCATGATCGACGCGGATTCCATCAACTATTCGCCGTCCAGGACGCTGACGGACGTGGAGATCCGGATGCTGCTCGATCAGATCAGAAGGGGGTACTGAGATGGGCTACACAGCGGACAGGATCCATGACATCGTTCTGAACCAGAGGAAATTCTTCCGGACGGGCGTGACGCTGGATGTGAAGTGGCGTATCGAGCAGCTCAGAAAGCTGAAGCAGGCCGTGATCGATCATCAGGAGATGCTCGAGGAAGCGCTGTACGAGGATCTCGGCAAAAGCCCGACGGAGGCGTACCTCTGCGATATCGGGCCGGTGATCGTCGAAGTCAACGAGATCCTCCGTGGCATCCGCCGGTGGGCAAAGCCGGAGCGGCATTTCAGCGGATGGATGTGCTTCCCGAGCACGAGCACGACCGTGTACAAAATGCCCTACGGCGTGTCGCTCGTCATCAGCCCGTTCAATTTTCCCGTTCTCCTGACGCTCGGCGTTCTGGCGGCGAGCATCAGCGGCGGCAATACGGCAGTCATCAAGGCGAGCTCCAAATCGGCAGCCAGCACCCGCGCCCTGCAGAAGCTGATCGCCGAGACGTTTCCCGAGGAGTATGTCACCGTGATCGACGGCGGCCACGACGTGGCGGATCTGTGCCTCGCCGAACGGTTTGACAAGATTTTCTATACCGGCTCTCCCGCGGTGGCGAAGCATGTTCTCGAGGCGGCGTCACGTCATCTGACCTCCGTCGCGCTGGAACTGGGCGGCGAGACCGGCAACTGGTGCGTCGTTCGCCGGGACGCGGACCTGAACGACGCCGCGCGGAAGATCGCGTTCTTCAAGCTGTGCAACGCGGGGCAGATCTGCATCAACATCAATCAGATCGCGGTGGCGGAGGAAGTTGCGGACGCATTCCTCGCCGCGCTGAAAAAGGAATTCGTCAGACAGATCGGCGAGCGGCCGGAGGACAATCCCGAATATCCGAAGCTGATCACCGGCGCGGTATACGAGAAGTGCGTCAGACTGACGGAGGAATACCGGGACAGGGTCGTCTTCGGAGGCACGGGCAACCGGGATGCCTGCCGATTCGCTCCGACGATTCTGTATCCGGTGGACAAAAACGAGGATATCGTCCGGCACGAGCTGTTCTGCCCGCTGCTTCCCGTCGTCCCGTTCCGGGATGCGGAGGCGGAGGAGCTGATGGAAACCATCGCCGACCGTGAGCATCCCCTGTCGATGTACGTTTTCACTTCCGACCGGAAATGGGCGAAGAAGGTCATGTCCACCCAGCAGTTCGGAGGCGGATGCATCAACGAGGTCTGCATCCACATGATGGTGAAGGGGGTGCCTTTCAACGGGACCGGACACTCCGGCATGGGCGCGTATCACGGCGAATGGGGCTTCCGGGAGTTCACGCACCCGCAGACCGTTCTGATGGGAAGGACCCGGGGGAATCTGTCTCTCCGCGAGCATCCGTATGCCGGAGACGCCGGGAAAAAGAAGTTAAAGCTCTTGAAGCTGTTCGAAAGATAAACCATGGATCCCGTTTCGGCGGGTAACGTTCAGAAAGGCAGGATTCTCTCATGATCACCGTCAACGGCACCACCCTATCGGTATCCACCAAAACACTCGACGCCGTGCTGGAAGCGGGGACGCTGGTATCGCTCAAAAGCAAAACCGGACGCGAATACCTCAGCGGCGCATCGGCGGCGTCTCCCACGCTGGAGATCGTCTTCCGCGGCGGCGACAAACGCCCCGTGAAAACCTGTCCTCAGGGAAGGATCTCCTGCGTCACGCTTTCCGATTCCTGCGCCGAGATCCGCTTCGACGCGCTCGACGGGAACGGCGTTCTGACAATCACGGAAGACGAGGAGAACGGCGACCTCTGCATCGAGCCGGAGGTCAGCTCGGCCAGGTACGGCGTCCTTGCCGCGCGCTGGACCGTCTCCGGCTTCTCCCCGGACATGAAGCTCACAGCCCCCTTCTTCCAGGGGATCGACATGGATCCGGAAGACGAACTCATCCGCGGCAGGAAGTGGATCTGGCCGCACAGGTGGGAGGCGGGGCTCTGCATCTTTCACGATGCCGCCGGTGGATTCTGGGTGCATTGCCGGGATACCGCCTACCGCGCGAAGTCCCTTGTGACCGGGGAAAAGCAGACGATTTCCTTCGATTCGGAGGCGTGGGGACCGGTGGACCGTTCTCTTTCCGCGGGCGGGCTGACCTGGCGCGTCAATGTCTTCGAGGGAGGATGGCAGGTCCCCGCCGCGGAATACCGGAACTGGCTGTGGGAGGCCTATCATCTTTGCAGAGAGGAGGCGCGCCGCCCGGCATGGCAGAAGGACGTTCGCCTCGCGCTTTCCTGGGCTCCCGCGGATCGGGACCTCTTGGGGGCGCTCGCGAAGAGGGTCGATCCGAAGACGGTGCTGCTTCATATTCCGCACTGGCGGACGCACGGCTACGATCAATGCTATCCGGACTTCACGCCGAGCGAAGAGTTCAAGGAGTATCTCCGATTCGCCCGCACGCTCGGATTCCACGTCATGCCGCACGCCAACAGCGTCGATATGGATCCCAGCATGCCGGAATACAAGTATGTCGGCGACTTCAAGTACCGCGACATCGAAAACGGAACGCTGATGGGCTGGAGCTGGGGGATCCCCATGCCGCACACCAACACCTCCCTCGATGAAAACCGGAAATACAACGTCATGGTGAAGATCCATCCCGGTCTGGCGCTGTGGCGCGCGCTGCTGGCGGAGAACATCGACAAAGCGCTTTGTCAGCTGGATTACGGGACGGACGTTGTCTTTACCGACGTGACCCTGTGCTCCTACAATCTCGACAACTGCCTGATCGACAATACCACGACCATGGAGGGCATGGCGCGTCTGATCGACCATGTGTCCCGCATCCACGGCGGGATCGCCGTCGGCGGAGAGGGCCTGAACGAGATCACGATGCAGAAGCTCTCCTTCGCGCAGGTCCATCTGTTCGACTTCAACCTCAACGGGGAACCGCTTGCCCGCACTGGGAAATGCGATCTGAACCGGTTCCTGTTCGGCAGGCTGTGCGTTCCGTTCGGTTACAGCGGACTGAGCGGGAAGGACAAAAACGAGGAGATCCGCTCAGAGGTCCACCTCGAACACGGCGCCGTTCCCACGATCATCGTCGGAAATGCCGATGACATCGAACACCCGACCCCGGAAGTCGCGCGGATGCTGAAGCTGGCCGCGGAGTGAGCGCGCGGCACGGAGCGGGAAGAGGAGGAGCAAATGGAAAAAGGATTTCGCATCCATCGCTTTGAAGTTGCGGTGGACTGCTCGGATATCCGGCGGGAAGAAGACGAACGGATCTTTTTCGATCACGGGATGCTGGCGCTGCCGGACAGCTACCGGGAGACGGGGGCGCCCACGAGGCTGGTGATCAACTGTCACGGAGCCGGGGGGACGGTGTCGGCAGACGGTTCGCAGGTGGAAGATCAGATCATCACGAAATATCTGCTCGCAAACGGCTACGCCGTCATGGACGTGAACGGGCTGCCGGACGAATATGCCAGACGGGAAGGCATCGATATCCGCAACAACGTCGGCGCCCCCATCGCGGTGCAGAGTTACGTGAAGGCCTATCACGCCTGCATCGAACGCTTCCATCTGCACAGGGAGGTTTTCGTCCACGGCGGCTCCATGGGCGGGATCAGCAGCACGAACCTCGTCCTGTCGGGCTGCGTCCCGGTGATCGCGCAGACCGGCTACTGTCCCGTGCTGGACACATGGAACCAGATCTTTCTGCACCCGTGGTCCGACGGACTGCCGAAAACCGCGCTCTGCAAATTCTATGCGTTCAAAAAGGACGAGAACGGCGAGTACGTCTACGAGGAGGAGAGCCTCGCCGGATTCAACCCGATGGGCCGGTGCGTCGCCGTCGGGGGCAGGGAATACCTGAACTATCCGGTCCCCGTGAAGTTCTGGCAGTGCGAGGACGATCCCACCGTCTCCGTCGAGACCACGAAGCGGTTCGTGCGTGCGGTCCGGAACGCGGGCGGCATCGCGTACCTGCGCACCTTCCCTCACGGCGGACACGAACCGCAGGATTACGGCGATTTCGTCGCGTCCCCCAGCGGAAAAACCGTCCTCGGAGAGGAAGTGCTTCCGATCCGCCCCGCCGTTGAAGAAACCTTCCGCTGGATCAAACGCTTCAGCTGACCGCTCGGCCGTCCGTTTGTCCGTCGGAACGCTCTTTGCGCGGCGGAGAGACGGGGAAGCTGCCGTGACGGAAAAGAAAGCCCGAAAGGATCATTGGTATGAACGGTAGGAAAAGAATCTGCATGTTCCTCCTCCTGACGATCGTCCTCCTCGCCGCCGGATTCGCAGCTGCGGCCTCCCATGCGGCGGGGACGGCGTTCTCCGATGTCAAGGAGACCGACTGGTTTGCCGATGCCGTCGCGGAAGCCGGGAGCCTCGGACTGATCAACGGGAAGGGAAGAGACAAAAACGGAGAGAACTACTTCGATCCGAACGGCAGCATCACCCTTGCCGAGGCGGTCAAGCTCGCGGCCTGTGTGAATCAGCTCTGTACCGATGGCGCGGTGACGCTCACGAACGGCAACCCCTGGTACAGAAGCTATGCCGATTACGGGAGGACGCATTTCCTCATGGCGTCGGAAGCGGGCTTCTCCTATGAAAGCGTGATGGCGATGCCGGACCGTGCGATCAACCGTGCGGAATTCGCATGGCTTTTCGCGCGGGCCGTGCCCCCTTCCTTCCTGACGGAAGTGAATACGATCCCGGACAACGCCATTCCCGACGTCCGCAACGACTGGGCCGATCCGTCAAGCGAACAGATCTATCTGATGAAATCCTATACGGAGATCTATCAGCTCTACCGCGCGGGGATCATCAACGGCTCGGACCGGAAGGGGTCTTTTCTGCCGCAGTCCAGGATCAGACGTTCCGAAGTCGCCGCCATCGTCGTGCGGATCATGAAGCCGGAGAAGCGTGTCGGACCGCCGGCAGAGCTGAATGCCGCCTCAAAAACGGGCAAGGACTCAGCAGACTGGGCCCTCCGGCTTGCCGCGCTCGCCGCGTCGCTGCCTCCCGACCCGAACTGCCCCATCGGGGATTTCACCTCCTCGGCGGCGTTTCTCGATCCCGCAAAGGCCGAGGAAGTGCTCCGGGAAGCGCCGGAGACGGCGGCAGCCTTCCGGGCGGCGTTCCGGCGGGCTTTCGGCGTCACACCGCTGGCGTTTCAGATGCAGCCGGACGCGCCTCGTGCAGCGGGGACGGGTTCTCTCGTTTTCACCGGAGATATCTGCTTCGCCGACAACTGGTACAGCATGGAGGCCTATCGGGAAAGAGGGTCCGACATCACGAAAAACATTCCGCAGCCCCTGCTCGGGATTCTGCGGGATGCGGATCTGTGCGTGATGAACTGCGAGTTTTCGATGAGCCAGCGCGGCGCGCCGCTTGCGGGAAAACTCTACACCTTCCGGGGCGATCCGTCCAACGCGGCGCTGTTCGGCACGCTCGGCTGCGATCTCGTCACGCTCGCCAACAACCACGTTTATGATTACGGGAAGGACGCCTTCCTCGATACGCTCGACGCGCTGGATGCGGCGGGGATCGCCAGAATCGGCGCGGGCAGGACGCTGGACGAGGCGAAGGAATACCGGGCGTTCGTGATCGGCGGCGCAAAGATCGGGTTCGTCGCGGCCTCGAATGCGGAGATCTATCGCATGACGCCCGGCGCGACGGCGGATACTCCCGGGATCCTTCTGATGTACGATCCGGCTGAGTTTTGCGACGCGCTCGACCGTGCCAGGGCGGAATGTGATTTTGTCTGCGCGGTGGTCCACTGGGGAACGGAGAATTCGACCGAAATCAACCAGAACCAGCGGGAATATGCCGCCCTGTTTGCGGCGCACGGCGCGGGCCTGATCGTGGGGCATCATCCGCATGTCCTGCAGCCGGTGGAAATGACAGCCGGTATTCCGGTGGCGTATTCATTGGGCAATTTCTGGTTCAATCTGGTGACGCTCGACACGGGCGTGCTGCGGGCAGAGCTCGGATGGGACGACGTTTGCGGGGTAACGCCGACCGTGACGTTCATCCCCTGCGTCCAGGAGAACGGGGTAACGAATGTGAAGGATCCGTAAAGCGGGCAACCCCCGGGTTTTCCTATGTCTGCGGCCGGGTGGAGATCCGCCGCCTGTGGGACGCCGTCATGCGGCGCAAGGTCCGCGCGATCATGCCGGAGGAGGGAGATTCCGCCGCCGATCAGAAAAATTTGCATTTTTTTGAAATACCCCTTGACAGCGGTGACAATTTGTGATAAAATCTAATTCCTTTCCCTCTCAGCGGGGGAAAGACGCCAACCGAACAACCAAACAAGAGATCTGAGAATTCCGAAACGCATCCGAAGCCAATCCGCCAGAGAAGCCATCCCGGGAAGAAAGGTCTCTTTTTTGCGCCCTTCGCGGGGGATGTTCCTTGAAAACGGAATCAGAAAACCATTCCTCCCGCCAAACCATGCGGCAGCGGTTTCGGGAGGAATCCGTATCAAAATCAACCATGATGGAGGAAAACCGATGAAACAATCCGTAATCATCTGCACCCAGCCCGTCCGCGGGACCCTCTGCTTCTTCGTCCTCGCATGCGGCGAGCGCCACTACCTCTTCGGACAGGCTTTCCGGCCTTCTCTCTGGAGCCGTTACCGGTTCGGCGTCCGCCTCGACGACGCGCTGGACTGGTCGAAGTGCCACGGTCTGCCCGCCGAGGGCAAGGTCCGGGAGAAGATCTTCAAGTCCATCCTTTACATTGAAAAGGAGTACGGCATCGCCCTGCTCCGCAGAAGTCAAAAATCCTCCCGCCGCGCGAGACGGGAGGACGACGAAATCGCGGCATGAACATCCCACAACTGACCAGAATCCGGAGAATAACGTGAACAAACAAATCGTCAACAACGTCCGTTTTTATCGGGAAGTCGCCGCGGAAGCGCCGCACTCCCTCAAGTGGTACCACTGGGTCATCCGCCTTGCCGAGATGGTCATAGCCGCCGAGATCCTCTGCACACTGATCATTCTCGCCTATGACATCGGCCTCGAGTGCATCGGCTTCACGACCACCGGCCGCATCGCAGGGATCGTTCCCGGCAGCATGTCGTCGCACCTGTATTTCGTCATCGTGCAGGATGCCGCTTTCCTGCGCGGGGAACGCATCTATATGATCCTCGCTGTCGTCGGCGCGCTGGCCTTCGCCTCGCTTCATCTCCATGTTGCGAAAATATGCGGCTATCCCTTCGGATATTGGCAGTTTGCCGTTCTCCTGTTCGCGGAAGCGGTGCTCACCGGAATCTTTGCCGGGTGGTTCACACCGTTTTTAGGACTGGAATTCCGTCTGGCGATCATTGGTATCGTTCTGAGAAACGGCGCGGGGGTATTTCTTCTCTACGCCAACTCCTGCGTCGATTGGGTGGACAGCCTGGCAGAGGCGGATGAGGTCCTCTGGGCTGCGGAACAGTATCACTGGGATGACGACTTCGTGATCGACGACGTTTCCGGGGAAGACTGGAAGAGGATCATGGAGGAATATCAGGAAGCGCACCGGAAGTGCAGAAACAGGAGGAATTGATCGGCGCCGCAGCGAAAAGACGAGAAACAGATAAACATATCAGACTTAATTGAAGGAGGTATCCATGCCTGACTCTGCCGATGTACGGAAAGCCGAAGTACTTCGGAAAGCATTCTGTCTGAGCGACTACTCCATCCGCCGCGTCTTCCGGGATTTGCCGGAGATCGCAGACAGCCCCGACCTGATCCCAAAACTCGAATACCTGACGGAGCACTTCCCGCCAATCGACTGGCGGCACAAATCCTGTTCCACGTTGGCCAGCCGCGGCTTTTTCCGCCTCACGTATGACGAACTCCTCCTCTGCGCCTCCGCTCCGGACCGGATGGGTTTTTCTGACGAGGACAGGGCAAGTTTCAACCGGATGGTACTCTATTGGGACAACCCGTACGATTTCAAACCTCTGCTCCCGCTTCTGAATGAGCTCTGCGGTGATGAATACGCGGAAAAGATTGCGACAGAGCTTTGTTTCCCCATCTTCTGCACGGGAGCCGACAAGGTTCGGGCAATCTGCGAGCGGCTTCTTTCGTATCCCGGCCACACCAAACCGTGGTGGTTCGGCCTGAACTGGCTGATGCTTTTCTCCCGATATGCGGATCCGCTCCGGGCGCTCGATGAGCTGGACAAGCGATTCGAGCCGGAACACGTCCTGGAAGTCTTTATGTCCCGGGAAGACTGGGGCTGGATCGGGTATGCGCTGAACGGAGGAGGCCTTGGAGGGATCAGGATGGATCCGCAGGACATCGCAAAGGCCTTCGCCGAGGCCGAAACGGATTATTGGCAGTACCGTCTCGTGCCGCATTCCGGCGGAAGGAAGCGCTGATGAGCCGTACGTTTATCCCGGTCCCGGGGCTCGAGGACGTGATCGATCACAGCGATGATCGCAGCATGCTTCCGTACGAAATCAGCAAAGCGCTCCTCGCAGCTTGTCGGGAGAGACCGGACTCCGCCGGCGTCTTGCTGATGGAACTGTATTTCCCGGCAGAACTCCCTCCACAGGCGCGGAAAAAACGAATCATGCGCCTGGGGGAACGATTTGATCTTCCATACAATGAACAGTATCTGACGGCTTATGTCACAAACGAAGCGGCGTTTCATGCGGCAACGGCAGAAAACCGCTGTATCCGCTATGCCCCCAAAGGTCTCCGGCACCTGATCCGCGAAGCGGCGGAGTGGGAGTACAGCGTGCGATTTGTCACCGTGCGGCGGAGCGTATTGGTCCCGTGGAGTTACTTCGACGACATCCGCTATTTCCTGAACGAAGAAGCAGACACACGAACCGCAAAGGAAGAACCTCGGTCTGGCGCAGATGAGGAGATGGTGAACGTCTGTGCGAAAGGCCTGGAATCGGAAAATGCCGAAAAAACGGACTGTCGATCCGTCTCAGACGGAGAATAGGAGGCTTATGGACTGGAACAACGGACAGAATATCGCAAGAAGGATCAAGAAAACCGCGCGGCATTCGGCGGATTGGTACCGCTGCGCCGCCCGGATCGGGAAAATCACCGCCGTCTTCTCTCTGCTCTGCTCGCTCGCCGTCACCGGTTACGACTTCTGGCTGGCGGGAAACGGATACGCTGCCGGGGATCTGATCGCGGGGATCGTCCCCGGGTCGATGAGCGCGCATCTCTACTTCCGCTTTGTCCAGTACATCGCGTTCCTGCGGGATGACCGCCGGATCGTGCTGCTGGCGGCGTTCGGCGCGCTTGCGGTCCTCTCGCTGCAGATCCTTCTCTTCGTCCGCGTATTCCGGAACCGGTCCATGAAAGGGTTGGCGCTGTTTATGTTCTTCGATGCCGCGGCATCCTACTGCGTCGTCAGCCTGATCATGCCCGTCACGGAATCCATGCTCCTCTCCGCCGTCATCGGCACGGTCCTGCGCATGGGCCTCGGGCTCCTGCTGCTGACGGGGCATTCCGGCGAGCGGTGGTGCGAGTGGCTGTTCGCGGCGGACGAAACCCTCTGGGCGGCGGAGCATTACGGCTGGGAAGAGCGGTTCGACCCGCTGACGCTGAGCGAGGAGGAATGGGAGAAAATCCACGAAGAATACCTTGAATATCTTGACAAACAGGAGGAATCAAAATGACCTATGTGATGGCCGACGTGCACGGACAGTACGAGAAATACCGGAAAATGCTGGACAAGATCGGCATGACCGCGTGGGACGAGCTCTATATCCTCGGCGACGTGGTGGACCGCGGTCCCGAGCCGATGGCGATCCTCATGGATATGGATTTCAACATCGACATCATCCCGATCCTCGGCAACCACGACTGGACGGCGCGGACGATCCTTTCCCGCCTGAATACGGAGATCACCGAGGAAAACGCGGAGAAGGTCCTCACGCCGGAGCTTCTGCAGGCCGTGCGGCTCTGGCTTTCGGACGGCGGCGACACGACGTTGAAGGACTTCCGGCGGCTCGACGCGTATGACCGCAGGAAGGTGCTCGACTATCTCGATCTTTTCGCGCCGTTCGATGAAATCGAGATCGACGGTATCCACTATGTCCTCGTCCACGCGGGGCTTGGCAACTTTGACCCGGCCAAACCGCTCGACGACTACACCGAGCTCGAGATGTGCGACACCCGGACGGATTACGGGCGGCGGTACTTCGAAAACAAGATCCTCGTCACCGGACACACGCCGACTTTGTACATCGATCCGGGATCCAAGGGGCGGATCTGGCGCGGAAACGGACACATCGCCCTTGACTGCGGCGCGGGCTTCGGTCTGCCGCTCGGGTGCATCCGCCTTGACGACGGGGAAGAGTTCTATGTGGAGTGACGCTCCCCGGGCGATCGTCAGGGACATTCCGAACCGGTCGGGATCGTCGTGAAAACCGTACGGCCGCGCCGGGTTTTGTGACGGGATTTTCCGTTTTCTTTTCATCATTTTTTTCACGAGACATCAAATAAGCGTCACAATCACGGATTACAATGTGACTTGAAAAAAGAAAGACCGGGCGGCACCCGGAGAAAGGGAATCATGATGAAACTCGATGAAATGAACGAAATGAACGAAATGAAAGATGATAGGAAAACCGAAACGGCCGGGATCCCCGCCGCATGCAATCAGTACAGCGTTTCCGGCTCCTCTCTTCCCGAACGGGATCGCAGCGGCAGACAGGGGAGGAAATCCGTCGGCACGAAAGCCATCGTCTGGGCATGTGCGATCTGCATCGTCCTGTCCGGCGCGTTTGCCTTCGGCGGGACCGCCCTCGCGAACCGTATGACCGCCGAGGCGCCTGCGGCAGCTGTGTCCGAAACGCAGAATGAAAAAACCGCGGCGTCCGATTCCCCCGTCGTCATCTACAAGACGGCAGACACCGTGAACACGGCCGCCAAGACGTCGAAAGCCTCTTCCGGCGAGGATCTGACCTACGCAGAGGCCGCGGCCGTCGTCAAGGATTCCGTCGTGGAGATCAAAACGGAAATCTCCGCCCGCAATCCGTATTTCCCGCAGTTTATTCAGCAGGCATCCGGCGCTGGTTCCGGCGTGATCCTTTCGGCTGACGGACACATCGTCACCAATGCGCACGTCATCACCAATGAGACCACCGGGGATCCCGCGGACAGCGTTACGGTCCGCCTGACCAACGGCGAGGAATACAAGGCGGAGATCGTGGCTTACGACACCGACGAGGATATCGCCATCCTCAAGATCGACGCGGAGGGGCTCACTCCCGCCAAATGCGGCGACAGCGACAAGCTCGTCGTGGGACAGGAGCTTTTGATCGTCGGCAATCCGCTCGGTGAACTGGGCGGCACGGTCACCAACGGCATCGTCTCCGCGACCGAGAGGGAAATCCAGATCGGCGGCGTCTTCATGCACCTGATCCAGACCAACGCAGCCGTCAATCCGGGCAACTCCGGCGGCGGCATGTTCAACCTGAAGGGCGAGCTGATCGGCATCGTCAACGCCAAATCCACCGGCACCGGGATCGAAGGTCTTGGATTTGCCATCCCGGTCAACCAGGTGATGAAGATCTCCGAACAGCTCCTGACGAACGGATATGTCTCCGGCAAGCCCATGATCGGCGTTTCTCTGGAAGACGTATCGGACAATACGGGCATGTCCCTCTTCTTCGGCGGCAGCACCTCCGGCGTCAAGGCCGGCGTCTATGTCAAGAGCCTTGTGGAAGGCATGAACGACAAGGTCCTGAAGGAAGGAGACCGCATCATTGCCGTCAACGGCGAGGAGATCGGCTCTTCCAAGGATATCAAGGCCATCGTATCGAAATCGTCGATCGGAGACAAGCTGACGTTCCAGCTGTACCGCGACAAAAAGCTCATGGAGGTCGAAGTCACCGTCTATGAACGCACGCCCGATGTGAAGGCTGCCGATTCCTCCGATGACGCGAAGAAACCTCAAGAAGAGCAGAAGAAGCAGACGACCAAGCCCGTGATCGGCGTTTCTCTTCAGGAGAACCCCGGCGGATATGCCAAGGAAGGCGTTTACATCGCCGATCTGGAGAAGGGCATGAACGATCAGGTCCTCAAAGTCGGCGACCGCATCGTTGCGATCAACGGAGATGAGATCACCTCCATCGACGACGTGAAGTCCATCGTGGAAAGTGCCGCGATCGGCGACAAGCTTCCTTTCCAGATCGCCCGTGACGGGAAGCTGATTTCGGTGGAAGTGACGGTCTTCGAACGCACGATCGAGGAAGACGGGGAGGAAGCCGCGGAAGAAGAGACCGCTTCTCCCGAAGAGGAAGAGACGTTCTCGGATGACGGCAGCTTCTCGGGATTCGGCGATCTGACCGATTTCTTCAGGAAGTTCTTCGGCGGAAGATAAACCGCTCCTTGCAAAGAACGATTCAGGCCCCGGTGTGTCGGCATCGGGGCCTTTTTCTGCTGTCCCGGCGCAAGACGGTTTCCCGCGATTGACAACGGGTCCGATCTGTGCTATCATAAGGCCGTCAGCTTCATGAGAAGAGCGAACGTAAGAGGAGATTCCGGGGCAAATGCTTATGAACACCGAACGAGTGGTTGTGGTTCCTTATGAAAAGCGCTGGGAACAGGATTTTGAGCAAATCAAAACAGAGATTCGGAATGCCCTCGGGGAACTGGCGCTGGGGATCGAGCATGTAGGCAGTACGTCCGTTCCGGGCCTGAGCGCCAAACCGATCATCGACCTCGATGTCGTCATCCGGGACGAGACGGTGCTTGCTGCCGTTGTTTCCGCCCTGGAGAAGATCGGATATCAGCATGAAGGCAACCTCGGCATCGCCGGCCGCGAAGCGTTCCGGTATGACGGCAAGCATCATTTGCAGAAGCATCATCTGTATGTCTGCCCCGCGGATTCGGCGGAACTGAAACGGCACCTCGGATTCCGGGATTATCTGCGGTCCCATCCCGAGGCGGTGCGCGCATACAGCCGGATCAAGGAAGAAGGCGCGGCACGCTGGCCCGATGACAGGGAGCGGTATATCCGGTATAAATCTCCGTTTATCGAGAAAATCTGCGCGTTGATCGAGACCCCATAAGGACCCGATCGGAGCTGCCTAAAGCGCTTGCGGCGGGCGGAACGACTCTGTCTCGAACTCCAATTCTTCCAGAAACAGCTTGAGAAAAGAATGGCGGGATTCTGCCATTCTTTTTGCGCTTTCCGTGTTCATCTCGTCCCGGAGAAGCAGGAGCTTGTCAAAAAAGTGCTGCGTGCTCTCGCGGATCGAGCGTCCGTGCTGACCGCCGAAGGCGTACGTCCGCGCGATGCCGATGGCGCCCATGGCGTCGAGACGGTCCGCGTCCTGAACCACTTTCCCCTCCGGCGTATCCGGATGCCGTTCGCGATTCCGGCTGAACGAAACGGAATCGATGACCGCGCAGATCCGCTCCGCCGTCTCCGGGCAGATCTGCATGCTGTTCAGGAAGGCTCTCGCGTTTGCGTGGTTTTCCGTGGGGAACAGCTTGGGATCGTCCGCATCGTGAAGCAGCGCCGCAAGCGCGACGATGTCCCTGTCGCATCCCGGCTCCTCTTCGGCGATGCGCAGGGCATTGCGGTAAACGCGAAGAGAATGCTCCGCCTCATGCCCGTCCGACCGGCCCCGGAACAGGTCCGTGATGTAGGTGATTGCCATTGCGGTGACGGTCTCGTCCATAGATCCCTCCGATGACGCCTGATCTTTGTTTTCCCGGTACTTCTGCGGCGTTTTTTTATATGCAGGTGATGAAGGCGTCTATATCACGGACCGTCGCTCTGACGGTGTGCGCGTCCCTGCCGAGGATCTCGTCCTCCGGATGCTCTGCGGGAATTCCGCAGGCGCAGAGACGCTCCCGATACGCCGCGGCGTCTTCCACGCGCTTGAAGGACTTTTCCATCACGCACGGGAATTCCGGCGGCTTGGGGGTGTATTCCTTCCGGACCGCCCGGACGATCGTATCCCGGATCTCCCGGAGGAGTTCTTCGTTGTCGCGGAAGACTGCCCGGTTCCGGGACAGTTCCGTCTTGGTCACGACGGTCATGATGCCGTCGACGGCGCGCCGGGCCTGCGAGCAGGCGATGTCGCCTCCCGCGAAAAAGCAGCTCGGGATCCCGTGAGAAGCGGCGATGGCGGCATCCATGTCGACCTCGCCGATATACAGCCCGTTACGTTTATAATACTGCACGGTCGCGCTGCTCATGGTGTGCGCGAGGACGCCGCCGAGGGTCCCCTCCATGGCGTGATACCCGAAAAAGCACACGCAGTCGAACCGCCCGGCAGCGAAGCTGAGACGGGGCCCTGTCGGTTTGATCGGTGTGATCCGCGGATCGAGGTCGTCGGGATCGATGTTTCCTCCTCCGCCGTGATTGTCCCAGAGCCCCACGGTTTCGGCGCCTGCCCCGAACAGCGCGTCGGCGGCGGCATTCAGCTCGAGCGCAGCCTGACGTCTCGCGATTTCCCACTGTTCGGTGCCGCGTCCGAGACCGTGATACGGCTCGCCGACCACCTTGTTCACGCCTTCCAGATCGCACAGCAGCAACACTCTCGGATACATGGTATCAGGCTTCCTTTCTGTCTTTTCTGTGTCATTCCCGGCCGCCGTGACCGGACATACCCGTTTTCGTCAGAGGAAATATGCGCCGTAGGCCCGGAGACGCGCGCGCAGATCGTCCGTATCGATTTCGTGGACGCTCTTTCCGGATCTCGCCGAGATCGCGGCGGCCAGTCCCGCGGCCTCTCCGGTCGTGAAGCAGTTCGGCATGACGCGGACGCTGCCGAGCATGTCGCGGTCGGCCGAAATGCACC
>JAEEGL015826025.1_pt1 | contig 23300 bp, 20 predicted proteins | sample 9134231 | NCBI WGS metagenome assembly JAEEGL01 (sample SAMN16246548, study PRJNA631951) | gut metagenome | biome: gut microbiome; feature: rumen; material: fiber-attached | host: Bos | place: Iran: Karaj | collected 2018-10
CTTCCAATGAACATAAGCTTTCCCTTTAATCTCTTCATCAGATTCCATTTTCTTTATCTCAATGCCCATATTCAATCTCCTATGTGCCTTAGTCTATTATGCTGGAAGTTATATTTTAATGCCCTTCTATGTTGTCTGGAAAAGGCACCTCACCATATACTGTTATGACATATCTCCCATCTGTCTTTACCAGCTCACGATACTCGTATTTGGCATCAAATATGCGGTCCACTTCATCTTCAGCCATGTCTGATTTGAATGTGACCATGGACTCACACTCGACATAGTTACCTGTTCCAGAAGTGTTTCCGGTAAAAGAATGTGAGTCAACAATAGTTGCATCTTCTATAAACTTCTCTATATATGCCGTCAGCACTTTTGTCTGCTTATTAACCTTTTCATTCTCCCCTCACCTATCTGATCTTAGAATTGCATACCAACATCAGATTTTAGACATTTCACCGGCCATATTGATAGAATAGAAGTCACGTATTTCCTTAATGTCTTCCGTCATTCCCAAAATCCACATGAGTTTTGTAAGAGCTGCTTCACCTGTCATATCGCGCGCTTCAAGTGCTCCTATAGCCATAGCTCTTTTACCGGTCTCATATACATCCATCTTGGTTCCTTCATATCTGCACTGGGTACCCACGACAACTGTCATTCCATTCTGAATAACTTTATCTAATGCTCCAATAAAATCGTGCTTGAGAAATGGCATACCACCGATGCCGTAAGCCTCAATATACAGGCCTTTATACCCCTGTTCGGCAATAGATTCGATAAAGCTTCTATGAATTCCCGGAAACATCTTTATCATGCAAACCTTATCAGAATATGTATTTGCTAATTTGAATATCCCGGTCCTCTCCGGAACAGCTGCAGTTTCAATCTTCATGCCCAAAGAGCTGATTGTAGCTATATTAGGATAATTAATACTCTCAAAGGCATCAAAACTAAGAGATCTGACTTTTGATGCTCTGCAGCCCAGAATAACCTTTCTGTTAAAAGCCACAAAAATTCCGGGAATCTGACTTGCAGCCATGTGTATAGCACATCTGCAATTCTCCATGGCATCTGCCACCGGATTAGTAATTGACAGCTGCGAACCAGTGATCACTACCGGAATATTAATATTTCTCAGCATAAAAGAAAGCATTGATGAAGTATATGCAAGTGTATCAGTTCCGTGAATGACAACAATTCCGTCATAATCATTACGGCAATCGCTGATCTTCTGCGCCAGAGCACACCAGTCCTCCGGAAAAATATTGGCACTGTCTACAGAACAAAAATCTTCAATCTCAATATCAGTATCACCGGAAACCATCTTGAGTTCTTTTTGCATGTCATGAATAGACAGCCCCGGAATAAGCCCATTCTTTTTCATTACAGCGGACAAAGTTCCGCCGGTATTTATTATCAAAATTTTTCTGCTCATATTTCGTCCTTTTTAGCTTTTAGGAATGATCAGCCATGCCAAGCGCAACATGATCTGTGTGATCGTTGAGTAGGAAGCTGCTTCTCCTGTATCATCACAAGTTTAGTATATTCCATTCCATTAAAAAAGGCCATCGCGCTATGCGATAGCCTCGTGTCCGAACCCAAGGAGTAATGTTTTTAATTAAAACCCAATGCAGTTGCCCTTTAATGTGGCACCCTTAATGTTATTTTTTCCGTTTTTAGATGTGCAATCCTGAATGACTGCAGTTCCAAAGGTAACTTTTTTACCAAGAGCAGAAGGAGTTCCTTCCTTTGGCCAGTTATAATTATACTTCTTGTTACTGTCTGCAGTACATTTTTTCATAGTTACTACACCGCTCTGGTTATTTCTGTCGAAACCACTTGCATAGTTTCCTACAGCTGAACATCCTTCTAAAACATGGTTCAATGGATCAAGGTGCGCCGCAACTCCTGGCGTTTTATTATCAACTCCACCAAGTTTAAAGCCGTTACCATCTCCATAGATTCCGTCACAATATCCGTTATAGTTCGCCTTACAATTCTTAAATGTTACAGCGCCGTGTGCAGCATAGAGATCCCATCCGTCATCACTGTTGTACTCAGCAACACAACCTTCAAAATAGTTTCCTGTCCCTGAGTGAAGCTTACAAGCAAAGCCATCTGCATTTTCACCTTTTGGATCCGCATTGTGGTGTGAAGTACAGTTGTAGAATTTATTGTTTGAACCTCCGTTACTGATCTGGAAACCAGCGTCCTTGTTGTAACAGCAAATTACATTTGTAAAGGTATTGTTATTGCCATCTATAAAGATACCGTTATCAGCTGCATTTTTTACCGTAAAGTTCGAAAGCTTACTACCGCTTCCGGAAATGGTAATTCCCCTGCCTGAACTTCCACTTGTAGAAGAAAAGTCGATAGTAGCATTGTTCTTACCTGTGATATGAACACCTGATGGAAGCTTTATCGAACCACTCTTAACTGTACCATCAATTACAATTGTGGTTCCGCTCTTTGCTTTGCTGATAGCTGATGAAAGTGAAGTTCCACCATTTTTAACTGTAATAGTACTTCCACTAGTGTTTCCGGAACTTGAGCTGTTACCTGATCCGGAACCACTGCCTGAGCTGTTACCTGATCCGTTTGAACATGCTTCAAACTTGAACTGCTGGCATGCAAGTCCGTTATACTCCCATGTCGAGATATTCCCGCCAGCTGCTGTTGACCAGTTATACACGTCAACAGCCTGTTTATTAGAACTGCACTTTGTCTGAAGAGCAACTACTCCACTGGAAATACTAACTACCCTAAAGGTTTGTGAATCCTTGCCATTTGCAGGCCAGATCTGAATATTTGTACCGTTAGCTGAGCTTCCCCCATTGACATCAAGCATACGGCCACTAGCCATCCCACTTTTAAGCGTAATGTAATTGCTTCCAAGATTAGTAACATACCACTTCTGGCAAGCATTGCCATTACCTGTGTACTGCTGAACATTTGCCCCATTTGCGTCAGATGCATTAGCTACTTCAACATACATCTGACTGTTGATATTCTTAATGTAATACCATCCATCAGAGATGATATTCGATGCTGCTTCTACCTTAGGCACCGTAGTTGCTACAGTAGAAGAAGCTACTATCACCGAAGCTGTCGTGATAGCAATTACAACCTTTTTGATCAGTTTTTTGATCATACCTTCTGTCCTCCCATTTTTACCTTTTTGCCTCCCCAAGCTAAAACACGAGAACATCATAACACGCATGAATACTGGATGTAAACGCTTACACAAACGAAATAATCAATAAAAATAATAGTCTGAATTTGGTGATAATTACAATAAGTTATGGCGCATTTTATCCTGTATATTTCCCCATATCTGATAAATCAGTGCTCATATTCCTATTTTCCCTCTTGCTGCTTTAACAATACATCATGGATAGCTCTTGCTATCACCTCATCCGGCGCCCTCTTTAGAGCATCAGCCGCAGAACTGGTTTTAACCTTTATTTCCTGTTTCTTGCCTGTAGAAGGTTGTTGCTTTTCATTTTTCATTTCTTAGCTTCCCCATATTTCAATAAATCGTCCATGGGTTTATCCCACTCTATTATGCTCATCTTCAGCCATGTCTGATCTTAGAATTGCATACCAACTGGAATCATTAAGTCCCTGGTTGTTAATATCTGAGCTCCGGAGTGTTCCTTCGTACTTCATTCCGCATTTCTTCATGACCATACCGGAATGTGGATTATTAACATCATGCCTTGATTCGATGCGATTTGCTTCCACCTTGTCAAAAAAGAAATCTATAACTGCTTTTAAGGCTTCAGATGTTATCCCCTGATTCCACCAGAGCTTTCCGATACAATATCCTATATGGATCATGTTTATTTTTTCTTCCATACCAACTGCTGAGATACTGCCTATTGGTTCATCTATTTCTTTTAGAACAATGGCCCACTGATAGTACTTTTCATCCTTATATGAATCCACCCACTGTTTCAAAATCTCTTTTGTAACATCCACCGTTCCATGAGGCGGCCAAGTCAGATACTTAGTAACTTCTTCATCATTTGCCCAGTTCTTAAACATGGAATCGGCGTCTTCTCTCTTAAATTGCCTCAATATAAGTCTTTCTGTTTCGATTGTCTGTGTCCCGCAATGCTTCATTATATCCTTCTTCTCCTTCCACCTCCGACATCTTTTCCGACAACTTATGGATTATCATACATTTTTTCAGACAAAAATAAAATAGCCCATACATCAAGATTGCCAAACCAAGACGAGCTCTCAGCATATCCTGTATAATCTCCACAATATGCCCTTTTATAAGAAAAAAATATGCCCTAATAAAACAAAATCATCTTATTAGGGCATATTTTACACATAATCATACTATAACACGTGGTACAATCACAAACTGATATTGATTTGTATCTACAGAATCCTCATATTTACAGAGTAAGATTCAATCTCTTCTGAGCTGCAGGTGCAACCTCATACATGACTCCCATATTCTGGAAACCGCCTTTTGGGGCGCACTTGCTGCAATTTCCTCCGCAGCCGCCACCATCTGAGCATCCCGATCCACAGGATGAATAATTCACCCTGCGGATTATGCCCATATTCTCAAGATATTCTATTTGTCTTTTTACATCTTCAACTGTTGTGTGAAGTTCAATTGCCAGAAGCTTTTCTGTCCTGGCATGTCCATCACTTAACAGTTTAATCAAATCATTCATGCCTTAGTCACTGCCTCCCTCCGCAATCAGAAGATCAGTAGCCCAACATGGTAAGCGATCGCAGCAAGTAATAATGCTGTAAAGGTGTAATAAAGCGCAATTCTTGCAGTCCACTTAACGGAATAGGTTTCCTGGAAAGTTGCAGCAAGTGCAACAACACAAGGCATGTTGAAGGTCATTGCAAATATAAAGGCCAATGCCTCTGCTTTAGATACGTTTGAAAGAAGTATCTCGTTGAGGTTTGAAGCTGCTCCGGCTCCACTCATAGCTGCATTAAAGGCACTTGAGATATTTCCGCCTGTAAAAAGAGCACTAATAACGCCAATAGCACCCTCTTTTCCTACGGCAGATGCTATAAAAGCAACAAATAGCTGCCAATGCAAGCCAAAAATCTTAGTCACAGGCTCAATAGCTGTTCCAATACGATATAGGATAGGCTGCGTGCCTGGAACAAAGGTGTAACTGAGAATCCAGAAAACACCGCATACAAGGAGAACCACGCTGGTAACTCGCTTAAATGTATCACCTGTTCTTCCAAGCACGTAGCGAAGGAGGGCTCCGATTCTGGGCTTATGATATGGCGGAAGTTCCATTATCATTCCATATCTGTCAGCCTTCTGAACGAGCTTTCGCCCAAAAATCTTGGCTGTTACCCACATATGCAGGATCATGGTAAAGAGAATTGCAACTATTACAAGAACTGCTCCCGGGCCAAAGAATATTGCAGACAGCATAGGAATTACCGCCCAGGCTGCCCCACAGGGAACTGCCCATGCAAGGGCAATTGTGAGAACCTTTTGGCCCCAGTTATCTATGACTCTGGCTCCGGCTGCGCCACCCATTGTACATCCAAAGCTGACAAGGAAAGGCATTACGGACTTACCCTGTAATCCGAGTTTGCCCATTGTGTTATCAAAAACATACGAAATTCGTGCCATTACGCCTACTTCCTCAAGAAGTCCGAACACAAGCGTAACTCCAAATACAAAGCCCAACATCTTAACTATGTAGCTAAATGACTGGATCACAACAGTGCATATTATCTGAATCAATACTTCCGGGGCACCTGCCTGTATGAGAGCCGCTGCTACCGGAGCTTTCAGCGCACCTATAGCTTCCCCTACTCCCATAAACGGAAGAGCCGGGATAAAGGATAAAATAAGTCCCAGCAAAACTGTCAGAACTACAGCGGGTTTGCCCCATACTTTGCTGAGGTACATTTTATCAAGCTTACTAAGTGCAATGTTCTCTTTTCTGGCATTGACACTTCCCTCCAGTATCTCATCAATCCACTTAAACTTGCTGCTTCCTGTAGCAATTGCTCCCTGACTGGCGCTGCAAATATTTACGACATTTTTGTAGTTTTCCTGAGAAAGCTTGTTCTTTAGCATAGAAAGAACCTGCTCATCCCCCTCAAGAGCCTTAACCGCAAGCCACATACTGGTAAAACCGGTAAACATTCCCTCAGGAATCAACTCTTTTAAAAGGCTATAGCCCTCTATCTTCTCGTATTCTGCCTCAAGCCCTTCTACGTTGATCTTGGACTTTTCTTTTACCGCCCTCTCCATAGTTTCATAATACGGCTCATATTTCTTTCCATCCGTAGCAGAAAAAAGAAGTACCGGAATGCCCAGTTTTTTCTCTATTGCCTTGGCATCTATTGTTTTGCCCTGATCTGCAGCCACATCAGCCATATTTAACACAAGAAAGCTTGGTACATCTATACCTGCGTAATCTGCAGTCATAAAAAGAGATCTCTCAAGCTGTGAGCTGTCGGCCAAAATACAGACAACATCTGCTTTCCCTGATGAGATGTATTCTCGAGTGATAAGTTCTTCATCAGAATTGGCAGTAAGACTATACGAACCGGGAAGGTCCGCAATGGCACACTCAATGCCCTTGTAGGAAAAACTTCCTTCTTTTTTCTCAACTGTTTTACCCGGCCAGTTGCCCACATGCTGACGAAGCCCTGTCAGTGCATTAAAAAGTGTGGATTTACCGGAGTTTGGCTGTCCCAATAAAGCTATAGTTGCTGAACTCATCCTGCCACCTCCGCAACTTCAATGCCCTTGCACTCATTTCTGTTAAGCGCAATCATTGTATCCCTTGAATAAATCAGCATTGGTCTGTTTTTATCATTTCTGATCACTCTAATGCTGCATCCGGGTGTTAAGCCAATAGAAGTTATCCTGCTCATAAACCTCTCATCTCCTGTCAGCTTTTCAACAATTGCCTGACTATCTTTTCCTAATTCATTTAAACTCATGCTCTCCTCCTCATATTTTTTCGCATTTTTGCGGACTATTTCAATAAAACATGTTAGCACCAGCTAACATTCACATCAATAAGAGTTCTTGATAACATTTATCAAGAACTCTCGGTAATCATCCTTTTGCAAATGCCTGAGCTACAGAATCAAGAATCGCTGTTTTATCCGCACCCTTAGATAACTTTTTAGCAGAATAAGCTATCTTATCCAGAACTGTATTGGATAAAGAATCCTGTAAAATCTTCTGTGCCCATTCGATATCATCAACTGTCTTCTTGCCTGTGGCTATCTGTTCAAAAATGTAAACTGAAGCTTCCCCAAGCGCAAAGACAATAGTACCTGAAATAATAGCATTTATTGAAGCCGCTCCCAGATTGATTCCGGGGATCAGTTTAAGCGACGAAACAAGCGTTTTTCCGGTAATACTGACTGTTCCTATATCCACCATGAGCTTCAGCAAGTCTTTGGTCTTCTTGGTTTTCTTTATTCCCCAGATTTTAAATATCGATTCTAACTCCAAAGATTCTGTAGGCTTTAGCAACATAAGGTCTACAACCGGCATAGCTATTCCTCCAGCAGTGATTCCTGCAAGCGTAGCCACGCTGACCACTGCGTGTGACATAGCTCTTTTCCTTGATAAAAGGTACTTGGCTATATCCCTCTCAGAAGCCTGGAATCCGACAGGAAGGAGGCTATTTGTTAGTTCGATAAGTTCAACAATTCCGGTAGGCGCAAGCACTTCTCCTTCTTTGGTCTGCTTAGGCTTGGCTATAACCGACACGATTTCCGTCAACTTGGTTGCATATTTTTTCTTGGATAAAAAGGCTTTCTCAACAATCTCTCTGGTCTTGGCAACATCATCTTCTCCATAAGACTGCGTTATTACGACAATTATAGGAACATCATCCCAATAGTCAACAGCCTCTACAAAAGAATCGATTGTCTTTGGAAAGAGCTTGGATGTGTATTTGTCAACGCAAAACCAAATGGCACTTATCTGGTGCTCTTTTCTCCTGGCTTTAATGGCGTTACATGACCACTTTTTGACCGCGTTGACTGCCCTCTGTTCCTTGAAAAGTCCCGGCTCAATGCCAACAGTATCAATCAATCTGAAAGGCACTTTGTCATTTTCATAAATCTGGAAATCCTCAGGCCTGCCTGATCTGACTGCCTGAGCCTTTTTCATAGCCTCATCACCCAATACAGTTTTAATAAGGGTGGATTTTCCTACACCTTCGAAACCTACAACAAGTACATTTGACTTTTCCACAGTTATTCTCCTATGTAGTGAATCTTATCGCCCATAAATTATCCAAATAACGCTTTTAATTATACTGCCTTTTATACAATTGTATTTCATTTATATTGATTTATCAATTAAGAAAAGCTCTATTCTTAGCGAAACTGCTGAGAATAGAGCTCTTTTTTCATACATAGGTTCCATCTTCAAAATCAAGACTCTGAAGAAATGAAACAATATATACATCTTTACTTCTGGGGTTTTCCATAAAGTAGTCCTCAATAGCAACTTTATGAACATTCCCATGTTCATCTATTTGATTGGCAATGCGCAGAACACGTTTTTTACCGGCAGCATAAGCATCAAGAAGACTCTTTCTGTTAAAAGCCTTCGCTATTTCATCTTTAGACTCAGGTACAGTCATATCTACAATACTTCTAAAGCAGTCATCATAGGTTCCTGTCTCAGGTATTGCTGAGTTTAAAAAGTTCTCGCGTCTCATAAATGTATAAGAATTCTTGCTAAGATTAGCAAATTTTATAACAGGAAACTTCTTATAAACTGACTCTATTAGAATTCTAACCTGCTCAAATACTGCTGATTGATCATCAAATGGATCCGTAGTTTTCATCTCTACAGGTGCTTCATCTACGCACATAGTGATAAAATCACCCTTTGGAACAGGCTCTGAAAAAATAAATCCCTGAATATAATCACAGTCACAGGTATTTATAAACTGCAGCTGCTCCTGAGTTTCCACTCCTTCAACTACAGTAATAAGATTCAGTCTGTGAGCAAAGTAAAAAACTGACTCGAGAGTAATCTTTCCCTTTTCTGTAAGGCAGTTATCATTAAGAAAAGACCTGTCTATCTTAAGAATTCGGGCTGGGACATCCTTAACAAAGGACATGGATGACATTCCCGATCCAAAATCATCTATAGATACCGTGTATCCGGCCTGCTCAATATCATGAACCCAGTTCATGACCTTCTCTTTATCTGCCGCCACATCAGATTCGGTAATTTCTACTCCCAAATAGTATTTATCTATACCGTATGACTCAACCAATCTATTAAGCTTTTCTATGAACTGACCATCCCTGGCGTGTTCTCTTCCAAAGTTTACGCTTATTCTAACGGATCTGTCTCCAAGCTGTTTAATTGTCTTACAGGCATCTTCTACTACAAACCAGTCAACAAGTGAAAGCTGTCCTGCCTCTTCCAGAATAGGAATAAAATCTTTAGGAAGTACTACGGTACCATCTTTTTTGACCCATCTGACAAGCGCTTCTGCTCCACCTATAACACCTTGTTTTGCGTTGTACTGTGGCTGATAATAAGCCTGTAACTCGCCGCTTTCCATGGCCGCAACGATGTCATTTAACAGATATTTCTTTTCCATTTTTCCCTCAATTAAATAATACAAAACAACAAAACGCAATTTCAGATTATAAGGTTGTACGCAATCCAATGTCAATATATCAAAAACAATTAGTCGAGCTATAGTGAACTATAATTTCATTTTCTTTTAGTTCGAAAGTATTTATAATTCAATATATACAGATATACTTGCGTATAATTTGAATTATTCTGCAGTTTACTTTATGCTCTTTATCATTTTCATGGAGAATTCATAATGGCACCAAGAATACCGGCCCTGTCCAATGCACAAAAGCTAAATAAAATAACAGCTGATTTGCCTGAATGTACGCAGCAATACTTCTATTCAGGCACCTCTGGCAAATCAATTTTAACAAGGATATCCTATGCCCTTGATATCAGATACTTTTTGGATTATTTAATTGCATTTGCCCCGTCTTTTCTGGACAAGAAGATTAAAGAGCTGTCCATAGATGATTTCAGGCAAATAGAGGCTTCAGATATTAATGACTTTATCAAGTGGATGGCTGAGAGTGAGCATCTCTCAGAGAGGACAAGGGCCAGAAGAAGGTCTTCAATTTCCGGACTTTATGAATATCTTATAAATATAGAGAAAAGGCTGGAACATAATCCCGTTTCAGGCTCAGCCTCCATCGAAATCCCTGAAAACGACCGTGTCACTTACCTTAATCTTGAAGAACAGGAGAAACTTTTAAGCTGCATCAAATCCGGAACAGGCCTTACCGGTCGCCAGCTCAAATATCATGAGAAGTATAAAAAAAGAGACCTGGCCATCATTTTTCTTTTTCTGGACACAGGTCTTAGAATATCAGAGCTCCAGGCTCTTAATGTATCTGATGTAGTAATATATGAAGATCTTATAGATGATAATAAAAGTGAGTGCTATGTTCTGGCAGTCCGCAAAGACAGAAAGAACTCACTTAGCACCACTAAAGTATATTTCTCAGATGAATCCAAAGAGTATATACAGGACTACTTAGACTCAAGAAAAGGGAACGGTGAAGATACATCCGATAATTCCCCGCTTTTTGCTACTACAACCGGAAAGCGCCTGTCTATCCGCGAGATTCAGCAGATGCTCAAAAAATATGTAGCCGTTTCATTAAACCGCAATGATATCAGTATAGGCAAACTACGCTCCAGCTTTGCAATGGAGTTTTATAAGCATGAGAAAAATATCCTCATTCTCCAGCAGCGCCTTGGTCATAAATCACTTACTGCCACCAACATTTATGCCCGCGCCAGTGACCGTGAGGAAGCCGTCAAAAACTCCAGGAACTGGAGGCAAAATAAGAATTAAATCTATCTGTCTGTAGTATTATCGAACAGTAACAATAAATTCTATTGAACTTCTACTGATTCAGCCACATGACCGATGCCCTCGGCAGAGACGGTAATTGTACAACTTCCAGGGGTGTATCCGGCTCTGAGAATAGCCATAGCACGGCCTCTGAAGCTCGTAGTATCGCCATCTGTATAATTATCCTCCGTTTTTGGATCAGCTGATCCAAAACCTGCAAGAGAGGCGCATCCAGTCACTTGTGCGCTGAGTTTGATTTCCGCATCCGGAACTACATTTCCAACCTGATCTGTTATTTCCACACCTACATATATCAGATCATGTCCGTCAGCCTGCATCGATCTTTTTTCCGGTAAAAGACATATCTTAGCAGGTTTGCCTGTTGTAACCAGACTGTCACGGCTCACCTCTTTGCCGGAAGTATAGCTTACAGCCACAACTTCTCCCGGCTCGTAAACAGTATCAAAGCTTGCTGAATACGGCATTGGACGCTCCATTCCAACCGGTTTTCTACCAATAGATTTCCCATTTACAAACAGCTCAACTTCCTCAGCATTAGAGATAACGACGAGTCTGATGTTTTTCTTTTCCCATCCTGAATAATTCCAGCTGCCCAGTAATGCAGGAAATCCCCACATTGTCATAGCCTCTTTTTTACCAAAGGTCTCAGGATGCATTGAGAAAAGGTGTGTTTTTCTGCTTCCCCATACAACGCTCCTATATGCTCCCTGTGGCATCATATGGCCTGTGATATCAAAGTCTGCATCGTTAGCACATCTCCACGGGTATGGTGAGCCTGATGGCGGCATAAGTGACCAGCCATTGGTCTGAACTGCTGTGTCTGATTCATCTACATAGACAGCTTTTCCTATACCGGCTTCTCCAAGATAATCCCACGCGGTCCATGTAAAATCGCCTATAACATAGGGGAGTCTTTCTACCATAGGCCATCTGAAGCCTATTTCCCTTGGGAAGTTCTCAGAGCCAAGGATAACCCTCTCAGGGAACATCTCATGGTCGCGCTCATACAGCTCTTCCATGTAGTTATAACCGACTATATCAAGCCCGTTTGTGAATGGTTCTGTTATAGTTTCCCAGCTTGTGTCAAAAAGACCTTCTGAAGTGTTCTGAAGCTGACTCTTAGTGCCTACAAGTTCATCGTCAAGTCCGCTCCACAGCGAACAAATTCCATTGCTGACAGGTCTGGTACCATCAAGCCTTCTAATGGTTTCAGCAAGCGAAGTTGCAAGCTTATAGCCGTTATCAAGGCCTCCCCTTTCAGGAATTTCGTTTCCGGTAGACCAGATGATCACACATGGATGATTTCTGTCTCGTCTTACAAAAGATGTCAAATCTTTTTCCCAGTCAGTATCAAAAAACTGGCTGTAGTCACCGCCTCTCTTGGCAATTCCCCAGGCGTCAAACGCTTCATCAAAAACATACATGCCAAGTCTGTCACAGGCCTCTATCAGAGCTGCAGATGGTGGATTGTGAGCAGTTCTTATAGCATTAAAGCCCTCTTCCTTGAGCTTTTTAACTTTTCTCTCCTCCGCTGCATAAAGAGAAACTGCGCCCAGAAGGCCATTATCGTGGTGAAGACAACCTCCTTTTAGCTTCACTGTCTTGCCATTTATCCTAAGACCACGGATAGAATCAGCTGTAATTGTCCTGATTCCGAAAAGTGTCTCCTCTTCATCAGTTTCAGTTGTCTCTTCCTGAATAAAATGCGTTCTGTACATGCCAAGGCTCTTTACTCTTGCCTTAACCTTGTACAGGTATGGGTTTTCAGCATCCCATAATAGCGGGTCTTTGACGTTTATTGCCATTTTCGCAGTTTCGCTTTTGCCTGCGCCAATCTGAATAACACGCTTTACGACACACTCTTTTTCCTCAGAGTTATCCTTACAAATCGTAAGTGTGACCTCCGCAAGCCTGTTTTCCAGTGTCCTGTTTGCCACCTCTACTTCTGCTTCCAGAAATGCATAGCCATCAGCCACTTCTTTCGTGCGTACAAATACTCCATCCGGCACTATATGTACCCTTGAACCATGGCAAAGTCTGACTCCGCGATATAAACCGGAGCCTGTATACCAGCGGCTGTTAACGTACATACTGGTATTACAGTTTACGGTTATTCTATTCTCTTTTCCAAATGTCACATAATCTGTGAGATCAACATAAAAAGGCGCATAGCCATAGTGCTGGCTTCCAACCTTGCAGCCATTTATATCCACTGTAACATTCATCATGGCTCCATCAAATTTAAGACCAACACACTCATTTTCCCATTCCGCAGGAATCATAAGATACTTGGTATAATTTGTCAGACCTCCAACAAAATATCCGCTATCTGACCTTGCCGGTGCATCAGGCCTAACCGGTGTTCCGATCGTTCCATCATGCGGAAGGTTAACCTCCTGCCCCTTATCCTCTTGCAGTGCACCAAGAGAATCAACAAATCCATTTCTAAAAGTCCATTTTTCATCAATGCATTGTTTATTCATTCATGTACCCCCGATTATATTTCCCATACACGCCTATATCGGCTTGTAGTCTCAATTATACTATTATCCCCATCAAATAAAAATGTATCCTGAAAATATGAAAAAATCTTAAATTCACTTTTCATCGTTGAAAAAGCTGAGTTATGATTTATTTCATAACCCAGCTTTTTATTATGGTTCATCTTCCGTAAATTCTCTTGTCTTAGCTCCCATGCTCTTGAGCTCTTTTTTACGATCATACATCATATGATCTGCTCGTTCGAATACATCATGTAACTGCTCATCGGTAGGCAAAAGCGTGGAATAACCAATTGAAACAACAACTCCATTTTTTCCGATGTTTTCTTCAACCTGTTTGTTAAAAGCAGCTATTACTTCGCCTCTGGTATCATATCCTTTTCCAAGCAAAAGAACTACAAACTCATCGCCACCGGTTCTGTATACCGAGCCATGGCTGAAAACATCACAGATCATCGCACTTGCTTCCTGGATCAACAGATCACCTGCCGCATGTCCCTTGGTGTCATTAACATATTTAAGACCATTTATATCACAGGCAACCAGCGCCAGCTTATCAATAGTACCTTCACGAATCCTACTGTTCAAGAGAGATTCCGTTTCCATGTAGGCATGTTTATTTCTAACTCCGGTCAAAGAATCCGTGTTTGCCATGCTCTTGAAAACTTTGCTGTTTTCTTTTTCTTCATCGAGTTTTTCATTTGCAACTCGTCTGAACAAATAGAATAATACTGCAGAAAACAGGGTTGCTACTACTAGCAGGAACACTATTTGGAAATGATTGGTGGCAAGGCTCTTTTCACTTATCTCCTGAATCTGATCCTGAATAACGCTCTCGCGGATCATTACTACCAGCTCCCAACCGGTATCTGGTACAGGCTCATAGCATATAGTATCTACGATGCCATTTATTGTAAAAGAAAGGGCTCCTCTTCTGGCATTTGCAAAATCATCACGAAATGCTTCCCATTTATCATCCGAAACATTTCCCTTAGTTGCATCAATAATGTTTTGTGTTCCTATCAATTGACCAAGTTCTGTCTCAGAAAGATTACCCCCATTTGTTGAATAAAGAGCAAAATGCGTACTCTCCTGATCATCAAAAGCAAGGAGATCTACAATATCATTAATATCAATCTGGACAAAGCAGGCTTTAAACTGCTTACCCATTATCTTATTTTCTATCGGAATAGCCAGACACAACTCCTTGGACGAACCGTAGATGAAAACAGTACTTATCATCTTCCCTTCCAGTTTCTCTTCAGCCAAAAAAGCGTGCCGACTACCACCGGTATATGTTGTATATTGTGTGTAAACTACGTTATCCTCGTCTACCAGTGCAAAACGATTAAGAGACAAGAGCCTCTTCATTCTACCAATAGCCGCTCTAAGATCTTTCTGCGATTCTATCTGTTCATCATCAATGACGCTTACAGCCTTTTCCATGTAATCAAAATTATTGTTGATCAGATTTGTAATAGTCCTGGCACGTCTGTCAGCCATTGATTCCTGATAAAAGGCACTTACTGCAGAAACTGCCTGATTTGTGGATGAAATAGCCTGTTTAGAAGCCCAATAAGTATTGGCGATTACCATTACCATGATAAGAACACTTCCTATCGCCGCAGTTATTGAAACTGCCTTTTCAGTAATCCTTCTATTCTTCATTGAGAAACATCTCCATACAAGATTTCCAGCATCGGTGCAGCTTCTTCCTGATAAATAACAGTTGTACTTTCATCCGTTTTATCCGGGAACAAATCTCCCGGCAAATTTCCATCTGCAATTTTCACAGCAACCTGCAAGGTATCAAAGCCAATAGAATAGCAATCCTGAACTCCAAGGCAGTATATAACGCCATCCCTAAGGTACCTAAGTGCCTCCTGATCATGATCCATTCCTACAATTACCGCCTTACTTCCAAGCTCAGTAACTGCTCGTGCTGTTCCAACGGGATTACTCATGTTACAACACACAAAGCCATCCAGATCGGGATAATCCTTAAGTATATTTATAGCAAGTTCATGCGCCATATCAATGGAGTCCATATCATACTCCACTGCTACTATCTCCATATTCTTATATTTGGCTATAGTATCCTTGGCCCCCTTCGCCCTGTCTTCATGACATGGAGCTCCATGGCTTCCAACAAGTATCGCTACCTTGCCTTTATAGCCCAGCTTCTGGCACAGTGCTTCTGTTAAATCCGCCCCATCCTGATAATTATGTGTATTTCCAACATAAGCAATTCGCTTGCAATCAGGTGCCGCATCAGAACTTGAGAAAGTCATGACTTTATGCCCGGAAGCTACCATTTTATCAAGCACCGGGGAAATCTTATCTTCGTCTGCCACATCAACTCCGATAACATCATAATTGCCCTGCTCAGAATGTTCTAATCTTTTAATCTGGTCTTCGTACGAAGCAGCGTTCGGAGCCATATATTCATAAGTAATGACTATGCCCTTTTCAAGATATTTCTTCTGTGCATCTTCCATTCCTAGAGCAACAGCATCCCACCAGGGATGAACTATCTTATAAGTAAAGTAAAAATTATAACTTTTCTTGGCGGGAACATAGTCATCAAGTTCATGGACAAATTCTACTACGCTTTCGGCGTCTTCCGTTTTTTTCTTAGTATCAGTTGAATATCCACTACTTGTGCCTGCAACAGCAAGAGTAAGCACTACAATCAGAAATTTATGAAGTTTGTTTTTCAAATTTCCGGACATAGTATTCCTCCTTGCAGACATAATCATCATTATGACTAATCATCTACTATAAATAATACTATATTCCGCTAGTTTTTATTCTTAAATATATATTAAAGATTGCTATAACATTCTTCCTCAAATCAGTTAAAAGAATAAATTATTTATAAAGAATCCCCCTTCCTGTCAAGCTTATACTCATAAAACTCACCCGGATTTAAAATAACATCCGCTATCAATTCTTTCTTTTCACTAAAGTCATAATAAAGAGTTTCTTCTCTTAGCTCTATCTCTTTTTCTCCATTTGGGGTTCTGGGCGCAAAGAGCTGAATTAGCTTAACATTCTCATTCTGAATATGAATCCTTGCATGGATTGGATGCGCCTTTCCTGTTACGTGTGCATACAGAATGAATGTATCGTTATCATAATGGAAAATAGAAACATTTCTAGCAGATACATATACTCCGCCATAGTTAAATGCCGGCTTGATCGCATCCATAGCCCATTCCGGGATCCTGCTCAGGTCAGATGGGTTCTCCGGTACATTTATCAGATACATCTGTCCTTTCCCATAGCCATCCTTGAGGAACAGACTTGTGTGATATTCTATAGCTCCGCCATTTAACAGTGACCATGACATGTTATTAGAGTGCTGGATATCAGCAAAAAGGACTGGCTGATTATCCTCAAGATATCCTGCCGGGTCATCTGTCTTATAATATCTTGTTACATTAAGCTTTCTTCCTGTCAGATAGCTGCTACTAAGATCTTTCCATTCTCCCTCATTAGCTTTATCCATAAATCCCGGCGTAACAAATACTTTGCCGCCTTTCATGAGGAATGACTTAAGCTTTTCAAATATCTTTTCATCATAAAGAGAACTCTGAGTTATCAGGACACTTCCTGCCTCCGGAAAAACAGGTGTTGGATTAAGCGCAAATCCTTGCATTCCCAGGAAATCCTCGACATGATTCTCGCCCTCAGAAGCATATGGAATATATGCCGGAATTCCAACAGGTGCTCCTGTTTTGTCAAGCATTCTGTCAATCCTGCCAAGTTGCAGTCCAAGTGGAGTTACTAATTTGTTGTCTATCAGATCAGTCCACTGGAAAAGAGTTATTTCTTCCGGCTTGGCAAATGCAGATAAATAACCCTGTTCAAGGTAGTCATCAATAGGCCAGCACTGATAGGTATCGAACCATGTACCATGATTTCTGCCGCCACTAGCTTCGTCCATCCATCTTACAAGACTATAACTTAAATATGTTGGCAAATGCTGGTCCTGATAGGCGCTTGCCCTGGTCTCTGTTCCGGTATATACCATGTCAAATATATCTTTTTCCACATCGGGTCTGTAGCCGGTAGCATGGTAAGACTCACGCCAGTTAGGAAACTTGATGATCATCCTGACCTTAGGATTTACCTTCTTGGCAGGTCCGACCACAAGATTCTCAGATACGTCCTTCATCAGCTCTTTTCTGAACTCGACCCAGCTCTTGTCTCCCTTGGCCCTAATACAATCTTCACAGGTACAATTTGTAAAGTAAAAATCATCCAGAATAACTTCATCAAATTGCTCAGCGCAGTACTCAGAAACCTTTTTGACATATTCTCTCATTTTGGGGTTGGTGTAACAAAAAGTTCCGAAAATACGCTGTCTCTTTTCATCTTCTTTGTCAATATCAGGGACTACAGTAGTAAAACCTCCTGCAACTTCTACATTCTTTTCCCTAAAGAAGCTTATAAACTCCTTCATTTTGTCCTTGTCGATCCAATGACCGTCTCTGTATGGCTCCAGATACACTTTATCAAGGCCAACGTACTTTTCTATAAATTCATACTGCTGCTTGAGTGTCTTGATATCCATCCTCTCAAGTATCTGAGCAACCATATATACCGTCAGCTTGAAATTATTGTAATGCCCCATTCTTCTACCTCCTGCTAGCCAAATACTATTATGCAAAATTAAATTGCTTCACTTAAACTAATTATACAAAAAGGGAACACAATATAGCTATATTTTCTTCGTTTTGATACAATATATTTTGTGGTTATTCAGATTATCAGGGGGAGGAATCAGTAATGGCTAGAAAAAGTAGTGTTGAGCGCGCTATTGAAGCCACAGGCGGTTTCAAGACAGCGTCCAAGAATATTGTAGTTCAGTATCAAAACATGGACCGCAGAATGGATGATATTCTGCAGCAAATTAGAAATGACGTGTTATCCAGGGGTGTCAACGAAGCCGACATTGCCAAGGTTGATGTTTACATCAAGCCTGAGGAGCACAAGGTTTTCTATGTTATTAATGAAGAAATCAATGGCAGCATAGTTTTCTAAAGGGGAGGGGGAGATATAATATGCCTACAGTATTTGTTGTTGCCAACCAAAAAGGTGGTATTGGTAAGAGTACTACCGCCACTAATCTTGCCGGGATCATCGGCAGAAATCATAAGACCCTCCTGATCGACGCAGATCCTCAGGGTAACAGTACCAGCACCTACAATGCTCAGATTGAAGATGTTGCTACACTTTACGATGTTATCATCGATTCAGATAAGCTTCCTATTTCCGAAGCAATTCAGCACACCGAAAATGGCGATATAGTTGCATCAGACCCACTTCTTGTCAAAGCGGAGAAAATGCTTGATGGCGAGCTTGAAGGGTTCTACAGACTAAAAGATGCTCTCGATAACCTTGAGGGTTATGAATACATAGTCATAGATACTGCACCGTCTCTTAACATCATCCTGTATAACTGCCTGATCGCCGCTGACAAGGTTATTATTCCTGTAACTGCTGATTCCTACGCTATGCAGGGGATTCAGCAGCTCTATGACACAATCATGTCTGTCAAACGCAGGCAAAACAAGGATCTTTCTATAGCAGGTCTTCTGCTAGTCAGATATTCAGGACGTTCTAATTTAGAGCGGGAAACAAGAGACAATATCGAGAATATCGCCCGAAAAATGGATACAAAGCTCTTTAAAACTGTCATTCGTGAATGTGTAAAGACTAAAGAAGCTCAGGAAGCTAAAAAGCTCCTGATAGATTATGCCCCTAAATGCAACACTTGTCTTGATTATTTGGACTTTGTCAAAGAACTCAAGATCAAATAAAGACATCTATACAAAAACACCTATCTGTGGTAGCAACCACAGATAGGTGTAATTTTTGCTATTTTTATGAAATTTTTCGTTTCTCATCTGAAGCATAAATTGCTTTCATAATTATAGGTGTAAGTATAGAACTAAGAATTATCAAAAGAATTACCGCTGTAAAGTATCTACTGTCAATAATTTCAGCTTTGAGGCCTCTCTGAGCAACAATAAGAGCAACCTCTCCTCGTGTCATCATTCCAACACCTATCTTAAGAGCATCAGATGTATTGTACTTAAGACACTTAGCTACAAGTCCACAACCAACGACCTTTCCGAGAAGTCCAACAATAACAAACGCTATTGAAAAAGTTATTATTGTCATATCTACAGATCTGAGATTTGTCTGAAGTCCTACGCTTGCAAAGAACACTGGTCCGAAGATCATGTAGGAATTGATATCCATTTTTCTGTCGATGTACTCTGAAGTATCAAGTGAGCTCAGGATTATTCCCGCAACATATGCACCTGTAATGTCTGCAACTCCAAAATATTTGTCTGCAACGTAAGCCATTGCAAAAGCAAGCGCAAGGCCAAGAATCGGAATTCTTCTGGTATGAGGCCATCTCTGCTCTACCTTCTTCATGATCATGAAAACAACTATTCCAACTACTATAGAAAGCGCAAAGAATGCGATTGTCTTAATACATACAGCAGCCAGATTGGCATTTGGATCTTTGAGTCCAAGAACTGCTGTAAGCACAACGATTCCTATTACATCATCTATAATTGCCGCGCTCATGATCGTAGTTCCAACGTCAGTAGAAATCTTGCCCAACTCTTTTAATACCTGGACAGTAATACTAACAGAAGTTGCAGTCAGAATTGTTCCTATAAAAAGAGCTTTTGTAAACTCTGCAGAACCCGGAGCAGCCATTCCATAAAAAGCCATATACAAAAGAGTTCCCAGAACTAAAGGTACTGCAACGCCTGTGCAGGCAAGGATTGTAGACTTAAGACCTGACTTTTTGAGCTTATCAATGTCTGTCTCAAGACCTGCACTAAACATCAAAAGAATTACGCCAATTTCAGCCATTCCCGAGAGAAAGTCTCCGGTCTGGACAAGGTTAAAAAGAGTCGGCCCTATCAGAAGACCTGCTATTATTTCTCCTGCAACCTGCGGAGCTTTAAGCTTTCTGGCAATTAGCCCGAAAAATTTGGCAGCTACTAATATAATCACAAGATCTCTTAAAATCTGCAATGTATCCATATTGTTTATACCTCCATTCATTAAGCACCAAGTTTCGAGTATGACTCATTTAACTTAATTAGTCAAGGTTTTATGCAACATCATAATTAGCACAAGGCATTACATTTTTATACATGAATATGATTACAAATTTTTCAAGATTTTTACACAATTTTAATAAAATAGAGTGATTTATTGCACAATTTAACGCAAATATGATGTTAAATGTGATAATAAAATCGTATAATAAACTTAGAATAAAAAAATTAATAGTAGACTATACTATCTTGTAATTCATCATTTTTTCATAATCAAATCTACTATTTAAACTAAATTTTTGTATCAATTATTACGATATATCTGAGTGAAAGTGAGGGAGAAAAAAATGAAAAAAAACAATTTATTATCTGCAATCACAATAGGTATTTCAGCAATGATGGTGCTGCAATCTCCTGTGTCCGCATATGCAAGCGAAAACCTCGAGAATCTTGACAGCCTTGATAATTCAGATCCTGGCGTTACAGAAGAACAGGCGCAGCCCGAAACCCCTTATGAGCCAATAACTGAAGATGTACAAAGTGCTGCTGATACTGCTATTGATGCCTGCGTTAGTACTCCCGCAGCTGAAGAAACAGATTCCAGTGAACAGAGTCAGCCAGCTCAGGAACAGCAAGCAGAAACCAATCAGGTTGTAGCTCAACAGGAAGTTCAGCAGGCTGCTGATATTATTCTAAATGGCGATTCTGAGAGTGGAACCCCAAGTGCATCTGAGCAGAAACAGACTCAGGAAGTCAAAGACCTGATAGAGGCTGCTAATGCAGTTGCACAAGACAGTACCGATGAAGAGGGCAATAAAGTCAATTCAGCAGTAACAAGTTATGAAGAAGCCGCCCAAGATATCACTGACGCCAAGGAAAATCTGACTCAGGCTGAGGCAGCTAATAAGGAAGCTGACGCAGCACATAAAGATGCTGTGACTGAAGTTACAAACGCTGCTGCAGAACTTGTTTCTCCTGCAGGAATCGTAGATACTGCCAACAATATCTCCGGTACAGTTTCAGATGCAAATAAAGATGCTGAGGAACTCGTTGAATCTATAGAAAAAGCTGAATCAGAAGAAGAAGCTACACAGATCATCGAGAATCTTACAACGCTTATCACTACAGCCGAGAGCACTGTTCAACTGCAGAAAGAGCATTACGGCACACTTTCTACAGCTTACGATAAAGCCATTAAAGAACTTAACGAAGCTCAGGCCACCCTTGCTGAAAAAGAAGAGGCTCTCGGAAGTAATATTGATCAGGCTTCCTTAAAGATCGCAGACGCAGAAGCAGAAGTTGCTGCTGCTCAGCAGAAAGTAGATAACCTTGGAGCTGCACTTGAAGCAGTAGAAAATATGCTCGATAACTCCTCCACACCTACTGATGGAGATACTCTTGACAAGAAACGTGGAAATAACTGGAGCGGTAAATTCACAACAAATGTAGATAACAGCCGCAATATCATGAAAGATGTTGTCGTTAACTACTACCTTCCGCAGGTCGCAGGAAAAAATATCATAACTAATGATCCTGCCCACCCATATAAATTCTCCAACCCCAATCCAAAGAATGTCGACTACGAGCACAGATATACAACACTCGAATACTATTATGTTGATGACGATGGAAGCATCCAGAAAGATACCAAGTACTTTAACTGGGATTCAATTTCCAAGGCTGACTTCAATAACCAGAATATTGGTAAAAATGAAGGCGACACCGGAATTGTAATGTATGAAAAGACTCTTGAAGAAGTAAACTCAGTTCAGGACTATGAGAAAGCTGTAGAACTTGCCAAGTCTTATTACAAAGATAATCCTGATTTCAAGAGAAATGGCTTACCGCTTACACATGGCAATAATTATAAGAGATGCACAGAGCAAGGCTGGTTCAACGTATACACCTACATGGATGGTGATGAGAAAAAGTACATCGTACACGGTCAGCTTACAGGACCTCAGACAGGTACCAGCGTCGGTGTAACACCTGCTTTTACCTCATTTGTAGACGAAAATGGTATAGAGCATGAACTGACACTTGTTCCACAGCCATCAGAGGCTAACACTAATGGCCTTTACAAAGATGCTAACTGCCTGATAATTGGTGATAATGCTACACTTACAAAAGTCCTTAACGGAACTGATGGATATAGCTACGTTCATGACAATGTAGTTGACAAATATGGAATCAGCGAAGAGACCGTTAGCAGGCTGCTAGCTGATAATCAGAAACTAAATGATTATATAAGCGATAATACTACCGCAGCCCTTGTTAACAGATACGCCAACTACAGAAAAGAAGTAGATGAAGCAAAGAACGCTGCTCAGGTAGCTACTGATCAGGTCGCTGCTCTAAAGACAGCTATGGAGACTGTAGAAGCTGCCAAGACTAATCCAAACAGGAATCTGACAGCTAAACAGATACTTAAGGTTGACAGTGTAGCTGATTATCTTGGTCTTGAACTTACATCTACACAGGCAGCAAGTCTTGATCAGATGAACATGACTCAGCTCAAAGAAAAGCTTCAGGAATTAAAAGCTGAGGCTGATAAGAAGGTTGCAGATGCCATCGATGAGATGATCATTGTCAGAGGCAAAAAAGATAAGGCAGATCAGATATTAAAGAAGTTATTCCCTACTCCTGATCCTGGAACGGGCGAAACTCCAACTACTCCTACTACACCTGACGGACCTACTACACCTGCAACAGGCGGTACATCAACAACACCTACTACTGATGCACCTACTACTCCTGCAACAGGCGGTACA
>JAEEGL015927100.1_pt1 | contig 23300 bp, 18 predicted proteins | sample 9134231 | NCBI WGS metagenome assembly JAEEGL01 (sample SAMN16246548, study PRJNA631951) | gut metagenome | biome: gut microbiome; feature: rumen; material: fiber-attached | host: Bos | place: Iran: Karaj | collected 2018-10
ATAAGACACTGTCCTATGACGCCAATGGCAATCCTACGAAGAAGACCATTGAAGTTCCGGAAATCAAGCCGGAGGGCGACGCGACCCTGAACCTGTACTGCGACCGGATCGAGTATAATCTCCGCTTCTATCTGTACAGACAGGGATCAGGAAATAATACCTATCAATATGCTCGAGACTCTGCCTCCGGCAATAATGTATGGGGTGTTGTTAACTGGTGGCCGCAGACCGGTAACGGCACAAGCTTGAGTGACATGCCGGGTTTGACTGCCAGCGGACAAAACAAGTTTGGCACGATTCAATCTCAAGACAATGTTGATGGTTACAGAGGCTATTACTTTGTTTTGAAGGCCTATTACGGCGAGAACATCACCGCCAGGTGGCCGACTTATGCCGATATCTCCGGCGGCAATGATAATGCAAATAACAGACAGCCCGTCAGCTTCGTCATGATGGTCGGCACCAGGCTGAAGCCGAGACCCTCCAGCGGCGGCGACGGCACGGTCAAGGGCACCATCCCCCGTCTGGATGAAAGCATCCTCGGCGCGACCAACGACGCAAACGGCAACTTCCTGATCGTCCGTTTCAACACCTACAACGACTGGACCTATCATATCTATTATGAGGTGGTCAACGAGGAAGAATACGACCCGGCCGAACTTGTTGATCTCGGCAACGACAAGAAATATGCCTTCAGTCATAACGCCACGTCCAGATCCAGTAACACGATTCCCGGATCCCAGAACCCCCCGGCATATCTGGGATACAAGAGCGTTATGGACGGGGACAGAGCTTATTATGACGGATTCGGCCCGGACGGTATTCCGTCGCAGAACGGCGTCTCCGGATATGAGCCGTATCTGAACTACTATTACGACCGCGAAGTCTATGAGATCAACTACTATGACGGCGTCTATGTGAACGGCGGCAATCAGACCAATGTCATCGCCGATCACAGCTCGGATCTGATCCACACGAGTGATTCGATCGCCTTTGACGCCGCGATCCCCGATGCGGACAAGACTTATACGCCGACGCCCAACACGACCGAAGATAAAGACGGCGTTCGCTACATTTTCGCCGGCTGGTACGTGGACGCCGCCTGCCAGACGAAGTACACATTCACCACGATGCCTGTCGGCGGCATCGTCGTCTATGCCAAGTGGATCCAGGTCCAGTACCGCGTGTTCCTGCATGCCAACGCCGGCACGTTGACCGAGGTTGACGGCGAGACTGTGGATACCAGAGACAAGTCCCTGAAATGGGGCGACGGCACCACCACCCAGTCGATGAACTTCCGTCGCGATTATATGCAAACGGTCAGCTTGCCCACCGGCCTTCGCAATGAATACGAGTTTGACGGCTGGTTCACGGACGATGGAACCTTCGAGAACTATTTCGCGTCTGAAGTCGTCCCCCTGACCGACGAAAATACGGTTGCCTATGATAAGACGGTCGACATGACGGACGTCATGGATATCTGGAGCCAGGGCGCAACCTGGAACTCGGACACTCGGGATTCAGCTGGTAATCCGGTGGATCGTCCGTGGGTCATCAAGAAGATCGATCTCTACGCGAAGTGGAAGGCGATCACGGTTGGCGCCAAGGGCATCAATGTCGCGTATAACTCCAACGGCGGCAGCACTCCGCCGGAAGACGATTCGCTCTATGAAGACAATTCCAGAGCTTACGCCCAGGCAGCCACCTCGACGAATGCGCTTACCACAGACGGCAAGAAGCAGCAGTTTAAGTGCTGGCATATCATGCTGTGGGCCTACGACGGAGACAACCCGGAGGGCGGCGAGTATGTTGATACCGGCGTCACCGTTCTTCCCGGCGACAACTTCACCGTTCTGAAGGCCAACGCAAAGATTACGGATGACGATGCCGCAGGTGCAGTTGTTGATCCGTCGACGCTGGATCCGGAGAAGCATTACACCTATACCGTTATGCTTCTGGCCGAGTATGCGCCCATCGACGAACCCGAGCCGACCTTCATCAGATGGTATCGGAACTGGAGCGAAGAGGATGCGTTGCCTGATTGTGTCCTGAATACGGACGATCCCGTGCAGATCAACAAGGCGATCAAGATCTACACGCTTGAAGATGGCGAGAGCCTCCCCACCCGTGAGGGCTATAAGTTCCTGGGCTGGGCCCGTGAGACTGAGGTTCCCAAGCAGATTGACGATGGAGGAAACGAGTTCTACGACAAGGAGCACCCGATTACCTACGTCGGCGATAAGCCCCTGTACATCAGATGGGTTGAGACCGGGGCAGAGACCGGAGACGGGGAAGGCACCAGAGCCTCTACCGGCCCCCATTATGAAGCGAACTTCGGCACCGAGGCTGCACCCGACTGGAAAGAGGTCGAGTATGTTGCCGCCGACGAATTGACGCCCTATCAGGCCTTCTACGCCGTTTGGGAAAAGGAGCCCACGTTTACCGTCATCTACACCTCCGACGGCACGGATACTGCCAACGATGTCGAGGTCAAGGATCTGAAGGTTGCGGATTATGCTGCGGGCGTTAACCTGTATGCCGGTGACGGCGAAGGCGGCAAGCTTCCCGGCGTGACCGATACCTACCTCTACGGCGGCATGTATACCCTCGATGAGAATGGAGAAAAGGTCTGGGGCAAGCCCGGTGATGTCTACAATTTGATCCCCGAGGCCGACGGCGTCTATTACGTCCGCAGAATCCATAACTACTATCTGCGTCCGTATTACCATTACGCCTACTGGAGATATTACAAGAAGGTCACCAACATGTGGCTGGTCACCAGTATTGACCATAATTACTACAAGGCAAACGGCTTCATCATCAAGCCGGTTGAGGCTGATGATGGCGCGCTGGATGCGGAAAACTGCCCGCTTAACGCATACTCTGTATACGATTGCGGTGATGATCTCTTTACTTCCATCACCGTCAGGGATCAGACCGGAACGAAGAAGACCATCACAACGAAGAACGTATGTAATTTCGACCTGACGCAAAATGCTGAAATCCGTCTTGCCGGCATTGAGATCACCGGCAACACCGGCTTCGCGATCCTGGATAACGCTCAGAACGGAGAAGACAAGCGCCATCTCAAGTTCGAGTGCACGCCGTACTGGATTACCCAGGACAACGTTGTCGTCCTCAGCAAGCGCACCTTCACGATCGAGATTCATTCTGAAAACGGGATGACGGTCAAGAATGGCGCTGCCTGCAATGTGCAAGTAGCTGACGTCAGCAACCTCGTATTGAAGCATCACGGTCTGACTGAGGCTGCACCTGCAACCGAGCCCGAACCTTAACAGCCGCAGTGAGCGGAAGGAACGCGAAAGAGAGGTAATAAATATGAAAATGTATTTTAAACCAATTCTTCTGTCTGGCGGATCTTGGGTAGGCGACAGCTCCGGCCAGGGAGGCGGCGGCGATTTCGATACCAGATCGTTTACCAACTTTGAAAAAGGCGAAGCGGTCAATATCGAGAAGATCGTCACCTTTGAATTGCAGGAAGACGTACAGAGCGTGGACGAGGTTCTTCCTCCCGAGCCGGCGGCTCCGGCTGCCGACGAAGTGATCGAGCTTGACCCGATCCCGATGGTCCCGATGGAGTGATTCGGAGGAATCGACCGAAAAGATCGATAAACGCATGATATGAACAGGAATTGCGTGAAGCCGGGTTTCCGCTTCACGCAATTCTTCCGATTGGATTCTTTAGTTATGAAGGAAGTATTTGCGCTCGAAATTGCCCGCCGCACAGTGCGCATCGCGCTGCATGACCGGGGCGCGGCAGACTGCTTTCCGGAGCCTCTGCGCCCCTGTCCCGGCGAAGAATATGACGTTTCCCTGTCGGACAGGGAAATGATCCGGAGCAGGGAGATGTATTCGCTGGCCGAAACCGACGCCATCCGGGAATACAAGATGCTGCTTTGGCCGACCGCGGATTATCTGCTGGAAACCGGGGCGAGCATTGTGCATTGCGTCTCCATCGACTGGCACGGACGGGCATGGCTGCTGTGCGCCCCCAGCGGGACAGGAAAGACCACCCAGTTTCTGCGCTGGCGCCAGGTCGGAGGATATGACGTCCGGATGATCAACGGCGATATGTCCGCCGTTTCCATGGAATCGGACGGCAGGATCCTCGTATGGGATACCCCCTGGCGGGGGAAGGAATGCTGGATCGGCGACCCGGGCCCGGTGCCTCTGGGAGGCGTCATCTTCCTGGAGCAGGCGGAGCACAACGAGCTGCTGTGGCTGAATCCCGGGAATGAGCTGCATCGGATCGTCAAAGGCAGTTCCGGCCGTCCGAGGACGGAGCATGCAGCCCGCATGTTTGCCGCGCTGGCCGACGGGATCCTGCGGCATCCGGTATGGCTTCTGAAAAACCTCGGCGATGCGGCATCGGCACAAATGGCTCTGGATGCGATCAGAGCAGAGGGGAGCGCAGACGAATGAAACAATACAAAACAAGGCCTGGAGTTGTGCTGACCACCATTGCAGGACAGTATGTCCTGGTGGCAGTGAAAAGTCTTCAGGATATTTGTCCGTTTTCCGCGCAGATCAATGAGACGACGGCGTTCTGCTGGCGCATTTTGGAGCAGGGCGCGACGCTGCAGACCCTGACGGATGCGCTTCAGAAGGAATACGCAAATGAGGATCCGGAGGAGCTTTCGTCGGATCTTGCCGAACTCCTCGGACAATTGATCCATGCGAATTATTTGATCGAAGAAAAATAAAAGGGAGGGAATTTGAATGAAATTCAGAAAAATTCTTTGCCTGTTGCTGGCTCTGGTTTTTGTTATGCTTTGCCTTGCAGGCTGCCATAAGGATGAGCAGGAGAGCACCGTCGACCAGGACGAGGAAGCAACGGAAGAAACGACAGAGCAGCAGGAATTCCAAGGTTTGAATGATTTGAATGAGCCCATGGAGATTGAGCTTCCCGACGGCGTGGATATCGAATCAGGCGGAGACGATTTTGACAGGTAGGTTGCATGATTCAGCAGACGAAAAAACAAATACTTGACGCCCTTTCCTGCGTGCTGCGCGGTGAGACGGTATCCTGGGCCGACACGCCTGATGAACAGGCGTGGATCCAGCTGCTCAATCTCAGCATCAGGCATAAGGTTCTGCCTTTGGTGTCTGATACTTTGCCGCATGAGATTTTGTGGCATGAGCGCGAGGGTGCATTGTCCAAATACGCGGGGCGAGTGCAGCGGGAGATCCTTTTTCAGGCGAATAAAACGGGTGAGTTTTGTCTGCTTTACCGTTATCTGCGCGCCAGGGGACTGCATCCGCTCGTGATGAAAGGCATCGTCTGCCGGTCGCTTTATCCCGACCCGGAGCACCGCAGCTCGGTGGACGAGGATCTGCTCGTAAAGCCCGCGGAATTCCGGCGGCTGCACGAGGCGATGCTGGGATACGGGCTGAAGCTGGCCACGAAGGAGCAGGAGCCTGAGAAGCAGTTTGAGGTGTCCTATGTGGACCGGGAGCGGGGTATTTTCGTGGAGGTCCACAAGACGCCCTTCTCCCCGGATTCTCCCTATCTGGACCGGATGAACGACTGCTTCCTGGGCGCCCATAGCCGGGCGGTTTCCCAGCAGATCTACGGTACGGAATTCCTGACCCTTGGGCCGGAGGACCATATGCTGTACCTGCTGCTGCACGCGCTGAAGCATTTTCTGTACAGCGGCTTCGGCATCCGGCAGATCTGCGACATCGGGCTGTATGCTGAGGCATACCGCACGGAGATCGACTGGGATAGCCTGCGCGCGCGGCTTGAGAACATCGGTGCCATGGACTTCGTCCGGGCGATATTCCGGATTGCAGGGGAGCACCTTCTGCCGGAAAACCGCATGGCGGAGTATCTGGCGGACTGGGATCTGGCCGGCGTCGATCCGGAGCCCTTGCTGGAGGACGTGATGGAGGGCGGCATCTACGGTTCAGCGACCATGAGCCGCCTGCACAGCAGCAACATGACCCTGCGGGCGGCGTCCATGCAGAGCGGCCACGGCCCCAGCGCCGTGCTCTATTCGCTGTTCCCGCCGCTGACGGCAATGCAGGGGAAATTCCCGTATCTCGAGAAGCTTCCGGCGCTGCTGCCGGTGGCTTGGCTGCAGCGGCTGGGGGGCTACCTCTGGGAGCTGATCCGCCATCGGGGCCGGGCAAACTCGGCGCTGATGAGCATCCGCCTGGGCAGTGAACGCATCCGTCTGCTGGAGCAATACAACATTATCAAAAACTGATTTTCGGCGGCGGCGCGGATGCGCCGCCGCTTCGTTTTGCAAAAAGGACTTGTTTTTTGCCGCAGGCATGTTATACTGTCATTGATAGTCGAACTATGAAAGGTTCAATCAAAATAAGGAGTGTATCATTATGGCAGATATCAACACAACCCCCGATTACACCGCGTCCTTCGACCAGAACGACATCCAGCAGAACCGCGTGATGGGCGTGCTGTCCTATCTGGGCATCCTGGTGCTCATCCCGCTGTTTGCCGCCAGGGAGTCTCCCTTCGCCCGGTTCCACTGTAACCAGGGCATTGTGCTTGCCCTCGCAGAGGTGATCCTCAGCTTTGCTGTCCGCATTTTCGGCAGACTGCCCCTCGTCGGCTGGATCATCCGGCTCGTCGGCGGTCTCGGCGGCCTGGCGCTGTTTGTGTTTGCCATTATGGGCATCATCAATGCCATCAACGGCAAGGCCAAGGAGCTGCCCCTGGTCGGCGGCTTCCAGATCCTGAAGTAAGGAGGCCCGCCGTGTATTCCGAAAAAGTCAGAGCTGAGCTGCTGGGCGGCGCGCTGGCCGATCATAAGACCCACTATGCCGGCTACTGCCAGGGTTACTATATGACCTTCGTGCCCCAGGCGGACGGCTACCGCGTCACCGTGAACGCGTCCCTGCCCGCCGATCCCGGCAACGCCGCCCTCTATTCCTTCCTGGAGCGCGCCAGGGGGGAGAATAAAAAGATCGCCTCCGTGGGCGTCACCCCGTTCCGCTTCTATGTGGTGATCAAGGCTGTGATGTCCCAGAAGAAGATCCCCGAGCAGGTGGGCGGCGTCATGGAGCCCATCCTGCGCTACATCGCCGGCCAGGGCTATACCACCGGCTGCGGCTGCTGCGGCACCACCGGCGCCACACTGAACTGCTATCAGGCCAACAACGAGATCCTGCAGATGTGCGAGCCCTGCGCCGCTCAGATGGAGCAGGAGCTCAAGGGCAACCAGAAGGCGGTGCGGGAGAAGAAGAGCAATCTCATCGGCGGCATCGCGGGCGCCCTGCTGGGCGCGCTCATCGGCAGCATTGTGTGGATCCTGGTGCATCGGGCGGGCTACATCGCCGGCATCGCCGGTCTGATCATGGTGGTCTGCGCCATGAAGGGCTACAGCATGCTCGGCGGCACCCTGGACCGCAAGGGCGTCATCATCTCTGTGATCATCTCCCTGATTATGGTCTATCTGGCCAACAAGATCGCCTGGACCTGGGAGGTCCACAGTCAGATCAAGGATTACGGCTACTCCTTCTTCGAAATTTTCCGCAATCTGATCGCCATGGTCAAGGAAGCAGACGTCATGGGCGAGTACATCAAGGATCTGGGCATCGGCTATCTGCTCACCGCGGTGGCCAGCGTGTTCTACATCCGCAACGCCCTGCGCGAAAGCGTCGGCGGCTTTACTTTCAAAAAGGTGCAGTAAACCAATTGACAAAAAAGAGCTGTCTCCCCGGAGACGGCTCTTTTTTATTCTGCAAAAAAACAAAAAAAGCGCTTGACAAATACAATACCTCGTGATACGATGTATTACACGAAGGGAGGTATTATATGGACGGACAATTGAAGCGTGGCCTGCTGGATGTTTGCGTGCTGGCCGCCATAAAGAATGAAGACTCCTACGGGTATCGGATCATCAAGGATATGAAGCCCTATCTGGAGATGTCCGAATCCACCCTGTATACCATATTGAAGCGCCTGGAGGCCGCGAGCATGCTCACGGTCCGGACCGCGGAGCACGGGGGAAGACTTCGAAAGTATTATCGCATCACGCCCCTCGGGCTCGCGCGCATTGAGGAATTCAGGGACGAATGGAAGCAAATCGAATCGATCTATCGATTCATCACCAGGGAGGATACATACTGTGGGTAAAGCAGAATTTATGGAAACGCTCCGCAAAAGACTGGCCGGCCTGCCGCAGGCGGAGATCGAAGAGCGGCTGGCCTTTTACAATGAAATGATCGATGACCGGATCGAGGACGGACTGACGGAGGAGGAATCCGTTGCCGAGGTGGGTCCGGTGGAGGATGTGGTCAATCAGATCATGTCAGAGATCCCCCTGACGGCCCTCGTCCGGGAGAAGGTCCGCCCGAAGCGGACCCTGCGTGTGTGGGAGATCATATTGCTGGTGCTGGGCTCGCCCATCTGGCTGTCGCTGCTGATCGCGGTGTTCGCCGTCGGCCTGTCCCTGTATATCGTCCTGTGGTCGGTGGTCGTCTGCCTTTGGACTGTGACGCTGTCCCTCGCGGCGGGGGTGTTCGCCTGCCTGTTTGAGGTCTTCGTCTATCAGAAAGCGGGCAATCTGGGCGGCGCGATCTTTGCCGGCGGCACAGCGCTGGCCTGTGCGGGCCTTGCGATTCTGATGTTCTTTGCCAGCGTGGCGGCCACAAAGGGCATCGCCCGGCTGACGAAAAAAATGATCCTGGGGATCAAATCCTGGTTTGTTGGAAAGGAGGCCGCATAAATGAAAAAGAGATGGCTGTTTGCTGCGGCTGCACTGCTGCTGGCGGGGATCGCGATCTGCGTCGCGTCCATGGCGACCCTGGGATTCCGTTTTTCCGCCCTCAGCACGGAGGCCTATGAAACCAATACTTATTCGGTGGAGGGGAAGATCAAACGGATTTCGATCGACGCGGAGACGGATAAAATCACCCTGCTCCCCGCGAAGGACGGCAAATGCAAGGTCGTCTGCAGCGAGACGAAGAAAATCACCCACGAGGTGACGGAAAAAAACGGCGAGCTTTCCATCCGCACGGAGGACAAGCGGACCTGGGTCGATCAGATCGGCCTGCACCTGGGCACCCCGAAGATCGCGGTTTATCTGCCCGCAGGGGCGTATGACCAGATCGCCATCGAAACAGATACGGGCGATATCGACATCCCCGCGGAGTTCTCCTTCGCAGCCCTTCAGATCCATGGCGACACGTCGGATGTGGACTGCCGGGCAGACGTTTCCGGCGCCATGGAGATCGCCCTGAGCACCGGCGACATCACCCTCGCCGAGCTGGACGCCGGGAGCCTGACCCTCTCCGTTTCCACCGGGATCGTCACGGTCGATTCCGTGAATTGCAAGGGCGGCGTGGATATCCATGTCAGCACCGGCAAGACCCGGCTGAACGGCCTGCAGTGCGCGAGCCTGCGCACCGACGGCAGCACCGGGGACATCACCCTGCAGGATGTGGTTGCCTCGGGCACGTTCACCATCGAGCGGAGCACCGGCGACGTCCGGTTTGAGAATTCGGACGCATCCGAGATTTATGTGACCACCAGCACCGGCGAGGTCACCGGCAGCCTGCGCAGCGAGAAGGTGTTCATCACCCGGTCGGACACCGGCAGGCAGGACGTGCCGAAGTCCGTCACCGGCGGCCGCTGCGAAATCACCACCGACACCGGCGACATTGAAATCACGGTGCCGTAAAGAAAAAAAGAACGGAGCCCGTCGGGGCTCCGTTCTTTTTTCTCAATCCATGATCTCTACGGTCACCTTTTCGCCGGTGCGCTGTGCGACCGACTTGATGATCGTGCGGATTTCCTTGGCAATTCGGCCCTGGCGGCCGATCACCTTGCCCATGTCCTCCGGTGCAACCCGCAGCTCCAGCACCGTGACGTCGCCGGGGATCTCCGTGACGGTGACAGCGTCGGGGTGTTCGACAAGGTTCCTTGCCATATAGAGCAGGAGTTCCTTCATCATACGGCCCCCGGCTTACAGGACGTTGGCCTTTTTCAGCAGACCTCTGACGGTATCGGTGGGCTGTGCGCCGTTCTTGATCCACGCAAGGGCCTTCTCGCCGTCGACCTGGATGGTGGCGGGATTGGTCAGGGGATTGTAGGTGCCGATTTCTTCGATGCAGCGGCCGTCGCGGGGGGAGCGGGAGTCTGCAACAACGATGCGGTAGAAGGGGGCCTTCTTCGCGCCCATTCTTCTGAGTCTGATCTTAACCATGAGATAACCTCCAAATAATAATAGTTTGTTTCTATATCGACAAGCCGTATGCTTGCAGCGATCGGTTAAAAGCGGAAGCCGCCGGGCATGCCGCCCAGGCCGCCCATGCCGGGCATGCCGCCGAACTGGCGGGCTTTTTTCTTCATCTTTTTCGACGCGCCGGGACCGGTCATCTGGCGCATCAGGTTCTGCATCATCTCAAACTGCTTGAGCAGCTTGTTGACGTCCTCCACCTTGGTGCCGGAGCCCGCGGCGATGCGGCGCTTGCGGTTGTGGTTGAGGCAGGCGGGATTGTCGCGCTCGGCGGGCGTCATGGACTGGATGATGGCCTCGGTGCGAACCAGGGCCTTTTCGTCGAGCTGGACGTTCTTCATGCTGCCCATGCCGGGCATCATGGCCAGCATATCCTGCATGGAGCCCATGCTCTTGAGCTGCAGGAGCTGATCGTAGTAGTCCGCCAGGGTGAATTTGGACGAACGGAGCTTTTTTTCCAGCTCCATGGCCTTTTTCTCATCCATGGCCGCCTCGGCCTTTTCGATGAGGGTGAGTACGTCGCCCATACCCAGGATGCGCGAAGCCATTCGCTCGGGGTGGAAGGGCTCGATCTGGTCGAGCTTTTCGCCCTGGCCGGCGAACTTGATGGGCTTGCCGGTGACCGCGCGGACGGAAAGCGCCGCGCCGCCTCTGGCGTCGCCGTCGAGCTTGGTGAGAATGACGCCGGTGATGTCCAGCCACTCGTTGAAGCTCTGGGCGGCGTTCACCGCGTCCTGGCCGGTCATGGCGTCCACCACCAGCAGGATCTCGCTGGGCGCAACGGCTGCCTTGATATTCTTGAGCTCGTCCATGAGCTGCTCGTCGATGTGCAGACGGCCCGCGGTGTCCAGCAGAACGACGTCGTTGCCGTGGGTCTCGGCGTGACGCACGCCGGCCTTGGCAATGTCCACGGGGTTTGTTTTCCCCATCTGGAACACGGGGATGTCCAGCTTTTTGCCCACGACGCACAGCTGCTCGATGGCGGCGGGGCGATAGATGTCGCAGGCCACCAGCAGAGGGCGCTTGCCCTGCTTTTTCAAGAGGCCGGCCAGCTTGCCGCCGTTGGTGGTTTTGCCGGCGCCCTGCAGGCCCACCAGCATGATGACCGTGGGGCCCTTGGGGTTGGTGGTGAGCTTCTGATTCTCCGAGCCCATGAGCCGGGTCAGCTCCTCGTTGACGATCTTCACGATCATCTGGGCCGGGGTCAGGCTCTCAAGCACGTCGGCGCCGACGCAGCGGTCGGTGGTGGTGCGGATGAAGTCCTTGACGACCTTATAGCTGACGTCCGCCTCCAGCAGGGCCAGACGGATCTCGCGCATGGCGGTCTTGACGTCGGCCTCGGTGACGCGGCCTTTGCCGCGCAGCTTTTTGAACGCCGCGGACAGTTTTTCGGTTAAGCCTTCAAATGCCATATTGATTCTCCCGGGGCTTCCTCACTCGACGGAGCCCTCCATGGTGGTGATGATTTCGGTTGCCTGCCGGGCGCGCTCGCGCACCTCGGGGTCCGGGCTCTCCAGCAGGGGAGACAGTGCACGCTTTCCGTCCTGGGCCAGGGCACGCAGGGCGCTGTCCCGGGCGGCGCAGCCCAGGATGCGCTCAAACTCCATCAGGGCTGCTTCGGCGTGGAGCAGGGAATCGTGCACGCCCTGGCGGGAAATGCCGGTTTCCTCCGCGATTTCGGCAAGGGAATAGTCCTGGTTGTAGTACAGGTCGCAGTAGAGGCGCTGCTTTTGCGTCAACAGCTCGCCGTAGTAGTCCAGCAGGAGTCCCTGCTTCAGGCTGTCGCGGCGCATACCCTCGCCCCCTTGCGTCGATGTCAAGTGCTTTTCCTTGCCAGCTGATATATGATACCCCAAAAGCGCCGGTTTGTCAAGTGTTTTTATTTGACACCCAGTCGCTGCCCTGGATCACGTCGTGCTGTTCAAAATAGCGGTTCATGTCGTTCAGGACGCGCTTTTTGTCGGCGCTCCACAGCGGCGCGATCAGATGGCGCTTGTCCCCGTCGCCGGTGAGCCGGTGGATCACCATGTCCGGCGGCAGCACCCGCAGGCAGGCAGAGAGCACGGCGAAGTATTCCTCCTTCTCCAGGGGACGCACCCGGCCCGCCAGATAGTCTTCATACATGTCGGCGTCATCGAGGATGTGCAGCAGGTGGAGCTTGATCCCCTCGGCGCCGCTGTCGGCGATATAGCGGGCGGTTTCGACCATTTGCGCCGGCGTCTCCCCGGGCAGACCCAGGATCTGATGGACGATCACCTCCGCGCCGGCGGCGTGCAGATTCCGAACTGCTTCGTCAAACATCGGCAGGCTGCAGCCCCGGCGGATGGCCCGGGCGGTTTCGGGGTGGATGGTTTGCAGGCCCAGCTCCACCCACAGGGGCTTTCGCTGCGCCAGCTCCGCGAGCACCTCCAGCACCTCCGGCCCCAGGCAGTCCGGCCTTGTGGCCACGTCCAGGGCGACGATGTCTTCCGGGGCCGCGGCGGCGGAGAAGAGGCTGCGCAGCCGTTCCGGCGGCGCGTAGGTGTTGGTATAACTCTGGAAATAGGCGATGTATTTGCCGCCGGGATTCTTATGCGCGACCCTTGCCCGGGCGCAGGCAAGCTGCTCCTCGATGGGAAGCCAGGCACTGGCGGCGAATTCCCCGCTGCCCCGGGCGGAGCAGAAGCTGCAGCCCCGGGCGCCGACGGTCCCATCCCGGTTGGGGCAGCCAAAGCCGCCGTCCAGCGAGAGCTTGTAGACCTTGCAGCCGAAACGTCCGCGCATGGCCCGGTCGAAGGAATGATAACGCATGGCACCTCCGAAAAAACGAAGCGGCGCCGGCCGCTTCGTTTTATTCATTCACATAATTTGTAATGACGAACACCTGCTCCAGAGCGTTGAAATTCGCGGCCGGCTCGATGACGGCGTATTTTGCCACGCCGGTGCCGTCCAGGCCGGCGTCCACCACGTAGCCCAGGATCAGGCCGCGGGGATAGAGGGTGGAGCCGGTGGTGACCACCTGGTCATTGTTGCGGATGACGGCTTCGGTGGACAGATAGTCCATGCGAAGCTGGTTTTCCTTGTCGGTCTTGTGGGCGCCCTGGACGATGCCGTTGTAGCCCGAGGACGAGAGGGTGGCGGAGATCTGCAGGGAGGAGTCCAGGATGGTGGTGACGGTGGCCCAGTTGCTGCCGCAATCGGTCACGATGCCCACGACCTGGCCCTGCTCCGTCACGGCGCACATGCCCTCGCTGACGCCGGAGTTGGTGCCCTTGCCGATGGTGAAGGTGTTTCGCCAGTTGCTTGAATCCCAGCTGATGATGTAGGCCGAGACCGGGTCGTAGTCCTCGTGCTCCTTCAGAAGATTTGCCAGAGCGCGCAGACGCTCGTTCTCGCGCTGCAGGGTATCAATGGAGCGGATCTCGTCCTCCAGGGTGGCGACGCGTTTTTTAAGGTAAGCGTTTTCCGCCTCCAGGGATTCAAATTGGAATACATAGTTATAGAATCGCTCCGCCGTCCGCGTCAGAGCGGACAGGGCGCTGTCAAACGGCGCAAGGAGCGACTGAGTGACGTTCTTCCCCGCCTTGTGGCCGCGGATCAGCGCGGAGCTGAGCGCCACGATGATGGCCAGGGCGACGGCGAGCAAAACGATGATCCGCCGTCGGGTCAGTTTGCCTGTTCTCAATCGATCACCTCATTCTCAGTTACAGTATGTCCACGCCGAAGCCGCGCAGCATGGCGGCCAGCGTGCACAGAGGCAGACCCATTACATTATAATAGTCTCCGTCCAATCTGTCCACAAAAATCGACGCCAGTCCCTGAATTCCATAGGCCCCGGCCTTGTCCATGGGCTCTCCGGTGGCGATATAGGCGTCGATCTCCCGGTCGGACAGGGGCCGGAAGTGCAGCGCCGTGGTGACGGATGCGGTTTCGCAGCGATCGCCGCGCAGCAGGCACAGACCGCTGACCACGGTGTGCTCCCGGCCGCTGAGCAGACGGAGCATGGCCCGGGCTTCCGCCGCGTCGGCGGGCTTGCCCAGGCGGCGGCCGTCGGCGCAGACCACGGTGTCGGCGCTGATGATGAGATCCTCCGGCCCGGCCAGGCTTTGCACGGCCCGGGCCTTGCGCTCGCTGACGCGCTGAATCTCGGTTTCCAGGGCGCGGGCGGGGTCCATGGTCTCGTCCACGTCCTCGGTCATGACGGTGAAATCGAGCCCCAGTTTTTCCAGCAGCTCGCGCCGCCGGGGGGATTTGGATGCAAGAATGATCATATTATCCTCTATTCCACGCCGCGGGTGTACAGGCCGCGGGTGCAGGTGCCCGGATCGAAGGCGGCGCCGGTGCGGTAGCTTTCCATGACCCGGGCGACCTCGGCAGGACTTTCGTTGGTGAAGGCAATGCGCAGCCAGCTCAGGCCCAGCTTGCGCAGCGAGGGCTGCTTATCGAGCCAGTAGAGCTTTTTCCCGTTGAGGATCACGCTGCGGCAGCTGTCGCCGTCGCGGATGATGGGGAATTCCGCTCCGGTGCGGTCGATGAGCTTGACGGCGGCGGAGGAGCGGCAGGTGCAGGCGCCGGTGCGGCCGCGAATGATGCAGTTTTCCGTGAGCATCAGCGGCAGGCGGCCATAAATGATGAGCTCGGTGGGGATGGCCTTGCTCAGATCGCGGATCTGAGGCAGCGTCATTTCAAAGGACGCGGTGGCGCTGATCAGGCCCAGGGAACGCAGCTCCAGCATGGAGCGGGAATTGAAGGCGTTGAAGCCGAAATCGCCCCGCAGGGAGAAGCCGCGGGAACGCGCCACGGACAGCTGGCCCAGATTGCCGATCAGCACCTTGCGCACGCCCCGCTCGTAGGCGGCGTCCAGTTGATCCACCAGCTTGCCGGCCTCGCTGTCGTGGAGTACCCGGGGCAGCACGGCCACCAGCTCCGTATCCTGGCTCAGGCGGGCAAAGGCACGGCGGTCGGAGACGATCAGATGCAGGGGGGCGTAGACGATATCCGCGGCGTTCAGGGCGGAGATCAACTGGTTTGCCCGGGTGACGGATACCGCCAGCTTCGGCGGCTCCGCGGGTCCGGAATAACGCAGGACTTCGGTGAACGTGCCCAGCCGGGGGGGATCCCGGCGGCCGCGCAGGGCAGTGAGATGATCCAGCACCTCCCGCCGCATGGCGTTGATGGCGCTGGCGGGCAGGGTCAGGCCCGGCTCCACCACGCTGCGCACCTTGGTGCAGGCGTAGGGCGTGCCGCCGGTGCGGCCGAGCCGCTGGGCAAGAAGCTCCTCGGTAATGGGATTGTTGATGGCCTCGGAGGGGGCGGGACCGGCCGTTTTGCAGATGTGGCCCTCGGCGTCCTGTACCGCCAGCATGGAGCCCTGGCGGCGGCTGATGATGGCATAGAACTGCACCGGGACCCGGGACGCCTCGCCTCGCTCGAAGCTTGCCCGCGCCTTGGCGAACAGGGCTTCGTTGGGGGCCTCATCGGTGCGCACGCCGAACATGTCCGGGCCAAGCTTGCCGGTGAAATAGCCCTGGGTGAAGCCCTGGCGGGAGAAGGCGTCGCGCAGATCGCTCAGCTGCTTGCGTCCGATCCGGCCGCCGTCGAGGACACTGCGGTAGATTTTCGTGGCGGTGGCGACATATTCCGGCCGCTTCATGCGGCCTTCGATCTTGACGGACGCCACGCCCAGCTGCTCCAGCTCCCACAGGAATTCCACCAGGCAGTTGTCCCTGAGGCTCAGGGGATGCTTGTTTTCAAAGCGGCTGTAGCCGTAGGGCAGGCGGCAGGGCTGGGCGCACTGGCCCCGGTTGCCGCTGCGGCGGCCGATGACGGCGGACATATAGCACTGGCCGGAATAGCACATGCACAGCGCGCCGTGGACGAAAACCTCGATCTCAATGGGAGAGTTGCGGCAGATGTAGGCGATCTGATCCCGATCCAGCTCCCGGGCCAGCACCACGCGGCTCAGGCCCATGGCCGCCGCCTGACGGACGCCCTCCAGGTTATGGATGGACATCTGGGTGGAGGCATGCAGGGGGATGAGGGGGGCGATCTGTCGGCAGAGATTGACGATGCCCAGATCCTGCACGATGAACGCGTCCACGTCGCACAGGGCGGCGGAGCGGATCAGCTCGGCCACCCGGGGCATCTCTCGATCGGTGACGAGGGTATTGAGGGTCAGATGGACCTTCACGCCGCGGATATGGCAGTATTTGACCGCTTCGCGCAGCTCGTCATATGTGAAATTTTTGGCGCCCTGACGGGCATTGAAGTTCCCGAAACCGAGATAGACCGCATCCGCGCCGTTGTGCACGGCGGCGCGCAGCGACTCCATCGAGCCGGCCGGGGATAACAGTTCGAGCATATGAAAATACCTCTAAAAGGCAGATAATTTGGATGAAATCGCCGAATGGCGACAACTGGCCGATGATGATTATAGCACACAAATGCACCTGCGCAAAAGAGGAAAATCCGCGCCGAAAAATTTTTACGGAAACGGGTTCGTCGCTTTTCACAGAGGCCGTCTGTTCCGTGCCGCCGCCGTGGGGTGACCACAAGGTATGGGATCGAGGTAGACATAATTCTTCTATATGTGCGATTTTTTGCAAGCTGAATCAAAAGTTTTCCCCAACTTCAACATGGTTTTCCACAGGCAAAAACCCGGAAAATCCAAGTTTTTCACCCATAATTAATCAGTTGACGGAAAAGTTACAAAATAAATTTGTAACTTTTCACGGATACCGTTTTACGCTGAATTCCGGAAAATTCCGGAACAGCAAAGAAAAGTGCACAATTTCAGAGGGTGAAATTCTACAAACGGGAAGGGAAATGCGGGGGGGATTGTGTTGCATTTATTTTTCTGAACCAGTAAAATAAATTTATATAGTGGGCTCATGTGCAAATCGACGGTTCGGCCGGTTTGCGCTGCCCTCAAGATTAGAAGGAGGAACCGTATGAAAAGAAACGTAAGCAAGCTGCTGGCGATCGTGCTGTGCCTTGCCATGTGTCTGAGTCTGCTGCCCGCCGGCGTCTTCGCCGCGGACGCACCCATCAAGATCGCATGCATCGGCGACAGCATCACCTACGGCCACAATCCCGCTGACTGGGGCCGTACCCAGATCCAGAACAACTGGCCGACGGTCCTGGGGCAGACCCTGGGCGACGGCTATGAAGTCAAGAATTTCGGCCAGAACGGCATCACCCTGAGCAAGGGCGGCGGCACCCCGGTCTGGAACATCGAAAAATTCACCCAGAGCAAGGATTATCAGCCCGACATCGTTATCATCATGCTGGGCACCAACGACTCCCCCGGTTCTGACGCCGCGGAGAAGCAGGAGAGCCTGAAAGCCGACCTGCGGGAGCTCATCACCGTCTACCGCGATCTGGACTCCCATCCCACGGTCTACATCGCCACCTGTGCCACCGGTTTCGGCAACGGCGGTTTCGGCCTGCCCCCTGCCAACATCCACGACTATATTGTTCCTCTGCAGAAGGAAGTCGCCGCTGAGATGGGCTGCAAGATCATCGACGTGCACGATTTCACCAGCGATATGGCATCGGATTTCCCCGACAACATCCATCCCAACGAGGCCGGCCATGCCGCCATCGGCAAGTTCGTGGCGGACTTTATCCTGGCCGAAGCGGGCGGCACCGATCCCGGCGATGATCCTCCCCCCGAGCCCGGCATCCCCATCTATGAGGACACCAGCTATTCCTTCGCCGAGCGTGCCGCGGACCTGATCGCCCGCATGAGCCTGCAGCAGAAGGCCTCCCAGCTGGTCGAGCGCGCGGCGGCCATCCCCGCCTCCCAGCTCGGCGGCGGCGCCATGAACGTGCCCGCCACGAAGGACCTGAGCCATTACTCCTGGTGGGCCGAGGCCCTGCACGGCCTGCTCCGCGACAATGAGAATCCCCAGTCCGAGGGCACCAAGGACAACGTCAGCTATGCCCAGAGCCTGACCATGGGCTCCACCTGGAACCCCGACCTCTATTATGAGGGCGCGACCCTCATCGCCGATGAGATCCGCGAGCGCTCCCGCAAAAATGAACTGGGCAACTGCATCAACCTGAACTTCTATTCCCCCACCATCAACATGCAGCGCGACCCCCGCTGGGGCCGCAACGAGGAAGCCTACTCCGAGGATCCCCTGCTCAACGCCACCATGGGCACCCAGTTCGTCCTGGGCATGGAGGGCAAGGACCAGGACGGCAATCCCCTGGACCCCAACGGCTATCTCAAGTCCCTGACCACCATCAAGCACTACACCGCCAACAACACCGAGGCCATCCGTACCAGCGGCGGTGCGGACAATGTGGACCTGCGCGCCCTGCGTGAGTACTATGTCGCCCCCTACCGCGACGTTATCCGCGCTTCCGACGTCCGCTCGGTCATGACAGCCTACAGCTATGTCAACAAGGAGCCCTGCTCCTACAGCTCCTATCTGATGGACACCCTGCTGCGTGAGACCTTCGGCTTCACGGGTCATATCACCTCCGACTGCGACTCCGCCAAGACCATCTCCAACCTGAACTATACCAACCCCCGCACCGGTGCCAAGCTCACTTCCGTGGAGCAGATGGCCGGCGCCCTGGCCCACGGCGAAGATCTGGAGTGCAACTCCGGCATCTCTGCAAATGTCGGTGACTACAACCAGCTGGCAACGCAGATGGTCAGCGCCGGCGTGCAGACCGACAAGGGCACCTTCACCGAGAACACCATCGACGTGTCTGTCCACCGTCTGATGACCGCCCGTATCTCCACCGGCGAGTTCGACGAGGACAACGGCTGGACCGCCGCCGCCAACGAGCGCATGGCCGACCAGGCCGCCCGCGGCATCAACAACTACACCCCCGAGCGTATCGCTGTGGTTGACAAGGAGGTCGAGGAAGGCGTCGTCATGCTGAAGAACGACGGCGTCCTGCCCCTGCAGATCCCCGCCACCGGCGACTACAAGGTCGTCATCATCGGCGAGCATCAGACCAACAGCTACCTCGGCCTGTACTCCTCCGAGCAGCGCCATGCCGAGGACGACAAGTGGCGCATCTGGATCGGCCCCGGCATCGAGCAGGCCATCAAGGACGTCAATCCCAACGCCACCGTCACCCGCATCAACTCCAACACCATCTCCAATGAGGACGCCATCCGTGCCGCGGACGCCGTCATCGTGGTCACCGGCACCGGAAGCGGCTACTCCTCCGAGGGCAGAGACCGCTCCAACACCGATCTGCCCAACAATCAGGCGCAGCTCATCTCCAATGTCGGCAAGATGAACCCCAACACCGTCTGCGTGATGGAGACCTGCGGCCCCATGACCGTCACCGCCTTTGAGAACGACGTCGCGGCCATCCTGTGGTCCAGCTTCGGCGGCATCCGCAAGGGCGTGGGCTTCGGCCATGTCATCACCGGCAAGGTCAACCCCTCCGGCCATCTGACCGCCACCTGGCATCAGAGCATGAACGACATCCCCGGCATCCGCGACTATAACCTCTATGCCACCAACGGCAGCCACGGCCGCACCTACATGTACTATGACGGCACCGTGCCCGTCTCCTATCCCTTCGGCTACGGCCTGAGCTACACCACCTTCGCCTACTCCAACCTGAAGATCGACAAGACCGCCTATGACGCCAACGACACCGTCAAGGTCACCTTCGACGTCAAGAACACCGGCGACGTGGCCGGCAAGGACGTGGCGCAGCTCTACGTTGCCCAGCCCGACGCCCCCGCCGAGCTTCTCCGCCCGATCCGCCGTCTTGAGGGCTTCGACAAGTTCGAGCTCCAGCCCGGCCAGACCAAGACCGTCGCGCTCGAGGTCAAGATCCCCGATCTTGCCTACTACAATGAAGAGGCCGACAAGTTCGAGGTCGACACCGGCAAGTATCAGATCCAGGTGGGCGAGGACAGCGCGCACGCCAACCTCACCGCCGACTTCACCGTCTCCGGCGCCATGGATGAGTATCCTGTGGTCCTGACCGCGAAGCCCAACCAGGAAGGCGACGAGGCCCTCGGCATCGAGCAGCGCATCATCTTCGACAAGGGCGCTTCCATCAACCCGCAGCTGACCGTTGCCATGAACAACGAGAAGCTCTACGGCTACATCATCAAGGAGCAGACCTCCATCATCAAGTCCCTTAGCAGCACCCCGCTGCCCGAGGGCATGACCTTCACCTACGAGTCCAACCGTCCCGAGGTTGCCAAGGTCGAGGGCGACAAGATCACCGCTGTCGGCGCCGGCGTTGCCACCATCACCGTCACCGGTGAGCTGGACGGCCACACCGTCACCACCGACTTCGTCGTCTACGTCATGTCCAACGTCAAGCTCGACGGCATCACCATCGACGGCGAGCCCATTGCCAAGTTCAGCCCCGACAAGTACAAGTACAATGTGACCCTGGATTCCAAGGCCCACAAGCCCGTGGTTGCAGCCACCGCTTCCAACCCCGATCTCGAGATCAAGATCGATCAGGTCAAGACCCTGCCCGGCGTCTGCACCATCACCACCAAGGATCCCGATTCCGGCGTCACCGCCACCTATGAGATCAACTTCAAGGTCAAAGCCTCCGGCGGCGGCTATGTGCTGGCGTCCGAGGTCAAGCCCGGCGGCACCTATGTCATCGTGGCCGATGACACGTATGCGCTCAACGCGCAGGCATCCGGCGACACCCTCGGCGCCACGGAGGTCACCGTCAGCGGCGATACCGTCACCGGTGACATCGATGACACTGTGCTTTGGACCTTCCAGCCGGCGGAGGGCGTCGATCCCGCCGGAGACGGCAACGATCTGTACCTCATCTCCAACGGCGACGGCAGCAGCGTGCGCCGCGGGTCCGGCGGCGGAGCCCTGCCGCTGTCGCTTGCGGAATACGACGCCGCAAATTCGCGCTACTTCACCTGGTCCCTGACCGGCCGCACGGAGGAAGACGGCGCCTATACCCTTTATCTGAACGGTTCCAGCTCCAGAGGCTATTATCCCATGGTCGGCGCGGAGACCGGCTTCAATGCCCAGTACATTGCCACCGGCTCCTGGGATCCCCAGACCTCCGGCAGCTCCATCAAGCTCTATGAGTATGTGCAGCAGTCCTCCGGCCTGCCCAGCATCGACTTCACCACCGAAGCCGACGCCGGCAAGTATGAGATCTCCGGCCAGAGCCAGAGTGAGGTCGAGGAAGGCGTCGGCCTGGCGCTGGTTTCCAGCCAGGGCGGCATCGAGCCGGCCAAGCAGAGTATTGCCGAGCAGGACATCGACGTTGTGCGCGTACCCGTCTCCGGCGACTGGACCGCGACCCTGGAGACCGAATTCGACACCAACGGCGCGGCCAACGGCTACTATCAGTTCTTCGGCTTCTTCGCCTCCATGGGCGGCGACAACAAGAACATGGTGGGTATCCGCGGCGGCGACGGCGCCATGCAGGACTTTATCCGCACCGACGGCGCCATCACCGAGGAGCAGAGATCCAGTTCGCCCGGCTTCGATACCACCGGCAAGACCTACTACCTGCGCATCGAGAAGGTGGGCGACAGCTACATCTGCTACCGCTCCGACGACGGTGAGGAATTCACCGAGATCTTCACCTACGAGTCCACCGGCATCGAGGCCGATGAGATCCTCATCGACGCCTACACCGGCATGACCGCCGGCTACAAGTTCACCCTGAAGTCCCTGACCTTCGAGGGCGGCGGTGGCGGCGAGGTCGAGGATCCCGCCATCGACTCCATCACCGTGGACGGCGATTCCGTTGGCCTGATTGACGGCGTCTATGTCTACAACTTCGAGGTTGCCAAGGACAGCACGAAGGTTCCCGTCGTGGCCGCCAAGGCCGGCAACAGCTCCACCAAGATCAAGATCGAGCAGCTTACCGGACCCTTCGGCACCGCCACTGTCACCGCCACTGCAGGCAGCAAGACCCTGACCTACAAGCTGAGCTTCAACCACACTGTGGAGGACGACTACTTCGCCGACGGCGATTATGCCGAGGATCTCTGGGAGATCGAGAACAAGTCCGGCTCCAAGGTCGAAAAGGGCAAGGGCATCGTGATGCCCGCCCAGAGCGGCGAAGGCGGCTTCAAGGATCTGTACCTCATGCCCGGCATGGGCAACTGGGCCGTCGTGGCCAAGGTGTTCTGCCCGACCGCGCCCGCCGAGGGACAGATGCCGATGCTGATCCTGAGCGAGAGCCCGGAGAACAACACCGCCGTGATCCCCGAGGCGCCTGTCGCCGCGGCTGACGGCAGCGTCACCCTTTATCTCAAGCTCGAGAGCAAGGACAACATCATCACCGAGTCCTGGTCGCAGGACGGCCTGGAGTACAAGACCGTCGGCACCGTGGATGACAAGCTCTTTGCCAATCCCAAGCTCGGCCTGCTCTCCACCGCGGAAGCTTACTACGAGTTCGTCTGCGTCACCTCCGCCGGCGGCGTGGAGCAGTACAACATGCCCGATATGCTCACCTGGGCGGCCCAGAACGTGGCTGACTATGTGGCCGCCGATCTGCCCGACGCCACGAAGGAAGATCTGCGCTTCTCGCCCATCCCCCACGGCTACGAGCTGACTGTCGCCTCCAGCGATCCCGCTGTGATTGCCGCCGACGGCAAGGTCACCGTGCCCGCAGAGGAGAAGGACGTCACCGTGACCGTCACCATCAAGGAGGGCGCCACCACCGCTTCCGCCACCAAGACCATCAAGGTTTCCGCCGACGCGCCCAACGTGGTGAACAAGGACGAGCTTGCCAAGGCCATTGAGAAAGCCAAGGCCCTCGATCTCAGCCAGTACACCGAGGAAAGTGCTGCTGCCATTCAGGCGGCCATTGATGCAGCCGAGGCCGTTATGGCTGATGAGGACGCCACGCAGGATGCCGTTGACGCCGCCGTCAAGGCGCTGAAAGCAACGAACATCGGTCCTGAACCGCCCTTCCTCTTCGAGGACGTGAAGGATCCCAACAAGTTCTACTATGATGCGGTCTACTGGGCTTACTACGCCGATCCGCAGATCACCAAGGGCACCGACGATACCCACTTCGGCCCCGAGAATCCCTGCACCAGAGGCCACGTGGTGACCTTCCTGTGGCGTGCCGCCGGTGAGCCGGAGCCCACGAGCGCGA
>JAEEGL013239427.1_pt1 | contig 23297 bp, 12 predicted proteins | sample 9134231 | NCBI WGS metagenome assembly JAEEGL01 (sample SAMN16246548, study PRJNA631951) | gut metagenome | biome: gut microbiome; feature: rumen; material: fiber-attached | host: Bos | place: Iran: Karaj | collected 2018-10
GGACGGGGGGCAGCTACGCGCTGCGGGCGGGGAGGAGACAGATATCCACCTCCCCCCGGTAGCTAACGCAACCGGAGGCGATTGACATGGAACACCTGACGGCGTTCATGATGCGCCACCACACAGTGCCTTCGTATTCCAAATGTGCTTACTGTTCTGCGTTTGCAAAGTCCCAACATGGAATGTGCAAGGGCTTCATGGTTATGCAATTACGCCATGTGCCGCATCATCCAGCCGATCACCTCTTCGTACCAAACCGCGCTATCGGCTGGATCGAGCACCCAGTGTCCTTCGTTCGGGAAATACACCAAACGGCTCTCGACCCCCATGTATTGCAGCGCCGTAAACAGCCCAACGCCTTCGTTGATAAAGCAGCGGAAATCCTGTTCTCCCTGCACAACCAGCGTCGGTGTTTTAAAGTTTTTCACGAAGCGATGTGGCGAATGACGGGTATAATTCTCGGGCACATCAAATGGTGTGCCACCGAATTCATAGTCGCAGAACCAGAGTTCATCGGTGATATATCCCGACATCTCGGTATTAAAGATGCCGTCGTGGCTCACAAACGATTTAAAGCGATCGGTATGGCCCATCAGCCAGTTAATCATATAACCGCCGAAGGATGCGCCTGCAGCGCTGAGCCGATTCGGGTCGATCTGCGGCACTTTTTCGAGCACGACATCGAGAAACTTCATAATCGCCTCCGGGCATTCATCGCTCCAGTGCCGGCTGATAGCCCGCGTGAGATCGTGACCATATCCGGTCGAACCATGCGGGTTGCAGAACGCCACAACAGCGCCGCGAGCAGCAAACATCTCGACATTCCAACGATAGTGGAAAGAATCGAGGAAAGCCCCCTGAGGACCGCCATGAATGAGTAAAATCAACGGATATCGTTTGTTTTCGTCAAATCCAGGCGGCGTCACGATATATCCCTCAAGCGTGCGTTCTTTATACGAATAGTGTACGCATTCGCCTTCGTGCATTTCGACATCGTGCAGCACATGACCAAAATTCGTCAGAGCCACGCGTCTTTCGTTCGTCAGGCTTTCTTCGCCCATCCCCGTGCGCGGTTCGAACGATTCCAAATCGGAGATTTCAAAACACTCGATAGGCTCACAAAGCGATTCGGCAAATACGAGCAAACGCGAACGATCACGGGTTGCTGCAAATTTAGAATAGGTGCGTCCCTGCGTAAGCTGCATCACTCGCCCGCTGTTGAGATCGAGTTCATACAAACAGGTGTGTGCAAAATCCTGCGCCAAAAACAAAATTCTGTTGCCGTCCAGGACTTTGGGATTCTCAATCGAACGCTCGAAATCAGCCAGATACAAACGGGTTTCGCCGGTTTCGATATCATAAACTTTAAAGCGAACGGCATCCGCTTCATAGCCCGGCGTGAGCATTGAACAATAACCAAGCTTTGTTGCGGAGATAAACCGAGGCGAAACATCGCAGCCGTCAGTATCCGAAATCCGACGAACGATCCCAGGTTTCATGCCATCAACATCCATCAGGTAGATGCTGTTGTTCGTCGATCGCGCAACCATTTTGTCGGGATTCATGACGTATGCGATATGACGTCCATCCGGCGAAAAATCGACATCACAGCCCGATTCAAGTGCAATCGGCGGTACATCGCCGCCATCAGGCGTCAGATCCACCGTGTTCCCCGTTGCCACTTCAACCATAAATAAGTGATTGCGCCGATTTTCGCACCAGGCATCCCAATGGCGATACATCAATTTATCTGACGTTCGAACATTGGCATTGGGATGAGAGGCACCATAAATCTGTGCAAGCGTCGGTTCCTGGCCACTTTCCCAAATCGCCTGAACTTCCTTGTTCTCATATACCGAACGGGTAAACAGCACGCGATCACCAGTTGGCGACACGACCAGATTCGATGCGCCCCCCACGCCTCGCGTGATTTGAACGGGATTGCCGCCATCTGCATCAGCCATAAAGACCTGCCCATCCGACACAAAAAAGATCCGATCACCAACCGGGCTGTACACAATGCCGTCAACATCCGCTGTATTCAACAAACACAGCGACAAAACATCGCCATCCAGATCCACGCGATAATTCCGATTTGCCGATGTGTTATTGTCGAGGTCGATTTTCCTGGTTGTCAGCCAGGCATGCGCACCATCGGGGGATAAAGAAACTTGTTTCAAACGTTCGAATTTAAACAAATCATTGATCTCAAGCGGTCTGGGCATTTCGAACTCCTTTAGCTTTTTTTGGGCAAAAAAAAACAGCCTGCAACGGCTGTTTAAATGGGGCGTACTGGATTCGGACCAGTGACTTCCACCGTGTGAAGATGGCACTCTACCGCTGAGTTAACGCCCCGCGTTTCTTTTGGGCATCGCCAAAAGACGGCGTGCTTTTAAATGTAAAAAGCCCTGTCTGTCAAGCGTTTTTGTTAAATGGATAGAGAAATAGGTAACGCTTCAGCCATAAACCAAGAACGCCATAGGCGTTCAATATCAATAGCCCCCGGCAACGCCGGGGGATGAATCGTAACATCACAATAAGGAAACTACACCTTCTCCCGCTACTGATATATCATTGAGAATGCAGGCGAATTTCAATCGTTTCACAGAGGTTTCTTCAAATGCAAATCCAATATATTGCACACGCCACATTCACTATCGACCTCAATGACGGTCGCAGAATCATTATCGATCCCTATCTTGGCATGAGCTTTCAGGGGCGATTCAATTATCCGCCCTACCCTACCCAGGCCGATTTCGCGGTTATCACGCATGATCATCTCGATCACAATTACCTCGGTGATATCCACAACATTCCCGTCGTTGTCCGAAACAACTGGCACGATGATCGGCTGGATATCCGCTCAATCACCGTTTTTCACGATAAATTCGGCGGTACCAGATTCGGCGGCACCGTCCAAATGAAGATCATTCAAGCCGATGGTATCCGCTTGTGCCACATGGGTGACTGCGGCGAAATTCTGTCTGACGAACAGATTCAGGCAATCGGCGATATCGACATTTTGCTGATTCCCGTTGGCGGATTCTACACGATTGATGGTGATGAAGCCGCAGATCTGGCCAACCGCATACACGCCAGAACCACCATTCCTTGTCACTACATCACGCCGCGTTGCTCCCTCAAGCTCGAAGGTCCCGAAAAATTCCTCGCCCACTTCGGGCATTTCAAGCGGCTGAATGATTCAAAATTTAACGCGGAATATCTGCCTGACGGCGTTGTTTTTGTGCCGAGTCTGTATTGAGCTCGGGATGTGCCTGCATATCGCGCTGTAACGTTTGTTTTTCGATCTCAATCAACTGCTGATCGAGGTTATCCCAGGTTTCGGTGAGCGTATCGAACGAAACGGGCACGACGGTTCGTCCATCCAGAAATCGCGCATAATCCAGCGTCAAATCGAAGAATCGATCCTGAACGACCAGGATGCGATGCAATGTCTCGGATTCTGCTCTTTTCTTCTGCATTTCGGCCATATCCGCGATGCTTTTATCGAGTGCAGCAACATTTCGTAAAAAGCTCGCATATGTCCCGTTTGGCTCGGCATAAAGCGTCCAGATACGTTGCCACGACTTGAGTTTTTTCCATGTCAAATCGACATTTGTCGTTTCGGCAAACCAGGCATAAATCTCTGTCAAACGCTGAACCAACCGGCTGAGATGCAACAGACACAGCTTAACGACAATCAGTGAATGTCCCAATGTGCGCTCGTTTGAGGGACTCTGTCGCCAGGAAACGACCCATGCACTCGAACGCGGTGAATTCGCAAGTTCCGCCTCTGGAAAACTCCGGCATGCGCCTTGTTTACACAAACGCAACAGCTCATCTCGAATGGACACCATGTGAGCCTCCAGCTCAGAGATGGCGAGCAGGCTCTGTTCGGCTTCGTCGATTCTGGATGGCGCATGAAGTTCTTCGAGTACACCCGACACAAAAGGCGGAAAAGGTTTACCACGCTTATTGAGCGGCTGTTCTGGCTCTGGTCCGAGCAATTTCGCTGTTTCGGCCAAATCATCTTGAATTTCCTTGAACATCAGCAGCCATGTTTCAGGGCTTTCCACTGCCGTTTTCGGATGATGATGAATGGGATCGACGTATTCCGGCAAACCGCGCCAAATCAGTCGGCTGGATTCATCCCACGATATCAGCAATAAATCTTCTGCGCGCGACAATTTCGCTTTTTGCGAATCGATCTGCCGGATAAATTTATCGACCTCATCCGCCAGGAATTCGTGATTGATCGAAGCATAATCGGGTGTCTGCAGCCGAAAATAGACGACGGTTGCCAGATTTCTAGCCTGAGTGAGTGCCCATTGCATGGGCAAAATATGGCTGTACAAATCGGAGAGAATGCGCAATGTCCGAAAATTCCGATTGATACATGGGTAAGCAATCAAAGCATTTGGAGGCGAAAAATCCCGTTCCAGCTTGCGAATGTTAATCGCAATGCCATCGTATGCGCGCACAAGCGCGCGCAATTCATCTTCCCAAAGAGCCAATGCATCTGCCAGCGGTCGTGCCGATTCGGCCAGATACTGCCAGCGTTCACTCGATGCCAGCTGACGATTCCAATCTTCAAGCAAGGTCCGGGCTTGCAAAAAGATTGGTGCCGGATGCGCCGTCCGAGCCATTCGAAACTGCAAATCACCCGGCGTCCATTCACCTGCCGGAATGGGCTGATCGCGCCGCAAAGCCTCAATTTGGCTCATCATCTGCTTTATCGGCTTAACAATACCATCATCCGCTTGTTTGATTCGCCCACCAGAAAACAATGACAAAAAATTCTTTACAGCGCTGAACACCCCGCGCGTAGCCATTTCCAGCCGCCCAAGTCGCCATAAAATATTGCGCCGTAGCTGAAGCGTCAGCTGTAATTGCGCATTTTGCTGCAAACTAAAAGCAGATCTCGGCGGATAACACTCAACCGCACCTTCGATTCGAGCCTTTGACAATACCGACGCATCCCGGCGCGAAAGCTGGCTCTGTTCATACTGCGTCAGAACCTCTTTCCAAATCAGGCGGTCTTCTTTGAGCAAACGCGTTTCCAAAGCCTCTGGCAACGTCACGCGAAACTGCAACGCTTCATCGATCAGCGCCCAATCTCTGTTGGAGGTTTCCCATGCCGTTGGGGTTAAAAAAGGCACCACAGGCTGTTCGGTGAATTCAATGGATGGAAATGGTTCTGTCTCAGCAACTGGCTTGGGCCCACACCCTGCGACCAGAATAGCCATCAACGCCATTAAAAATCGACCAAAACCATTTACCACGCGCATCACCTAGATACTCCCTGTATTCAGCATAACGCGCCACCATTCTTTTTGCAATACACACCGAAAATAGCAGAAACATGATAGTAACTGTTCAGCCAACCGTACACAAGCCAGTCAGAGGCTTGCATATCAATAGCCCCCGGCAACGCCAGGGGATGAGGCAATTTCTTTTCTCTTTCTCCCAATTTTTTGCCAGCCCGTTGGGCTGGCAAAAAATTGGGGAAAAAAGAGGGGAACCCTTTGATCCCCCGGTAGTCGTTACGCGCCAACCGGGGGCTATTGATATTGAACGTCTACGACGTTCTCACACAAAAGAGGGGAACACTTTGATTCCCCGGTAGTCGTTACGCGCCAACCGGGGGCTATTGATATTGAACGTCTACGACGTTCTCTCACAACGGCTGAGTTATTACACATGAGCATTACGATTCAGCCTACAGCCACTGGCTGATTCAAATCAACGTATTGTAATATGGTCAGACTTAATACATATTGGAATGCATTGAGCCCGGCAAATCTGGGCATCAATTTTACGCATTTACGCAGAATCGATGCGGTTTAGAGATTATTTGTGATATTTGGGAAAAACTTACAATGACGACGCCATTTTTTGGCAATACAAATGGTTTAAGTGCCCGCGAGGTCGAGGCACTCAAGGCGCTTGGACGCGACAAAGTCCCGCAGAATCTATTGGTTTCAAGAGAACTTGCCCATCGCATGACGAGCATCAGTGAGATGCTGCATCGAAAAGTCGGTGTCATTCTGAATCGCAATGGGCATGTAGAATGTATCGTACTGGGAGGCGCTGATCGCGCCTATTTGCCGGATATTGGCCGAAGCCGTGCCGGAATTGGACGTTTGCGCGGCATCCGTTTTGTCGTCACAGCGCTCGAAACACAACCGGATCCACAGCATCCCGAATATCTGCTTACGATGGATGAAATCACCGATTTGGCCAAGCTGCGTCTCGATTTTGTGGTTGCGGTCGAAGCGAATATTTTAGGCGCACCAGGGCGTGCGGAATATGCCCACTTATCACCATCGATAAAAGGCGTAACCGTGATGCGCAATTCGGTCGAGGCATTTGAGCAATTGCCCAAAAACGCCGATGAAATCCTGGCCGCAGTCGAAACTGAATTGCGGGCGACAGCCGCTAAAACCTCGACAACATCCGCACCACCGGCCATTCTGGTGCATCTGAATACCGGCGAACGCGATGCAGATGAACGACGTGAAGAGATGCTGGAATTGTGCAGAACAGCGGGGATTGAAGTCGTTCGGATTATTGAGCAAAAGCGTCGCAATCCGGATCCCAAAAGTCTGGTTGGAACAGGAAAATTGCAGCAAATCGAGCTGCATGCACTCGACGATGATGCCGAGTTTATTATCTTCGATCGCGAGCTCACACCTGCGCAAACCCGCGTGATTTCACGCGCATTGCCGCACAAGATACTTGACCGCACGCAACTGATTCTCGATATTTTTGCGCAGCGCGCCAAATCCCTCGACGGCAAACTGCAGGTCGAACTGGCACAGCTCAAATACAACCTGCCCAAGCTCATCGATCAGGATACGGCCATGAGCCGGTTAACCGGTGGCGTTGGTGGCCGTGGCCCCGGTGAAACAAAGCTAGAACTCAATCGCCGAAAAGCACGTGAGCGCATGCATGCGCTCGAACGCGAACTCAAATCGCGGGAAACCCACCGAAACCTGCAACGCAAAAAGCGAAATGCGCAAAAAATGCCCATATTCAGCCTTGTCGGCTATACAAATGTTGGCAAATCGACCCTATTGAATGCGCTGACGCAATCGGATGTCTATGTCGAAAATCAGCTGTTTGCGACGCTTGATACGACGACGCGAAAACTCCGGTTTCCCAAACTGCAAGAGGTCATATTCACCGATACCGTTGGTTTTATCCGCGATTTACCTGCCGATTTGGTCGCCGCATTTAAAGCAACCCTCGAAGAACTGCAGGATGCAGATGTTCTGCTGCATGTGATAGATGCTTCAAATCCACAGGTTCACTCACAAATCGCAGCAGTTGAAGCGATTTTGAAAGACCTGAATCTAGGCGACAAGCCGATTGTCCGCATCCTGAATAAAACGGATCTGGTGGATCCGCAGGACGTGATTGAGCTCTCGCGACAGTATGATGCCATCGCCATTTCGGCGAAATACCGGTCGTCGACTTTGCCGCTTATCGAACGCCTGCAAGACTTTTACCTGGCTCATACGGGTAAGATTGAGGTCTTGCCACAAATCAGGATTAGAACATTTGAAGACGATTGAAAGCGCCATGGCCTGGGGCGTTGCGGGGCTCGGCCCCGCATAGGGGGTAGGCGCGTATTGCGCACGCCGGAATGCGCATCTTCGTCGTCAGCTGCGTTGTCGCCGTCGGGCACGTACGAAGTACGCTTCCTCCGGCTTCGCCTTGCCTCCTAGAATCTGCATCATTCCGACGGCGCGAATTCCCAATCATTGGCGTGAGCGATAGCGCCGTAGGGGGCGTTGCCCCCACAATTTGCAGAATTATCTTCGAATATCCCGCACCAATTCATTGGCTTTTGGCGCATCTTCGCTGATGGTTACAGAATCGAGCAGCATCTTGCAGGCCGTTTCGCATTTCTTTTCGTCCTGATAGTAGACTTTGAAAAGGGAATCGCCTTTGGCAATTTTATGGCCGATTTTGTGCAGGACCTCAAGGCCGACGCTGTGATCGATCGGAGCGCCGGCGACCTCGCGACCGCCGCCAAGGATACAGCTGGCTTTGCCCACCATTTCGCAGTTGAATGCCGAAAGATAGCCATCGCAAGGTGCTGTGACGTTCACCGTATGCGGTGCAATCGTGAGCAGGCTGTAGTCGTCGACGACGCGGGGATCACCACCCTGTGCGGCAACATTCAGACGCAGCTGCTCAAGTGCGCGTCCCGATTTGACGGCGTCTTCGAGTTCCTGGCGAGCATCGTCATTTGAAATGCGTTTTGCCATCGCGAGCATTTCGGTGCCAAGGGTATAACAAATGTGCGAGTAATCTGCAGGTGCATTGCCTTTGAGCATTTCGATGGCTTCGATGAGTTCGTTTGCGTTGCCGACTGCAACACCCAGCGGCTGATCCATGCTCGTGATGCATGCACGAACGTCAGTGCCCATTGCGCGTCCGATGCTGATCATCGTATCGGCCAATTTCACAGCCCTTTCCTGAGTCTTCATAAATGCGCCTGAGCCCACTTTCACATCCAGGACAAGGCCGTTCAAACCAACCGACAGTTTTTTGCTCATAATTGAGGCTGCGATCAGTTCAATCGAAGGCACTGTGCCGGTCACATCGCGGAGCGCATAAAAGATTTTGTCTGCCGGAACCAGTGATCCCGTCTGTCCCGTAATCACATAACCGGCTTTTGCAATCGCCTTTTCGATTTCATCTTCACTCAAATCGACGCGATAACCTTTAATGGACTCAAGCTTGTCGAGCGTGCCGCCGGTATGTCCCAGACCACGGCCGGAAATCATTGGAATCACAGGGCCACAAGCTGCAACCATAGGGGCCAGCGAAAGGGAAACTTTGTCACCGACGCCACCTGTCGAATGCTTATCGACCTTATAATGTCCGGCGAGCGACTTTAAAGAGAGTGTGTCGCCGCTGTATAACATTGCCTGTGTATAGGCCACCAGCTCATCCGGCAACATGCCTCTGAAAAATACGGCCATCAAAAATGCTGCCGTCTGATATTCGGGAACTTCTTTTTTGACGACTGCATCCACGAAAGCCTTGATATCGGCTGCTGGAATTTCTTTACCATCGCGTTTAAGCTCAATTAAATCGACGACTCGCATCTGCTTCACTCCTTTGTGAAAAAATCAAGATATGGCCCCATGCCATTTAAATAAGATGTAACGATTCAGCCCGCTATTGACTTTCCTAGCATAACATGCATGCCATGTAGGGTTTTAGCGAAATGGGGGAGGGGCCCCGTTTCGTCTTTTGCAGCCATACTATCTGGCAAGATATGGATGCATGTAAAAAATATTGAGGGTTCCAAAGGCCTCAGGCCCTTGGCGGGGTCCGGGGCAGAGCCCCGACTGAACAGTTACAATAAAATTTCATCATCCATTATAAAACGCAAACGATTTTAACATGAGGGGTATTTTCTTTTCATTTTTGCCTATTGCGTGTATTGAGGATGCGCTTTTTGGTATGGAGGCACTATGTATCCAGTACTCGCATTTGGCATTGGAACTCAGGAAATCATCGTTGTTCTCATCATCGTCGTGATCGTCTTTGGTGCGACCAAGATACCGCAGCTTGGTTCTGCGATCGGCCAGGGCATTCGCAACTACAAACGTGGCATGCGCGAAGTCAAAGCCGAAGAAGAAGAAGCCCAGAAACTTGAAAATGCAAAGGATGCGCTCAAATCTCCGGAAAATGCCGATTCAACGAATCAGACCAAAGCCTGAACCATGATGTTCTATGGGCTTACCGGTGGTATCGGTTCCGGAAAATCAGAAGTTTCCCGCATATTTGCATCACGCGGTTTCGAGATTCTGGATGCAGATCGGATGACGCGTCAGCTGCATCATAATCCCGATATTTGTTCAAATCTGGCGCAGTTATTTGGTCCGGAGGTACTCGACCATTCGTCGGACACCATCTGTGTCAATCGACGCAAGCTTGCAGAAATCGTATTCAATTCAAAGGATGCACTCACTGCCCTGAATCAACTGATGCAACCTGCGCTTTATCGTGCGCTGCAAATCGCGTTGAACCACTGTCGTCATCATGCGATTCTGGATGCAGCACTGCTGTTTGAAGCCGGATGGGACAAGCTCGTTCACAAAAGTATCGTTGTGATCTGCCCGTTGCAGCTGCGCATTGAGCGCATCAAACGACGCAATGGAATCTCCGAATCACAAATCCATGCCCGTATCGCTGCACAAATGTCCGATCGCGATCGTATCAGACGCGCAGATTATATCATTTATAACACGCACGATCTGGATACCCTCGAACATCAGGTCAACGCGATCTGCTTGCAAAATGCGATCTAACCCATTTAAACATGGACTAAATTTTGCTTGTATCACGCGAACCTGCCCAAATAGTAAGGCTTATACGAAATGGGGAAGGGGCCCATTTCATCATTTGTATGCTGTGGCATTTAGCAAAATGTGGAAGTATGTGGAAAAAACATTGTGGGTTTCAAGAGGCTCAGCCCCTTGACGGGGGTTGGAGCAGAACCCCAAAAAAGTTAAATGCGGTAACCCTGCTTGCAGAATTTTGAGTATCCCGTAGAATCGTGATACTCTGTACGGGGGGCGAATGGATTCGCACAGCTAATCGTCTGAACAGGATTTGCAGGGATGCAGGATAAAAAGAAAACAAAAGTTGCTGCGGGTGATAAGAAAAAGACACGGCAGCAGACCAAAACGACGACCCCAAAGCAGGTCAAAGAAATACAGCGTACGCAGACAAAACGTCAGAGTACCACAACGGCACGCAATACAAGACGGACGAATGCTCCCATTCGTGCAGATAACCCAAGACGCATCCAGAAAAGATCAAAGCTCTACAGCTATCTCATTGCGATTTTGCTCATCGCCATTGGTGCTGCGCTGTTCCTGATGCTGTTTACGTTTACTTCGGCCGATATGGCTGCAGAAGTGGAACAGTATCTCAATATCTTTGGATTTGTCGGCGCACATATCGCCAACATCATGCTCACGCTGTTTGGCGCATCCGCCTTTTTCTTCTCGGCGGTGTGTATTTTATTCGGATTACTGACGTTTTGCGGAAAACAGCTCGAAGTCAAACCCGGAATGCTCATCGGCCTTATCACGCTTATCGTAGGCGCATCCCCGCTATTTTTCTTGATGTTCGGCGATTCGCAGATCCTCGAACATGCAGCCGGCGGTGTTTTAGGGAGTTCCTTGGCCGCACTCGCCTTAAATTACATCTCAGCTTCTGTACTGATCACGATTTGTATCGTTCTGTGCTTGCTCGGCGTGATTTATGTCACCGATACCGGCTTAAAAGCTTTCTGCATCGGCTTGTTCAGGCTGATCAAAAAACTCTTCTCCGCGATTTACCATCTCATCGCCGACAAGAAACCAAAGCCGGTTCAGGAAAGCGAACAACCCGAAGAAACACCATCCATCGATACAGACAATCCGGATGCAAGCATCTTCGACGAAGAGACACCATCCGAGCTGCTGAATACAGTCGACAAAGCCGATACGAAATTGCCCGAGCCCTCTGTGGATGCAGCTCTGGAAGAAGCATCGGCCCCACTCAAAGACAATCTGGATGAATCCGAAGAATTGCTTCAGGATGACGATGAGCCTGCATCCGAAGATAATCTCAATCTTTCCGACGAAATTCTGCCCGAAGAAGAGAACAAAAGCGCAGTTTCGCCAGAACCTGCAGAAAGCGTCCTAGAATCGGAAGCACCTATCGACATTGCGCCACCAGAAACCACGCAAGAAGCGCCAGAACACGAGAAAACAGAATCCGGCAGTGCTTTTGGCGATTTGATGGCCAGAATTCTCAACCGTGACAATAAGAAATCCCCAAAAGGCCGGGCAGTTCGCCGGAATCACTCAGTCCCCGCGCTTGAACCAGAGTTCGATTTTGAATCGATTGTATCACCCGAACAAATTGCCAAAACACAGCAGAAAACGACAAATCATGAAGAATTGACAAAAACCGGTGTGCTGGGCAACTGGAAACCCCGTCCAATCGGCAGAAAAACGAGCAACCATCCGGAATCCCCCAAATCCACAGCCGACGAAGATCACGGATTGCTCTCCAAGCCGACAGTTGCGCTGGAAGATATTGCAACGCCACAACCGAAATCCCCACTTCTCCCCGTTCAGCCATCGAATATGACCAAAGAACTGCTCGCGCAGCTTTCAACTGAAGAAATCGATGAAGTACAGGAGAAGGACGATAAGGTTCCCAATGCACACGATGCAGCGACCAAATGCCAACAACCCGAAACCCGCGAACGCCCCAACGAAGCTGCGACAAAATGCAAACAGCCTGCTGCAGCTGAACAGCCCCAAAAACCATCCGCTCAGATGACAAAAGTCGGTGCAGATTCCGGTACAATCCGAAAGCTCGCCGATATGATGCAGGCCGATTCAAGCGAAATACAGGCGCTGTCCTCGAACTCATTTTATATGGAAGAAAGCGACGCGTCACTCGAAGTCGGACAAGATACGCTCGATAAGATTCTGGGGGCCAGGCAAGATAACAATTCTGAACCCAATCAACGTACAGATAAGCCACAGATCAATGCATCCATCGGCACGAAAACAGCTGTCCCGGTTTCCCCGGAACTGCGTTCACTCATGGCCGAAGCCAATCCTACCCTCAACAAACCACGATTGATTGCCGACGATACCAACGACGACGAAAGTGACAGCATTGAATTTCCCATATCCACTCCTGCCCCCAACTTATCAGTCCAGCGGGATCCCAGAAACGCATTCGTCGTTGCCGAAGAGAAAAAGCGCGCCAGCAATGCGGAACTCGATGAAGCAGACAAACAGCGAATGAAAAAGATGGGGGCGGAAAACACCTATCATCATCCGCCACTTTCGCTGTTGCATTACGATCCCGCGACACAAAAAGGCTTCGACATGGATGCGCTCAAATCATACGCATCAAGAATCGAAGAAAAGCTGGCCGAATACCACGTTCAGGGACAAGTCGTTGAAATCTGCCCGGGTCCTGTCATCACCCGATTTGAGTATCAACCGGCTCCAGGCACAAAAGTATCCAAAATATCAGGACTTTCCGACGATCTGATGATGGCACTCGAAATTACATCGATCCGCATTCAGGCACCTGTACCCGGCAAAAATGTCGTCGGTATAGAAATTCCGAATGAGAAAAGAAATACGATATATTTAAAAGAAGTTCTCGGTTCCAAGCAATTTATAGAAGCCAAAAGTATTCTAACAATAGGGCTTGGAAAAGATAGCGAAGGCGAACCGGTTGTGAGTGATTTAGCCAAGATGCCGCATCTTCTTGTTGCAGGTTCTACAGGCAGTGGTAAATCAGTTGCGATCAATACAATGATCTGCAGTCTTTTATACAATGCGAATCCGGACGAAGTCAAATTCATCCTCGTCGATCCGAAATGTCTTGAACTGAGCGTATACGAAGGCATTCCGCATCTTCTCGTGCCGCCGATTACAACGCCGAAAGAAACGGCTTCTGCGCTCGAATGGGCATGCGACGAAATGGACAATCGATATCGCCTGCTCGCCTCATTTGGTGTGCGCAATATCGCTGGTTATAATGAACAAATCAAGCATCCGACGCTGCAAAAAGCGATTGAGCGGATGGCCGAAAAGGACGAAAATGGCGATTGTTTGTACAAACCGATGCCATATATTGTCATTGTCGTCGATGAATTCGCCGATCTCATGATGGTTTCCGGCAAAGAAATAGAAACTGCGATCGCGCGCCTCGCCCAGAAAGCCCGTGCTGCCGGTATACATATTATACTTGCCACGCAGCGTCCATCTGCAAATGTTATCACCGGCGTGATCAAAGCGAATTTCCCCACGCGCATTGCTTTCCGCGTCTTTAGTGTCGTCGACTCAAAAGTAATTCTCGACAACAAAGGTGCAGAATCTCTGCTTGGCAACGGCGATTCGCTGTTCCTGCCGCCCAATACAGGTATTCTGCAGCGAGTGCATGGTGCTTATGTTTCTGACGACGAAGTTCAGCAAATCGTCAGTTTCCTGGCCGCACAGCGCAAACCAGAATACAATCTCGATATCACCGCACCGCGCGACGAAGAATGTATAGATGATGTTTCCGGTACCGATGTCCGAGATGATAATAAATTCGATGATTTATACGATCAAGCTGTCCGAATCGTTGCCGAAACGCGTCAGGCATCTGCTTCTTTCCTGCAGCGCCGACTCAATATCGGTTTCAATCGCGCTGCCAGAATTATTGAGCAAATGGAGCGCGAAGGCGTCGTTGGACCGCAAAAAGGGCAAAAGCCTCGCGAAGTTCTTATCGGGCCAATTTAGTTTGATATTCATATTTGTATAATGACGCGCCGCTATCGGGCCTGCGGCCCGATACGCTTGCGCCGCGCGTCTATTGGCTACGCCAATACGCCGCGCATGCCATTTGTAACAGTTCAGCCGGGGCTCTGCCCCGGACCCCGCCAAAGGGCTGAGCCCTTTGGAATCCGCAATTTTTTTACATACTTCCATATCTTGCCAGATAATATGGCCACAAAAGACGAAATGGGGCCCCTCCCCCATTCCGCCAAAACCCTACATGCGATGCATGTTATGCTAGGAAAGTCAATAGAGGGCTGAACTGTTACTGCCATTTGAATTCATCCTGTACAATTGCACAGCTATGTGGCATATTATAACCGTGAACAGACGCATCTGCGCTGTGTTGTGATTGACTCAATCTATTGCGATTATTAATACAATGACTGAACAAATCGCATCGCAATTGGCGACAAATCCTAAACCCGTAACTGATTGTGATAATTCAGGGATTTCTACACCTTCATCACTTGCTGGCAAATACCAGTTCATCAAAAAGCTTGGACAAGGCAGCCAGGCTAAGGTATTTCTTGCACGTCGCCTGTGCGATAATCAAACGGTTGCGATCAAACAAATTGATATCGAGTCGGTTTCAAACTGGAAGGAATACGACTTGTTCCAGCGCGAAGTGAGCGTGCTTTCGTCTTTGGATATCAATGGTGTCGCTTTGTTTTACGAGGCTATAGAATGTCTTGATGATACACCGCCGCGTTCATATCTCGTTCAGGAATATATTGCAGGTGAATCACTTGGTGCCATGCTCAAAGCAGGCCATCGGTTTTCAACAGACGTGGTATATGATATCATCATTCAGTTGCTTACCATTTTATATCAGCTGCAGAACCGGACTATCCCAATTATTCACCGCGATATCAAGCCGTCGAACATCATGCTTACGCCGGTAAACGGCGGTTATTATGTGACTTTGATTGATTTTGGTGCAGTGGCAAATCCGCAAGTACAAAGCGGTGGATCGACCACGGCAGGCACATTCGGCTATATGCCGCCCGAGCAATTGATGTGCAGACCACAGCCTGCCAGCGATATCTATGCACTGGGGGCGGTCGCAGTCGAACTGTTTACGGGTAAATCTCCGGCAGACTTACCTACAAAAGATTTTCACCTTATCTTCGAACACGAAATGCAGTCGCAGCCACCTGCACTCGTTAGCACACTTCGAAAAATGCTTGAACCCGACTGTACCAAAAGACTGTCCGACTGCGTTCAGCTCATTCAGACGTTTAAATACTATAAAAAGGGTGAGTTTAAACTGCGTAGCGATCTCACCCCTCTCGACAGCGCATACAGCAAGAAGCTCCAGGAAGTCACATCATTCGGTGCACCCGGAAACATCGACTTATGGCAGGTTCTGGATGACAAAACGCCGCGTGAAATTCCGCAGGCATACGCGCGTCATAATTGGATTGTACAAAATAATACGCAGAAAGTATTCAATCTAAAAAAAGATTCGACAGATAAAGAAAACAAAATCTATCCGATACCTGAAATGGTATCAGATTTGCTCAAATATGGCCGAAAAACCATTGCAACCATTGTTTCTATAAAATATGTACCTGTGGCGAATTCAACGCAATTAAAAGACCTAATGGCAACGCCAGACAAGCCCGCATTTCGGGTTAGATACAAATTCAATCCACCGGACGATTTCAGGTCCGAGGATTTGATTCACGAATGTATGGTCTACAATGAACCCGAAAATACCTATCGAGTGGGTGATCCATTCCCCATTCTGTATTATCTGGATGGCGAGAATTTCGATGAAGTCGTCATAAGTATGCCTTTTCCGTATCCACTTGAGGATATATCCGAAAGCAGTATCGTATATTGGAGCACACCAGGTGAGGAATACTGGTCATATCTCAAAGCACTTGGAAGCTGTGTGCGATACGATTTTATCACGCATCGAAATGATCTCCCGAGGCTTGCAAACGAAATCGACAAAATCAAGTCGCATGAGTGGATGACGAAAACCGAGTATCAATATGCTGTACTCCCCATTCTGAACTGTTATCTTAAGGCTGAAAAATACGCTTTGGTGCACATTAATTGCCTGAATTGCTTTTTCGATTGTCTCAGACGCGATTGGTTTATTGAGCAGATTAATGCCTATATTCTGAATTATCTGTGTACAATGAAGATTCATTCTGAAGAAATCTATAAAGCGCTGTTTGCAAATGTTCACGGAAAACACAATCTTTCATCGGATGTCGTTTCCAAAATTGTGGATATGATAGGTGAGGACTGTGTTGCATACCAGGCTATGATGTCTCCTTTCTCACCCAAACTTGCCGCTAAGATTCTGGAACGCAATTCACTTAAACATATACATGCCAGAGTGTTTAGCGGATTATGCGAATATATTAAGGATGGTCTCGCGTTTAGAGAAAGCAACTTTCGCATCCTTTGCGATTATCTGAACAAGCGGCCTATTGATGAAAGTGTTATTAGTCCGAGTATGATCAATTCGATTGGATGGTGTAAGGAATCCCTGCTGATGTCTGCTGCTATTCTAAGAATGCTGCTCCGTTCACTTGTTGGAATATATTTCGACAGCCAAAATGCTGCACTCCGACGATCGGTTCGTGAGCAAATTAAGGCGATGTGTGAATCGGATAAAAGATACGAATACTATCTCAACGCTTTGGATAATCCACAGATAGCCGCTGATTTCAAAATCGGATAAGGATTTTATCCGTAACCATCCACTATTTTCAAGCGATTACTGCAAAAATTAAAATGCAAGAAACATCTTTGACCCCTATAAAATCTGCCGACGAAAGCGATGTACAAACCTCGCATCCGGTTTCGAACATACCCGATGAACCAGCGGATTTATCCGACGAGCAGCCGAATGTATCCGACACGTCCCAGATCCACACGCCGCAGTCTGTTTCGGCGAAATACCAGTTTATAAAGAAAATTGGACAGGGAAGTCAGGCCAAAGTGTTTTTAGCCAGACGCCATTGCGATGGACAGATGGTTGCCATCAAACAGCTTGATATTGCATCTGTTTCAACCTGGAAAGAATACGATTTGTTCAGGCGCGAATGCGCCGTTCTGTCGTCACTGAACATCGATGGCGTCGCACGATTCTATGAAGCTATTGAATGTCTCGACAAAGAGCCGCCGAGTTCCTATCTGGTACAGGAATATATCGAAGGCGAGTCACTGGGAGCGATGCTCAAAGCCGGCCGCCGTTTCAGCACAGATGAAGTTTACGATATTCTCGTTCAGATGCTTACGATATTATATCAGCTGCAAAGCCGGTCAGAGCCAGTGATTCACCGCGATATCAAGCCATCAAATATCATGCTCACGCCAGTAAATGAGGGATATCGGGTGACATTGATTGATTTTGGTGCGGTCGCAAATCCACAAATACAGAGCGGTGGATCAACCGTTGCCGGTACGTATGGCTATATGCCCCCCGAACAACTGATGGGACGCCCTCAACCTGCCAGCGATATCTATTCGCTCGCCGCCGTTGCCGTCGAATTGTTTACGGGGAAATCGCCAGCGACTTTGCCAGTCAAAGACTTCAGGCTCATCTTCGAGCCAGAGATGGAAACACAGCCACCTGAACTCGTTAGCACGCTTCGAAGAATGCTGGAACCAAATATCAACGAACGAATGTGTGACTGTCTGCAGCTCATCCAAACGTTTAAACACTACAGCAACGGCGACTATAAACTTGAAGCGGCCTTAAAACCCCTCGATTCCAAATTTGAAAAAAAGCTCTCGGATGTTACAGATTTCGGCGCATCCGGAAACATCGATTTATGGCAAAGACTGGACGATGTTACACCAAGAAATGTCCCAAAGGTCTATCGCTTTGCCGATTGGGCAGATAACAAAACCACGATCAGAGACAATCGCTCAAAGCATTATCTGCTGATAGCATTCATCAGTTTTTTGGTACTGCTCCTTAGCGGTTTCTTCTTTGCTCTGAGCTCCGATTCATTTGCGGCTATTGCCAAACCCGGATTGATAATATCTTCAATCATGCTGCTGGCATCGGCCTTTATATCCGTTATGTCAATTGACGCCAGGCGTAGAGAAAGACAGGAATCTATTGAAAATAAACCCATTGGTCTGCCCTACGAGGTATCGGATCTGCTTCAGAATGGACGCAAAACCATTGCAACAATCGTCAGCATCGATTATCAGCCAGTATCAAATACCGAGCAATATAAAAACCTGATTCTGGCTAACGAAAGACCACATTTCAAAATCTGCTATAAATTTAATCCACCGGATGACCTTCGTTCGGAAGACCTGATCCATGAATGCTGTGTATTCAGTGCACCCGATAAAAATTATCGCGTTGGAGATCCCATACCCATTTTATATAAGCTAGATGGTGAAAATTTTGATGAAACTGTCCGAAGCATGCCTTTTCCATATCCGCTGGAATTTGTGTGTGCCAAAAACCTGATTTGCGAAAGCAGCACCAGAAACGATTATTGGAAATATGCGAATTATTTTAAATCAAAAGGCAGTTTTAAATTTATTGAATACAGAAATAATCCTGAGCAACTTAAGGATGCCATAGACCGTCTGTCGTCATACAGAGGCTTATACCTGGTTGAAATCCAATCCAATCTGCTACCCATTCTTAACTGTTACCTGACGTACGAAAAATACAGTCCGGTTCATCGAAGCTGCATCAATTATATGCTTTGGTGCGCAAAACAATGGCCGCGCGTGATATCGGATGTCAATACATATATTCAGAATTTTTTATCAAACATGTGTGCCAATGGCATTATCAAATCGCCCCAGGCGCTCGGAACATTACTTCGCGAAGCCCGCAGTACCACAGTTTTGGACAATAAAACAAAGACACAACTCGCCGAGATCACGCGTGGTCTGTCTCAAAAAGATCTGAATTCATTACTGAATGATGTAAATGATATATAACCCAAGCCAGCGTCTATTATTGTGCTGGCCAAAGATAATGACAGCATAACGTCCTCGCCGTTTACGGAGAAGGGGGGCACGGAGTACGCAAAGTCTTGAGACGAAGAACGCCATAGGCGTTCAATATCAATAGCCCCCGGTTGAAGCGTAGCGACTACCGGGGAATCCAACCGATCAATGGCCAATTGCCAGCAGATCTCGACAATCAGGTTCAGCCGCAGACTCGCGCATTGATAAATGCCCACGGCGAAACAGCGATGGGCTTCTGGCCAGTAACGATACGTACAAAATCGACGGATAGAAAAAAAGTCTCTGAAGATGATGTCGAAAAAATAGAAGAGGAGAATGCGTCGATCGTTGCGGACGTTCAGAATCGAGAGGAAAAAGGATTTTCCCGAGGCAGCGGAACCATCACGCGAGAAGAAGCGCCTCAGCATGATCTCCATGTGCCATTTTTTGGCAAAGATACAGAAGGATGCGTCGAGGAACCGGATGACGCGCATTCCCCAAAAGGCCGTAAAGTCTTTAGAATCACGAGAAAACAGTTCCGCAATTTATACAGATACATCGATGCGCACCGGAATCATAAGTACAATTTGTATTCATACAACTGTACAACCTTTGCAGTACATGCGCTCAAAAAAGCAGGTCAAACGGTGTCATACGATGGCATAACCATGCCGAATAATCTATATGAATCGATGTACGTGGAGGCCAAGAAACATACAAAAGAAGCAGAAAAGGCGAAGAAGCGCGGACGTCATATTGAAAAATCCAAAGTCGAATTATTAAAGCTGGGCAAGGGAGAATCCCACCGTGCCAGGGGAAAAAGTAAAGAAGGTGAGGACGGCAAGCTTGTCCGGGTCAAAGGCGTCGAAAAGTTTGATATTCCGTTATTTACAGATCCTGCCGAAACCTATCTCAGACAAATGATCAACAAAGGCCAAGATAATATTACTGAAGCCGACAGCTCTGCATTTACACAACACCTTTTTAAAAACAGCAACAAACGCACGCTGCAGGCAATCGATGAATATACACAAAAAGCCGTTGAACTAGATTTGATGAAAGTCGCTGAGCGCAAAGCCGTCATGCAATTTTATCAAACCGGTTATAATTTAATCGAAGATCCGAAGTTTTTTACGACGGATCCAAAATTATTTACCGAATATATGACGATGATAATTGAGACGCTTACCAATGAAGATACATTTAATTTGTTAATGGACGGTAAGACACTTTCTCCCGACCATGAAAAACAAAAATTAACAGATCTTGCTTTCTGGAATTTTATTAACAGCGATAAAACAGGTGATGAATTTAAACAATATATTTCACCGCTGATTGAACTAAAATTCCAGGGAGCCATATCACAGACAATGAATCAGGCTTTTATTAATGCGCTTAACCGCTATACAAAGAATTACAGGCGCAGTGATCTCAAACGCATACAGTGTTTGACCAAAGAAATATTTCCTGGTGTTGAGGATGTCGAAGATGCCATATACAATTACTACAAAAATTATTATAATCTCAGAATTAAAAACAAAGTCATGACGGAACAGGACTTTCAAGATGCCAAGGAATTCGGCGAAACGACACAGATCAATAAAGTCTTGAATTCCTATCAAAAGATTGGCCGTTCCGTGATTAAATCACAAAAAGAAAAGTTCTATAGAACGGTTTCGGATGAGAATGGCCAGGGCATTGATATGTCACCTTATAATTATCAGAAAGCCAAGAAGCCAGCCAATGCCCCCAAACCGAATGAAGATGAGATTATTGGCGAAGTGTATTTGAATGTCGACACGACACCTCTTTCAAAAGACAGACCAGAAGTCAGCCGTTCCAATTTGACCACAGAAGTCGGCCACACCTGGCTAACGATTAAAGCGAAACCGGAGGAAGGCCAGAATCGTGGATCCCTTCCTGTCGATCTCGAAGAAGAAATACAGCAATCCCCCACGGGTCAGATTTCAGTCAATATCATGCGAGCCAAGGGTGAAACTGCTATGGGATTTTATCCCCTGCAGAATGAATTCAACAAAACCCATGGCTTGTATCACAAAGCCAAAAGCGCCGAAGACCAGGAAAAGCGCGTCGAAGAAAACATCACCGAACAGGCAAAGATGGATGTCCGTCAGTTCAAAGGATTTACGCGTGGTTCTGGTTCTGTGCCAGAAGAAGACAGAAAGCATCATGGCATTAATCCAGTAAAATCGGTTGCAGGACGCGTGGAAGAACCCGATGATGCACACACTCCAAAAGGCAGAAAACGCTTCACGCTGACCCGAAAACAGTTTAGAAAAATGTATAAATACATTGAGTCACATCGTGCTCATAAATACAATCTTGAATCCTATAATTGTACAACATTTGCGTCGCATGCATTGCGCGAAGCCGGTCATCATGCTTCCGGTTCACGGTTCGGCATTTGCTATCCTGCAAAAATGTATCGCGAATTATACAATGAAGCCAAACGTGATGCCCAACGTGGCCGAATGGGCGATGTACAGCTTCTCAAACTCGCAGACAAAGAATCACACGGTGAATACAAGCCAGGCAAAATCGGTGAAACTGGCGTAAATGTTCGCGTAGTCGGTGTAGAAAAGTTCGATATGGTTACCAGTTACACCGACAAAGCGGAAGTGATATTGAGAAAAATCGAAATTAATCCCGACAATCAAGACGAATATGCCAATGATTTCTTGACTACAATGATAATGGATATTCATCAGCGCTCCAAGGCTGAAGCATTCCGAATCATCGATGAAGCAATTAAACTCCAGATTATCAAGCCAAAAATTGGTGAAGCACTCAAAAATTTATATAATAATTATGCTCATCTTGACAACCACATTCATGATTATGTATCATTATCGCCATCACAACAGTACGACTATCTCAAAACCATGAAATTACTTGTCAATGACGACAAATTATTTAAGAAAACCTATAAGAAAATTGGTTCAGTTGCGGCTAAAATGCTCGAGTATAAAATCGATTCTGATGAATACAAAATAGGCTGCAAGCTTTTGACAGAATCCGGCATCGGCATGGGCTGTGATGAATACATTAATCCGGCCCTTGATAAGATGGAAATCACTCCGGATGTTGTCATCACATGTATCCACTTGCACAGTCTTCTCTACTATATGGATAAACAAAGGTTAGTCGCTCTTACCCTGCAAGCCAATATGAATCATCCGGAGATTGCCTATCAGTTCCTCATTGATAGTTTTGAAAATCCAGAGTTTGATGGATATAGACGATCTATACTCGCAAGTATATTGGAGGCGCTCACAGATCAGCTTCCTGATAAATCGGTTTTTCTGAACGCCATAAAAGGTCTTAAAACCCGGAGCCTGCTGGATGAAAATTCCTATAACATGCTTTATCAGCGCATAACCGCAAATCCCAATGCATAAGCGTCATAATAGATGATCCGTGTGGCGGTTTTCTGACATTTCATGGAAACAGTGAGCGGTTTTTCAAAGACGTTCCATGAAACATCAATACAGATATTGATAGTGCCAAAGCCGCCCGTTATATCGCTGAATCGATATATATAAGTCGGCCGGGCGTATCGCAGATAGCCCGGCCATGAAGACCGTATGCGCGAAGCGCATAGGCCGAAAAGCGAGCCGTATGGGCGTTGGTACTGAGACGTGCGGACCGCGCGTCTGTACCAACGCCCATAGGCGAGCATCAATAATATATATTATTTATTGACGTTTTTGCAGTAGGTGAGAGGAATTGCAGCGTACATGGCGGCGCAGGTCACGAGGTGATCTTTCCACGTTTTTTCGTTGGGGAAGTGCGCCTGTTCTTCGGCGCCGGGGCCGAAACCGATGCAGGGGATGCCGTAGCGGCCCATGATCGAGACGCAGTTCGTGGAGAACGTCCATTTGTCGACGACGGGTTCGGCATTGAAGAAGCGTTTGGCATCATCGACGGCACCGAGACCTTTGTAGGCTTCGACGA